>Ga0316583_10000059_pt1 | contig 21889 bp, 16 predicted proteins | sample J_170502JBrBrA_D_FD_204513 | JGI IMG/M metagenome (GOLD analysis project Ga0316583, IMG submission 204513) | Rhizosphere microbial communities from salt marsh grasses in Alabama, United States - J_170502JBrBrA | ecosystem: Host-associated > Plants > Roots > Rhizosphere | place: USA: Alabama... | reverse complement strand
AGCCGGACGGCGCCACCGAATGGCATGGCTTGATGATCGACATCACCGCGCGCAAGGAGACCGAACGGCATTTGGTCGAATCGCGCGCCCTGTTGCGCGATCTCTGCGCCTACCGCGAAGATGCGCGCGAGGAGGACCGCAAGCGCATCGCCCGCGACTTGCACGAGGAACTCGGTCAGCTGTTGACGGCGCTGCGCATGACTATCGCCACGCTGCCGCTGCAGTACGGCGACCTCCTGCCGGCGCTGCATGATTTGTCCGACGGCATGTGCACGGTGATCGACGAGGCCATTCTGGCCATGCGCACGGCGGTGTCGTCACTACGGCCGGCCACCCTCAACAGCGGCCTGGCCGCCGGCCTCGAATGGCTGGCGCGCGATTTCTCGCATCGCAGCGGCATCCCCTGCCAGCTGCAACTGGCCGAGGAAATGCCGCCACTCGGCGACAAGCAGGCGACCGCCGTCTTTCGCATCGCCCAGGAGGCGCTGGCCAATGCCGAACGCCATGCGCGAGCCGGGCACGTCGGCCTGCGCTTCTTCCTGGACGGCGGGCGCTGGCACCTCGAAGTGCAGGACGACGGCTGCGGTTTCGACGCCGCCGCCGCCAACATGCGCTCGTTCGGCATCCTCGGCATGTCGGAACGGGCCACGAGCATCGGCGGCGACTTCGACATCAGGAGTTCACCGCAGTACGGCACCGTGGTTCGGCTGGGTTTTTCGACTTCATAGGACGAAGGCCGACCTTTCGAAGCGCTTTTGCTATCGATTACTGGAGAGAGACATCATGAAAATCAACATGCCGGTAACCGGGGTCGAGCGCAAACTCGACCCCGCCAAGCCCATCGTCACCAAGACCGACCTCAAGGGTGTGATCACCTACGCTAATCAGGCGTTCGTCGATATCAGCGGCTTTTCCCGCGAGGAGCTGATCGGCAAGTCGCACAACGTCGTGCGCCACCCTGACATGCCGCCCGAGGCCTTTGCCGATCTTTGGCGTGTCGTCGCCGCCGGTCATCCCTGGTCCGGGCTGGTCAAGAACCGCTGCAAGAACGGCGACCACTATTGGGTTGAAGCATTCGTCACGCCGATCACGGAAAGCGGGCGGCGCATTGGCTACATGTCGGTGCGTACGGCACCCAGCAACCAGGAGATCGGCGATGCCGAAAGGCTCTATCAAGATATCCGGCGCAAGAGTGCTGCTTTTCCGGCGACACCCCTGCCGCGCGGTGCTGGCCGCGCGAGCGTGGTGTCGTTCGCCGCTGCCGGCAGCATCGGCCTCCTGGCCGGGGCCGGCGCCTGGTTCGGTGGCCTGCCGGGCCTTGGCTGCGCGTTGGCGGCGATGCTGATTGCGGCCGGCAACGCGTTGGCGGTTCAGCGGCGCCTGATTGGCTCGGCGGCCAAGGTCATCGAGGCCATCGCCGCCATCGACGAAGGGCAGTTGGCGCAGCGCGTCGCGCCGCGGTCCGGGTCCTTGAGCGGCGTCTTCGTGTCCCTGGAGGCCCTGCGCATCCATCTGCGGGCCATGTTCGCCGACGTGCTGGTCGGTGCCCGCGAGGTCGAAGAACGAGCCCAGCACTTGGAGCAGGCGATGCGCACCCTGATCGCGGCTTCGGAGGCGCAGACAGACAGCACGCAGCAAATCGCCGCCGCCATGGAGCAGATGAGCGTTTCCATTTCCGAAGTTTCGGCCAACACCGAGCGCGCCCTGGGCGCAGCGCAGCGAACCGAAACGGTCGCCAACGCCGGCATGGAATCGGCCAACGCCAGCATCGCCAGCCAGCGTAAGGCTTCCGAAGTGGTGAGTGAATCGTCTTGCCAGATCGACGAGGTCAACAAGATGGTCGGTCGCATCAGCCACATCTCCGGCATCATCCGTGACATCGCCGAGCAGACCAACCTTCTGGCACTCAATGCCGCTATCGAGGCGGCCCGGGCCGGCGACCAGGGTCGCGGCTTCGCGGTCGTGGCCGACGAGGTGCGCAAGTTGTCGGAGCGCACCGCCGCCAGCACCACCGAGATCGTCCAGGCAGTGACCAGCATCAGCGAGCAGTCCGGCGTTGCCGTCGCCAGCATGGGCAAGGCGACGGCCGAGGTCGAGCACGGCGCAGCCCAGGTCGAGGAGAGCAACGGCAAGCTGGATCTGATCTGCGAGGCCAGCCGGGAATCGGTGTCGTTGAACCGGGAGATTTCGGCCATGCTGCAACAGCAGAGCGCCGCTTCCCAGGAGGTGGCCAACAGCATGGAACGGATCTCCGCCGCCACTGAATCCGGCCACGCCAGCATCGCCGACGTCGGCGTCTCGGCGTCGAGCCTGCGCCAGACCGCCGACGAGCTGCACCGGCTGCTGCGCCACATGGAGAGTGCCCTCCAGTAGCGCCTGGCCGGCGGTTTTCTTGTTCCAGCGCAAGGAATGCGCGTCGCGACCGGGAGTAGGATTACTCTTGGGTTCGCGGCATTCGCCCACAGGCGCCGCCGCCGGGCGCGGCCGGTGGCGCAAAAAGAAGCACAAGGCGAATCCGCCAGCCGCAGTAATGCAGAGGCCGACAGTTCGTTGTCCCCAACGGGAGGTCCCTCATGGCATACCGCGACAAGCAAGCGTTGGCGTTCGCCTGCATCGGGCTCGCCAGCCTGGGCGTGCGCGCCCAGGGCGTCGATACCTCAGCCAGCACACAAGGTGAGTCGCTCGGCACTATCGTCGTCGTCGGCAAGCGCGCCAGCCTGGCCACGGCCCAGGAGATCAAGCGCGAGAAGCTGGAGATCGTCGACTCGGTGGTCGCCGAGGACATCAACAAGCTGCCCGACATCAGCGTCACCGACGCCCTCCAGCGCGTCACCGGCGTGCAGGTGGCGCGCGACCGTGGCGACGGTACCAGCGTCGCCATCCGCGGCCTGACGCAGATCGAGACGACCCTCAACGGCCGCGAGGTATTCACCGCCGGCAACGGCCGCAACCTCGAATACGCCGACATCCCGGCCGAGATGCTGGCCGGCATCGACGTCTACAAGACCTCGGCTGCGAACCTGCTCGAGGGCGGCATCGGCGGCCTGGTCAACCTGCGCACGCGCCGCCCCTTCGACTTCGTCGGCGGCCAGGCGATCGCCAGCGTGCGCGAGATCCGCGGCGATCTCGTTGACAAGGGCAAGACGCAATATTCGATGCTGCTGAGCAACCGCTGGAAGGCCGCCGGCTTCGGCGAATTCGGCGCCCTGCTCAGCGTCGCCGTGCAGGACCGCGCGTTTCGCGAAGACCTGAAGTCGATCGGCAATCCGGTCGTGCGCAGCGTCGGCGGGCAGACGGTGATCGCGCCGAACGGCACTCTGGAAGCCGCCAGTTTCGGTACCCGCAAACGGCGGGGCGGCGACCTCGTGCTGCAGTGGCGCCCGAATTCGGCGCTCGATCTCTACGCCGAGGCGAACTACTCGGAACTGACCACGATTCAGAACCAGTACTACCTGCAAGCCTCGGCGCCAGCAACGGCCAGCGCTGCGACGACGATTCCGGGCACGCAGGACATCCAATCCATCACCTGGACCAACGCCAGTCTGACGACCGCCGGCGTGGCGCGCGACACCATCGACCGCAACAGCCTGGTCGCCCTCGGCGGCAGTTGGAACCACGACGATCTGACCATCAAGGCCGATCTCAGCTACACCAAGAGCCACAACTTCCTGCACTACTCGGCCCTCACGCTCGGCGGCACGGTGGCGGAATTGACCCAAGACCTTTCCGGCCACATTCCGGCGACTGCTGTGCACGGCACCGACCTTTCCAACCTGGCGAGCTTTTCCTCGGCAGGCATCTGGTATGCCACGCGGCCGTTCGACGGTGAGCTGAAGGCAGGCCGTATCGATGGCGAATACCGCCTGGCCGGCGACGTCATCGACTCGGTCGCGGCCGGCCTGCGCCTGGCGCGACGCCATGCCACCGACGCCCCCGGCCAGGTGGCCTTCTTCCCGGCGACGGTGGCCGCCGCCAACGCCGCGCCGCTGCTGATGGTCAACCCGATCTCCAACTTCCTGCCCGGCAGCACGAGCATCGGCGGCTATCTGGTCGGCGACCCCAATGCGGCGCGAAATACGGAGGCGTTGCGGCAGACACTCGGCATCGCCGACACGATTCCGGCCGACAATCCCCTGGGTACCTGGGACATCACGGAAGACACGCATTCCGCCTACGTCATGGCCACGATCCGAGCGGTGGCGCTGCCGCTCGACGGCAATGTCGGCGTACGCATGGTGCAGACGCGCGAGTTGGTGTCCGGCTACCGGACCGCGCCCAGCGGCGGCACGGCGCCGATCGCCGACAACAACCGCTATCTGGATACCCTGCCGAGCCTGAACCTGCGTTACCAGCTTGCCAAGGGCCTCTATCTGCGCGGCGCGGCGTCCAAGACGCTGACGCGGCCCGATTTCAACCAGATGTCGCCGTCGCTAACGCTGAACCCTATCCAGCTGTCCGGCAGCGCCGGAAATCCCGATTTGAGGCCGGTGCGCGCCGACAATTTCGACTTGGCGTTGGAGTGGTATTTCGCCAAGTCGTCGTCGGCCTACCTGACCGTCTTCAACAAGAAGGTGGATGGCTTCGTCATCACCAGGAGCGGACTCGAGAGCCACGACGGTTTGACCTACACGGTCAGCAGGCCGCAAAACGCCAACACCGCCGACGTCAACGGCTTCGAGGTCGGCTACCAGCAGTTCTACGATTTCCTGCCCGGATGGCTGTCCGGCCTTGGCTTGCAGGCTAACTACACCTATGTCGACAGCAAGACCAAAGACAATACCCTGAATCAGGAAGTGCCATTGCAGAACCTGTCCAGGAACAGCTACAACGTGGTCCTGATGTACGAGAAGGGGCCGGTGTCGGGCCGCCTGGCCTACAACTGGCGCGACAAGTTCCTGTCCGCCGTCGGTTACTATGCCGGAATCGGGGGGGTGCCGACCTACGTCAAGGCCTACGGCTGGCTTGACGCCTCGCTTACCTACCGGTGGAATGACAAGGTATCTTTCTCCCTCGAAGGCTTGAACCTCACCCGGACGGTGCGCCAGTCCTACTGGGGCGTCGAGAGCCGGCCGAACAGTACCTGGATCAACGACCGCCAGATCGGAGCGACGGCAACCATACGCTTTTGAGGAAGATGCCAACCGCCATTGCCAGAACCGTCGCCTCTCTACTGATCGCCCTCTGCCTCTGTGCCACGGCTGATGCGGAACCGCTCGACGCTTGGCGCCACGAAGTCATCGAGACGCGCCAACTGGCAGACAACGACGCGCATCAGGCTTATCGCGAGGCGCAGCGGCTCGAGGCGGCGCTGCCGGCGGGTGCCACGCCCGTCGACCGGGCGAAGATCCTGAACGTTCTGTCCCGCATCGAGATCTATCTGGCCCTGACCGACGCCGCCGCCCGGCACGCCGAACAGGCGCTCGCGTTGGCGAAGCAGAACGACGACAAGGTCGGCCAGGTCGAGGCTGACATGAACATTGCCCTCAATTCGGTCAACCAGGGCCGCATCGACGCGCTCGTCGCCGCCACCACGGATAGCATGACGCTCATCGAGGACATCAAGAATCCGGAACTGGTGACGGAAGCGATCCTGCGCACGGCGACCATGTATGGCCGCACCGGCGCCTTCGACGCCTCTATGACCCTGCCGATGCAGGCGATGGACATCGCCGAGCGCAGCCGCGACCCCATGGCCCTGGTCTATGCGCACCAGGGCATGGCGCTCGCCCTCGACCAGACCGGCAGCCTGGCCGAGGTGTTGGAGCACTACGAAAAGATGCGCGAAGCCGCCCGCGCCGCGCATTCCAAGATTTACGAGGCCGATGCGATTCTGGGCATCGGCAATGCGCTGACCGCTCAAGGCAAGCTGCGCGAGGGGGAGGCGCAGATCCGCGAGGCGCTCGCCTTCTACCGCGCGTTCGGCGGCCCCTTCTATGTCGCCCATGCGGACTGGTGTCTCTCCTACAACCTGAAGCGCCAGGGACAATCTGCCAAGGCGCTGGCACTGCTCGACGAAATGATCGCCATCTACCAGAAGCACGCCAACAAGATCGGCCTTTGGTGGACTTTCTGGGGTCGAAGCGGCGACTACCTGGCGGCGGGCCGGCTTGCCGACGCGGCTCGCGATGCGCAACGAGCCAACGACCTGGCGAGAGCCATCGGTGCCGCATACTACGAAAGCCAAAGCACGCGACGCTTGGCTGAAATTGCTGCCGCCAACGGCGAATACCAGGCCGCCTACAAGCTATCGGCCGAATCGGCCCGTATGAAAGAGAAGGCCGACCGGGAGCGCGCCTACACGCGCATGCTGGACTTGGCGCAGCGTTACCGCACGGAAGCCAAGCAGCAGGAGATCGATGAATTGACGCGCGCCGCCGAGCAGCAGACGATCCGCACGCGCTGGCTGTGGACGGTGCTCGGCGGCAGTATTGCGATTCTGGTCGGCACGGCGCTGTTCTTCGTGCGCCTGCGGCACTCGCACGCGCTGCTGGCGGCGGCCAACCGTCAGCTGCAGATGGCCCAGGAGAAGATACAGGCCATCAACGCCGGCCTCGAGCAACGCGTGCTGGAACGCACTGCCGAGTTGCGCCAGCAGGCGCGCTACCTGCGCACGCTGATCGACATGCTGCCGATGTGGACCTGGTTCAAGGATACCGGCAGTCGCTACCTGGTTGCCAACCAGGCCCAGGCCGACGCTTACGGCAGTACGCCGGAGGCGATGGCCGGCAAGACCGACCTCGATTTGGCGCCGCGCGAACTGGCGCTCTCGCATCACGCCGACGATAGCGAAGTGATGGCCTCGCGCCAGCGCAAGAGCTTGGACGAGCTGCTGCCCGACGGCAGCGGCTCACGCTGGATGGAGACCTACAAGGCGGCGGTGGTGGACGAGGATGGCACGGTGCTGGGCACGGTCGGCTACGCGCGCGACATCAGCGAGCGCAAGGCCGCCGAGGCGGCACGCAACGAAGCGCTGGCCGAAGCCAGGCGGCTGGCCCAGGTGCGCAGCGACTTCCTGGCGCACATGAGCCACGAACTGCGCACACCGTTGAACGGCATTCTCGGCTACGTGCAACTCCTGCGCCTGGACCGCAAGCTCGACGAGAAGCAGATGACGGCGCTGTCGGTGATCCAGCAAAGCGGCGAACAACTGCTGACGCTGATCAACGACATTCTCGACTTTGCCAAGATCGAAGCCGGGCGGATCGAAGTCAACCCGGTGGACATCATGCTGCAACGGTTCCTGCGCACCTTCACCGACGTCATCGGCGTGCGCGCGGAGCAAAAGGGGCTGCTGTTCCTGTGCGAAGCGGCCCCCGATCTGCCGCGAGCGATTCAGGCCGACGAGCGGCTGCTACGGCAACTGCTGCTCAACCTGCTCTCGAACGCGGTCAAATTCACCGATCACGGCAAGGTCACGCTGCGCGTCAGCTTCCAGGCGCCGGCCCGGCTGCGCTTTGCCGTCGAGGACACCGGCATCGGCATTGCCGCCGATCAACTGGAGAAGATCTTCCAGCCGTTCGAACAACTCGGCGAAACGCGGCGCCAGTTCGGCGGCACCGGGCTCGGGCTGGCCATCAGCCGCGAGTTTGCGCATCGCCTGGGTGCCGAGATCCACGTCGACAGCCGGGTCGGTGCCGGCAGCATCTTCTGGTTCGAACTCGAAGCGCCGCCGGTTGCCGTCGAGATGCAGCCGGCGCCTGCCGAGGGCGTCGTCACCGGCTATCTGGGGCCGCGCAAGCGCATCCTGGTGGTCGACGACCTGGCCGACGCGAGGACGCTGCTGGTCAACATGCTCGAACCGCTTGGTTTCGAACTGGCCCAGGCCGGCAATGGTCGCGAAGCGGTGGAACTGGCGCAGACACTGAAGCCGGACCTGATCCTGATGGACGTCGTCATGCCGGAGATGGACGGCTACCAGGCCATCGCGCAACTGCGCCAGACGGCCGGATTCGAGCAGTTGCCGATCATCGTCGTGTCCGCCAGCGCCTCGCATATCGATCGCGCGACCAGCCTGGCCAAGGGGGCGAGCGCCTTTCTGCCCAAGCCGATCGAACGCGAAGACCTGCTGAGAGCAATGGCGAGCCTGCTGCAAATCGAGTGGCAACGCGACGACGGCAGCGTCGAGCCGCCCGAGCCGGCGCTGCCGATCGTGGCGCCGGCGGCCGAAGACATCGAACGGCTGCATCATCTGGCACGCCAGGGCAACATGCGCGACATCATCGACCAGGCGGCGCGGCTGGCCGCCCGCGACCCGCGCCACCGCGGCTTCGCCGAGCGCCTGCGCCATCTGGCCCTCGGCTATCAGTCGAAGGCCATCTTGCAGTTCGTCGACCAATACCGCCAAGGAAAGGCTTCCAGCAATGGCTGAGATCACGTCAATCCTGATCATCGACGATACGCCGGCCAATCTTGGCGCCATGGTCGAAGCGCTCGAGCAGCAGGGCTATCGCGTCCTGGTCGCCCAGGATGGCGAAGAGGGTATCGAGCGCGCCCGCCTGATGCAGCCCGACCTGATCCTGCTCGACATCCTGATGCCGGGCATCGACGGCTTCGAAACCTGCCGACGGCTCAAGGCGGACGCCGGCGTGCAGGAGATTCCGGTCATCTTCATGACCGCCCTGTCCCAGATGTCGGACAAGGTGGCGGGTTTCAGCGTCGGCGGCGTCGACTACGTGACCAAGCCGTTCCAGATCGACGAAGTGCTGGCGCGCGTGGCGACGCATATCAAGCTGCGCGCCTTGCAGAAGCAGCTCGAGGCGCAGAACACCGAGCTGCGCCACTACCGCGACAGCCTGGAGCAACAAGTGGCGGTGCGCACCGAAGAAGTGCGGCTGATGAGCCATGCCCTCAACCGCGTGCAAGAGGCAGCCTATCTGCTCGACGCGGACGCCGCCATCATCTACGTCAATGAGGAGGCCTGCCGTTCGCTCGGCTTCAGCGCCGAAGAGCTGATGGCGCTGCGGGTCATGGACATCGATCCTTACATGAACGCCGAAACCTGGGCCGGCCATTGGCAGACGGTCAAGCGCGACGGTTCGGCAATCCTGGAATCGGCGCACCGCCGCCGCGACGGCAGTACCTTCCCGATCGAGGTCAATACCAGCTATTTCGAATACGGCGGCAAGGCCTACAACCTTGCCCTGGTGCGCGACATCTCGGAACGACGGCGGGCCGAGGACGCCTTGCGCCAATTGAATCGCGCCCTGCGCGCCATCAGCAACTGCAACCAGGCACTGGTGCGTGCCGACGACGAAAAGGTTCTGCTCAACGAGATCTGCCGCATCATTTGCGAAGAGGCCGGTTATCGCATGGCCTGGGTAGCCTTCGCCGAGAACGACGACGCCAGAACCGTGCGTCCCGTTGCCTGGGCCGGCGCCGAGGAAGGCTATCTGTCGCTTGCCGGGCTTACCTGGGCCGACACGCCGGAGGGCGATCGGCCGCTCGGCGTTGCCATTCGCTCCGGCGAGACAGTGATTACGCAGGACCTGTCGAGCGAGGCGCCGCCCGCCCCCTGGCACGAGCAAGTGTTGCGGCGCGGCTATCGCTCCGCCATCGCCCTGCCGCTCAAGGACGACAAGGCCGTTACTTTTGGCGCATTGTGCATCTACTCGGCTCAGGTCGATGCCTTTACGGCGGACGAGGTCAGGTTGCTTGAGGAACTGTCCGGCGATCTGGCCTTCGGCATCACCGCCTTGCGTATCCGTGCCGAACGCGCTCGGGCGGAAGCCCAATTGGTCGCCAACGAACGGCGCTATCGGATGGTGTTCGAGAATTCGCCGGTGTCGATCTGGGAAGAGGACTTCTCCGAGGTCAAGGCGTTCCTCGACGGATTGCACCGCGAAGGCGTCACCGATATCGGCCGCTACTTCAATCAACATCCGCAGGTGATACGGCGCTGCGCCGAGCTGGTTCGTGTCGTCGACGTCAACAAAGCCGCGCTGGCGCTTCACGGCACGACGAACAAGGAACATCTGCTCGCGTCACTGACCGACACCTTTACGCCCGAGTCGTTCCGAGCTTTCGGCGAGGAATTAGCTTGTCTCTGGAACGGCGGTACGGAGATGGTGTGCCCGGCAGTGATAAAGACCCTCGCTGGCGAACCACGTGACGTCGTCGTTTATTTCAGCGTCTGTCCCGGCTACGAAGAGAGTTACGGCAGGATCCTGGTCTCGCTGGTCGACGTCACCGAGCGCAAGCGCGCCGAACAGGAATTGGAGCAGCAATGGCGGCGCCTGGAGGATCTCGTGGCCACGCGCACGCGCGAGCTCGCCGAGGCGCGCGATGCCGCCGAGGCCGCCAACCGCGCCAAGAGCATCTTCCTGGCCAACATGAGCCACGAACTGCGCACGCCGCTCAACGCCATACTCGGCTTCGCCCAGATCATGGCCACCGACGAGCGCATTCCGGAAGACCAACAACGCAACCTCACCGTCATCAACCACAGCGGCCAGCATCTGCTGGCGCTGATCAACGACGTGCTCGAAATTTCCCGCATCGAGGCCGGCCGCTTGCGACTCCAGCCAACGGCCTTCGATCTTACCGACCTGATGGCCGGCATCCAGGAAGTGTTCGAGGCGCGTCTGGCCGAGAAGGGGTTGGTGCTGCGCATGAGTGTGGCTACGGATCTGCCGAAATTCTTCGTTACCGATGCCGGCAAGCTGCGCCAGATTCTCATGAACTTGCTTTCGAACGCCGTCAAGTTTACGCGGCAGGGCGGCGTCGACATCGACGTCCGCATTGCCGCCGGCGGTGGCAAGCCCATGCTGGTGTTTACCGTCCACGATACCGGCGTCGGCATCGCCGCGTCTGAGTTGGAAGCGATCTTCCGGCCGTTCTATCAGACCGAGCAGGGCATGCACGCCAGCGAGGGTACCGGCCTGGGACTGACCATCGCGCGCCAATATGCCCACCTGATGGGCGGTGACTTGACCGTCACCAGTGAATTGGGCAAGGGTGCGACATTCGCGCTGAGTCTGCCGGCGACATTCACCGAGGCGGCGTTGTCGTCGCCTTCGATGCGGCGTGTCGTGGGCTTGGCCGAAGACCAGCCGAGCCGGCGCGTGCTGATCGTGGAAGATGCGCCCGACAACCAACGACTGCTCGAGCAACTGATGCAGGACGCCGGCTTCGAGACGCGGCTGGCCGACAATGGCGAAAGAGCACTGGCCGAGTTCGAGGCCTGGCACCCCGACTTCATCTGGATGGATATGCGCATGCCGGTGATGGATGGCTATGAGGCAACGCGCCGAATCCGGGCGCTGCCGGGCGGGCGCATGACCAAGATCGCCGCCCTGACCGCGAGCGCTTTCCAGGAAGATCGCGACGCCATCTTCGCCGCCGGGTGTGACGAGGTACTGTCGAAGCCGCTCGATGAAGGACAATTGTTCTCGACCATGGAAAAACTTCTCAACCTGCATTTCCACTACGCCGACGCCGCCAGCCATATGGAGCCGACGGAAGCGGTTAGCCTGTCGCGTCTTGCCGCCGAACAGGTCGATGAACTGCTGCGGGCGGCATCGCAGCTTGACGTCGAGGCGACGATGCAGGTGATCGAGAGCATTCGCGGCGCCGACGCGCAACTGGCGGACCAGTTGACTGCCCTGACGCAGGCCTTCCGTTTTGACCGCATCGTCGCCGCGAGCGAACAACAGGTGAGGAAATCATGATCAATAACGATAACGGCAGCATCGTCATCGTCGACGACAATCCCAACAACCTTCAGGTGCTGGGCAGTATGCTTCAGCAGGAGGGCTACAAGGTGCGCCCGGCGCTGAGCGGCGAGCTGGCCTTGCGCGCGATCGCTGCCAGCCCGCCGGATCTCGTTTTGCTCGACATACGCATGCCGGGCACGGACGGCTACGAGACCTGCCGCCGGCTCAAGGCGCGTCCGGAAACGGCGGACATCCCGGTGATCTTCATCAGCGCGCTCAACGAAGCCGAAGACAAGCTGACAGCCTTCAGTGTCGGCGCTGTCGACTATGTTTCGAAGCCGTTCCAGGCCGCCGAAGTACTGGCACGGGTGCGCGCCCAGCTACAGCTTCACCGGATGCAACAGCGTTTGGAGAACCTCGTCGCCGAGCGCACTGCGGAATTGCGCATTACCTGCGAATCGCTTGAGCGCAGCCGCACGGAGTACCGGCGCATGCTCGAACAGACCATCCAGGCCATCGCGCTGACCATTGAGAAGCGCGACCCCTATACCGCCGGCCATCAAGTGCGCGTCTCGCAGCTGGCTGCCGCCATTGCCCAGGAGATGAACCTCGATGCCGACAAGCTGGATGGCCTGCGCCTGGGCGGCATGATCCACGACATCGGCAAAATCTATCTGCCGGCTGAGATTCTCAGCCGCCCGGGGCGCCTGAGTGCCACCGAATTCGCCTTGGTCAAGACGCACTCGGCAGTAGGCGCCGAGATCGTCGCCGAAGTGGACTTTCCCTGGCCGGTGGCGAAGATGATCTTGCAGCACCACGAACGTCTCGACGGCAGCGGCTATCCTAACGGTCTGCACGGCGACGACATCCTGCTTGAAGCGAGAATCCTGGGTGTTGCCGACGTGGTCGAGGCGATGGCCTCGCACCGCCCATATCGGCCGTCAGTCGGCGTGGACAAGGCCCTTGAAGAGATCGTGCAGGGGCGCGGCCGGCTCTACGATGCCGACGTGGTGGATATCTGCCTGCGCCTGTTCAGCGAGAAGGACTACCACCTGCCGCCCTCGATGGCGGGTTGAGGCGCTATTCATGGCCGGTCGGGCTTGAGCAGGACCAGCTTGAGCTGTTCCTGGTCGGCCGGCTTCAGCGTCAGTTGCTGATAGCTGACCCGGCCGCGGCGCGGATGGTCGAAATCGCGCTGGCCGCCCTGGCGTTCCATTACGTCATGCTGTTTCCAGAAGCGCGCGAAGTCGGCACTACCCTGCACGAGTTCGTCGATCAAACGCTTGATGGCCGGCTCGTCGAGACGCATGCGGCAATCGGCGCGAAACTCGGCGACGATGCGGCGCGCGCGTGTCTCCCAATCGACCAGGAAGGCGCGCGTCTGCGGCCTAAGAAAGACGAATCGCAGCAGGTTGGGCGGTGGCTCTCCCTCGGGCTGACGTTTGTCCAGCCAACCGCAGAACAAGTCGGCGACGGCACGATTCCAGGCCAGCACATCCCAACTGCGGCCGAGGACATAGGCGGGTACCTTGATGTCGGCGACGATGCCGGCGAGAAGCCCGGAGGCGTCGTCGTCTTCCGGCGCCGTCGCCAACGGGTCGCGGCGACCGGCCAACTCGAAGATATAGGCGCGCTCGGAGCGCGTCAGGCGCAGCGCCTGCGCCAATCGCTCGAGCGCTTCGGCCGAGACATTGACCGCCCGGCCCTGCTCGATCCAGGTGTACCAGGTTGGACTGATGCCGGCCAATTGCGCCACCTCTTCGCGGCGCAATCCGCTCGTACGTCGGCGGCTGCCGGCGGCGAAGCCGAACGATTCCGGGGCCTGACGGGCGCGGGCGGCTTGCAGGAATTCGCCCAGCTCCTTGCGGTTGTCCATAGCGTGCTTTGCCCCCTGGCTGTTAGTGCGGATACTAGGATAAGTACCAGTCTTGTTAGGGTACCATCGATTCGCTAGCATCACCGTCCACTGGGCTGCCGCTACTGCGGTGCCCTTGGTCCTCTCCAACTCAGACCCCGAGGAGCCAACATGGCCGGCAAGACGCTCTACGACAAGTTGTGGGACTCGCACGTCGTGCGCGAAGAGTCCGACGGAACCTGTCTCATCTACATCGACCGCCACCTGATGCACGAGGTGACCAGTCCGCAGGCTTTCGAGGGCCTGCGCCTGTCCGGTCGCAAGCCTTGGCGCAAGGAAAGCATCGTCGCCAACCCCGATCACAACACGCCCACCGATCACTGGGACCGCGGCATCGAGGATCCGATCTCGCGCCTGCAAGTGGAGACGCTCGACGCCAATATCCGCGATTTCGGCGCCTTGGTGTATTTCCCGTTCAAGCATGCCAACCAAGGCATCATCCATGTCATCGGTCCTGAGAACGGCACCACGTTGCCGGGCATGACCGTCGTCTGCGGCGACAGCCACACCTCGACGCACGGTGCCTTCGGGGCACTGGCGCACGGCGTCGGCACCTCCGAGGTCGAGCATGTGCTCGCCACGCAGACGCTGGTAGCCAAGAAGTCGAAGCGCATGCTGGTGAAGGTTGACGGCCAACTCGGTGCCGGCGTTACCGCCAAGGACATCGCACTTGCCATCATCGGCAGAATCGGCACCGCCGGCGGTACCGGCTACGCCATCGAATTCGGTGGGGAGGCAGTGCGCTCGCTGTCGATGGAAGGCCGCATGACTCTTTGCAACATGGCCATCGAGGGCGGTGCGCGTGCCGGCCTGGTGGCACCCGACGAGAAGACCTTCGAGTACCTCAAGGATCGGCAATTCGCGCCCAAGGGCGCCGATTGGGATCATGCCGTCGCCTACTGGAAGACGCTGGCGTCGGACGCCGACGCCGAGTTCGACGCCGTGGTCGAACTCGACGCAGCCGCCATTGAGCCGCAGGTCACCTGGGGTACTTCGCCCGAGCAGGTGCTTCCGGTCGGTTCCAAGGTGCCGAATCCGGCCAAGGAGAAAGACCCGATCAAGCGCGGCGGCATCGAGCGCGCGTTGCAGTATATGGGTCTCAAGGCTGATACGCCGATCAGCGAAATCAAGCTCGACAAGGTGTTTATCGGCTCGTGCACCAACTCGCGCATCGAGGACCTGCGCGCCGCGGCCGAAGTCGCCAAGGGCAAGAAGAAGGCTGCCAGCGTCAAGCAGGTGCTGATCGTACCCGGCTCGGGTCAGGTCAAGCGCCAGGCCGAGGCCGAGGGGCTGGACAGGATTTTCATCGAGGCCGGCTTCGAATGGCGCGAACCGGGCTGCTCGATGTGTTTGGCCATGAACGCCGACCGCTTGCAGCCGGGCGAGCGCTGTGCCTCGACCTCGAACCGCAATTTCGAGGGTCGCCAGGGCGCCGGCGGTCGCACGCACCTGGTCAGCCCGGAAATGGCCGCCGCTGCCGCCATCGCCGGCCACTTCGTCGATATCCGCAGACTCGAACGCTCATGACTCCGATAAGGCATCCCAGATCATGAGAGCTGGCACCTTCGTGATGCCGGCAAGCGGCAAGCAGGGCCGCCCCCTCCCACCCTCCCCCTCGCGGGGGAGGCGACTGATCGGCTCGCTGCGCTCGAGTGTTACCGGGCGCATCGGCCTACGACTTTCACATTAACGGAGACTGCCATGAAAGCATTCACCTATCTCGACGGCCTCGCCTGCCCGCTCGACCGTGCCAACGTCGACACCGATGCCATCATTCCCAAGCAGTTTCTGAAGTCGATCAAGCGCTCCGGCTTCGGCCCTTATCTGTTCGATGAGTGGCGTTACGCCGACGTCGGCGAGCCGGGCATGGACTGTACCAACAGGCCGTTACGCCATGACTTCGTGCTCAACCAGCCGCGCTATCAAGGCGCCCAGATCCTGCTCGCGCGCGACAATTTCGGCTGCGGTTCCAGCCGTGAGCACGCGCCCTGGGCCATCGAGGACTATGGATTCCGCGCCATCATTGCGCCGTCCTTCGCCGATATCTTTTTCTCGAACTGTTACAAGAACGGTGTCCTGCCCATCGTTGCCTCGAGCGATATCGTCGATCAACTGTTTCGCGAGTGTTTCGCTTCCGAAGGTTATCGCCTGAGGATCGACCTGGAAACGCAGACCGTGCGCAATCCGGCCGGTGAGTGGTTCAGTTTCGACATTACGCCGCACCGCAAGCACTGCCTGTTGAACGGCCTCGACGAAATCGGCCTGACGCTGCAACACGCAGATGAGATCCGGACTTTCGAGGCCAAGCACAAGGCCGCGCAACCCTGGCTCTTCACCTGATCGTCGAAACAAAAAAAGCGGGGGCCGGATGGCCCCCGCTTTAATTGGCTGATGCCGCGACTGCTTAAGGCTTCTTGGCCCAAGCGGTGCAGTAGCCGTTCGGGTGGATTTCGGTGTCACCCGGCATGATCTTGCAGCCGCCCAGCGCCTTCGGCGTCTTGCCGGGGATGAACTGCATGCAGGTCTTGCACTCCTTGTCGCCGTTGGGCTTTTCCTGGTACTTGAGCGCGGCGCGCAGGCCGGCATTGGTCGCGGCCGAGGCACGGCCGGAAACCGCCAGGACCGGGATCATGGCAAGGGCGGAACCGCCGATCTTGAGGAATTTACGACGCGATTCTTGACTCATGTTGAACCATCCTTTCGTTTGCAAAAAAAGTTGTATCACCTTTTTCAGAGCTGCTTCCGGCACCGATTTGGCGACGGCATCCGAATGCCGAGCATCATCCCCGCCCCGGATTGTTCGGCCAGCCAGTTCCGCTTTATAAATCAAAGTACGCAGACTGGTAATCTTGCACTGCAACATGCGGTTCGCGCAACCCCCTAAACCAGGCAGCTGAGTCCGCTGTTGAACCGCAAAATGGATTTTACCTGACTGATGATCGGCGCGTAGCCGTTCGGCTAGCCAAACACCGAACGCATCTCTTCTTCGTGCCTTTTCACCTCGTCGGCAAGTTGGCGGTATTCCTCGCTCAGCGCCGGGAGTTCCGCCGTGGCGGCGGCGTCTTGTTCCAGCCAGGCGAAGATGCCGCCGGCGAGCAGGTTCGCGGCATAGACGACGTCCGTCAGATGGCGCGGCTTGGGCGGCAATTGCCGCGGTTGATCGTGTTCGCGTACCGCGTCGGCAACGTCCTCCGGCACACCGAGCGCGATCAGCAGGGCATGGCCGATGCTCTCGTGCCATTGCATGATCAGAAGCCGGGCGGTTTCGGGTTGCTGGCGCAATTCTTCGTAATGGGTGACGCGATAAAGCATGTAGAAGGCGCCCAGGTCGTGTACCAGGCCGGCCAGCATGGCGTCGTCGGGATTGATCTTGGGCGCCAGGCGTTGACTGACGACGTAGGCGGCGCTGGCCGTGTGCAGGGAATGCTCCCAGAGCTGCCGCGCCAGGTCGTCGAAACCGACCATTTCCTTGGCTCGCATCAACTGTCCCATGGCGATGGCCATGGCACAACTGCGCACGTTGTTGAGGCCGAGGCGGTATACCGCATCATGAACGCTACGGGTGGTCTTGTCGGCCGAGGCGAAGGCCGCCGAATTGGCCAAGCTGATCAGGCGTGCCGACATCAGCGGCTCGAGATTAACGAAGGCGGCGACCTGGTCGATCGTGAGCGCGGGATCTTGCAGCACCTTGCGCAGACGCACCACCAGGTCGAAGGTGGTCGGGAAGACGACTTCCCCTGCCAGTTCGTTGGCAATATCCTGCAACAACTGGAAGCGCTGCTCGTTGAGTGCGGCGCTGGTCTTGTCGGAAGTTGGCGAAGTATCCATGAGCGCAGCTCCCAATATTCACACCGCGTTGTACACCGCGTTCGACCACCAGGTGCCGGCGGCGGATGCGCCGCAGCGGCTGGAGCGGGCGAAGGGAGTCGAACCCTCGTCATCAGCTTGGGAAGCTGAGGTAATAGCCGTTATACGACGCCCGCGTAGCACTGCATTGTAGCGCTCATCCGGATGGCCGAGGTGGCCATGATAAAATCGCACATGATCGAAATTACGCTCAACGGCGCGCCGCAGCGGCTCGACACGCCCCTGGCGGTGGTGCAGTTGCTTGACCTCCAGGGGCTCGCGGGCAAGCGCGTGGCAGTGGAAAAAAACGGCGAGATCGTGCCCAAGAGTCGGCATGCCGAAGTCATGATCGACGCCGGGGACCGCATCGAAATCGTCGTCGCCGTCGGCGGCGGCTGAAGGAATGGACATCATGCAAGATCCGCTTATCATCGCCGGCGAGTCCTATGCCTCGCGTCTGCTGGTCGGTACCGGCAAGTACAAGGACTTCGCCGAGACGCGCGCCGCCGTCGACGCTTCCGGCGCCCGCATCGTCACCGTCGCCATCCGGCGTACCAACATCGGCCAGGATCCGAATCAGCCGTCGCTGCTCGATGCACTGCCGCCGTCGCAGTTCACTTACCTGCCGAATACCGCCGGCTGCTACTCGGCCGATGATGCGGTGCGTACGCTGCGCCTGGCGCGCGAGTTGCTCGATGGTCACGACCTGGTCAAGCTCGAGGTGCTCGGCGATCAGCAGACGCTGTTCCCGAACATGCCGGAAACCCTGAAGGCCGCCGAGACGCTGGTCAAGGACGGTTTCAAGGTCATGGTCTATTGCTCCGACGATCCCATCCAGGCCAAACTGCTGGAGGGCATCGGCTGCGTCGCCGTCATGCCGCTGGCATCGCTGATCGGTTCCGGCATGGGTATCCTCAATCCCTGGAACCTGAAGCTGATCATCGAGTCGGCCAAGGTACCGGTGCTGGTCGATGCCGGTGTCGGCACTGCCTCGGATGCCGCCATCGCCATGGAACTCGGTTGCGACGGTGTGCTCATGAACACCGCCATCGCCGGCGCCAAGAATCCGGTAATGATGGCCGGCGCCATGAAGAAGGCGATCGAAGCCGGTCGCGAAGCCTTTCTGGCCGGCCGTATGGCGAGGAAACTCTACGCCGCCACGCCCAGTTCGCCGACGACCGGAATCGTCGGAAGCTGAACGCGTGCGCCACCTGTGGCTGACGGTGGCTTTGCTGGCGATCGTCACGCCAGCCGGCAGTCAGGAGGTCGCGCCGCGGGCGCACTACCTGTTTGGCCAGCCTCGCTTGCTGACGCAGCAACTGATCTGGGGGCTGGCCCACGGCGTCAAGCTCCTGGCGACGGCTTGCAACTCCCCTCGCGTGGCCAAGGCCTATGCCGAGTGGTTCGATCGCCAACATGGGCGTATCGAGGCCGCCAAGCGCGATCTGGCGCAACACTATTTCAACCGTGACACCGCCAGTGATGAGGCGCTGACCGCCGTCCTGCATCTGAAATCGACACTTGACCGGCGGCCCGACGAGATCGCCGCCGCCTGCGCCACGTTTGCCCAGGCCATCGCCAGCGACCGCTACGATCTCGAACTGTTCTACTCGTTGCGGCGCGACGCTGCGCGCGTCGAACGCGCCAAGGCCGTGCGTGCCCGCGTCGAGAAGTGCCTCAAGCGGCTTCCAGCGGGATCGGCGGCCGCGCTGACGGCCCAGTTCTCGACCTGGACGCGGGCCAACGGCGAGCTCGAAAACGTCTCCCGCAGCCGCGTACTCGAGCATGTCGGCAACGTGTCCTGGCAGCACGATGCCGGCGCCGGCGCGCAGCCGCCGGCGGTCACCTGCGCGCACTTGGCTGCGGCGCTCGACCGGCCGGCCTACGCCCTGGCCGGCGTTTTCAGGGGGGGCGGCAAGTGAGTGGTGCCGATCGGCCACAACACGGCCACATCCGCAGTTTCGTCCTGCGCCAGGGCCGTGTCTCCAATGCCCAGGCGCGCAGCGTCGAGACCCTGATGCCGCGCTTCGGCATCGCCTACCGGCCGGAGTTGCTCGATCTGGATGCGGTTTTCGGCCGTCCGGTTGGTGACAAGCGGCCGAAGGTGCTCGAGATCGGCTTCGGCATGGGCGAGACCACGGCCGCCATCGCCGCCGCCCGTCCCGACACCGACTATCTCGGTCTCGAGGTGCATACACCCGGCGTCGGCAGCCTGCTCAAACAGATCGCCGAAGCCGGGCTCACCAACATCCGCATCATTCAGCACGATGCCGTCGAGGTCGTGCGCGATATGATCGCCCCGGGTAAACTGGCCGGCGTGCATGTCTTCTTTCCCGATCCCTGGCCGAAGAAGCGCCATCACAAGCGCCGCCTGCTACAGCCGCCGTTCGTGGCACTGCTGGCGCGGCGACTGGAACCGGGCGGCTATTTCCATTGCGCCACCGACTGGGAAGAATACGCGCAGCAGATGCTCGAGGTGCTGGCCGGAGAACCGCTGCTGGAGAACACGGTAACGGATTTCGCGCCGCGCCCGGACTACCGCCCGCTGACCAAGTTCGAACAACGCGGCAAGCGCCTCGGTCATGGCGTCTGGGACATCGTCTTTCGCCGCCGGCAAGGAGAGGATGCATGAGTATCCGCCAGTTCAATGCCAGCTACATATTGGCCGAAGACCGTATCCTGATGCGGGTGACGCTGGACAGCGACGAGGAATATCGCTTCTGGCTTACCCGCGCCTGCCTGCGCGGCTTCTTCCGGCAGGTGGATGCCTGGTTGGCGCCGCGCGACGATTCCGTGGCGGCGGCCGTGCAAGCCTTTCAGCGCGAGGCGGGCATCGCCCAGGCCGATTTCCAGTCGCCGCTGCATCCCGGCGAGCGGCTGCCGCTAGGTGATGCGCCGGTGCTGGTCGAGGCCATCGACGTCGACGCCGACGACGAGTCGGTCCATATCGCCATGACCCTGGCCGACAAGCGTCAGGCCGACTTCAGCGTCACCGGCGACGTGTTGGTCGGTGTTCATCACCTGCTGCAACAGGCGGCGCGCGTCGGCGAATGGGGCATCTTCACGACGGCTTACAGCGGCGTCGCGAGCGGACCAACCATGTTGCATTAACCGGCGTTACTCCGGCTTCAGTTCTCCGCCAAGGGCGGCCGCCAGATCGCCGAACATCTGTGCCAGCTCGCCGGCCATGAGCGCGAAATCGGCGTCGAACTGCTCGTCGGCGTTTTCGGCCGATTGTTCGGCCGCCTCCCTGAGGATGTCGAGAAAGGCCAGGCGCTTGACTTGCAGCTTGTCGGTGAGCACGAAGGAGATCTTGTCCTTCCAGGTCAGACCCAAACGGGTGACGACCTTGCCGGCGCCGATGTGGACCGGGATCTCCTTGCCTTCGAGGTCGTGGCGTACATAGCGGATGGCCGCCTCGCCGCCGGCGGCGGACTTGAGTTCGAGGTCGCGATCGATGGTGAAGCCGGCCGGCGCGTCGCCGTCGGCCAGCCAGGCGGTCATTGCCGAACCCGGTGTTGCTTGCGTCTGCAACGGCCGTAGCGCCTCGCCGTCGAGCAGGGGGCCGAGGCTTTCGAGAAATTCGTCGGCGCGCGCATCCGAACCGGCGTCGACGGCCAGCCAGCGGCCAAGCGGGTCGATCCAGCCCCAAGTGGTGCGCCGGCGCGTGAACGCCTTGGGCAGGAATTCGTCGGTGACTTGGTCGCGCAAGTCGCGTAGTTCCTTGCGGCCGACCTTGCGATTCTGCTCGGCCTCGATCTTCGCCGCGCGCTCCAAGGCTTCCTGGCGGACCACGGTCGCCGGCAAGAGCTTCTGCTCGACGCCCAGCGCCAGCAGCCATTGGCGGTTGACGGCATGGACGAACTCACCTTCGAGGCGCGGATAGACCCAGCCGCGGCTGACCATGTCGAAGCCGCCGCAGCGCTTGAGCGGATGCGCTGCCAGCAGTTCGTTGAGACTCGCCGCGTCGGCCGGTCCGTCGGCGGCGAGGCGGTAGATGCGCAGATTGCGAAACCACATGAGGGGACAGTCCAGTTGCGTTGGGGGAAACGTAGCTTACTCGATGAAGCGTGCGATCAGCGCGTTCAGGTGGCGCTGGCCGAGCGGCGTGGGCGCGATGCGCTGTTCGGTTCTTGTCAGCAATCCATCTTCCTGCGCCTGCCGCAGCGTTGCGTCAACGCTGGCCAATGGCAGGCCGGTGCGCTGTTCGAACAACTCGGGCGCGAATCCGTCGATCAGCCGCAATGCGTTCATCATGAATTCGCCCGGCAACTCTCCGGGGGGTACTGTACGCCGTTCCTGCACCGTTTCGACCGAGCGCAGGTAGTCGGCCGGATGCTTGCGCCGCATCTCCCGTGTCATGCGACCGGCATGGGTGATCTTGGCATGGGCGCCCGGGCCGATGCCCAGGTAGTCGCCGAAGGTCCAGTAATTGAGGTTGTGTTGGCATTGCTGTCCGGGCTTGGCGAAGGCCGAG
>Ga0316583_10000058_pt1 | contig 21889 bp, 18 predicted proteins | sample J_170502JBrBrA_D_FD_204513 | JGI IMG/M metagenome (GOLD analysis project Ga0316583, IMG submission 204513) | Rhizosphere microbial communities from salt marsh grasses in Alabama, United States - J_170502JBrBrA | ecosystem: Host-associated > Plants > Roots > Rhizosphere | place: USA: Alabama... | reverse complement strand
TATCGAGGCAACTCTGTGGTTTTCCCCGCTTTCCCATAACGGCGGCGTGAAATTCGCCGATGCCTTTTTTCCGGCCAACATTCGCCGAACTTGGTCTTGCCCAGCAGCGCATTACCGTCCGGCCAATTCGCTCGGCATGTGAGTACCGTATCGCGAGCTTAATGCCGCCGCCGCGTGACCTCGGCGCGGGCGAAGGTATCTAGGGAAACGTGTCTAGGGTTTGGAATGCTTAGGCGTGATGACGATCGGTCCGGTGATTACCAAGCGGTCGGTCGCGCTCAAGGTCATGTTGACTGTCACGGTCCAAATGCCGGGTCGTGAGAGTTTGATGTTCTTGATCTTCCAATTCCCATCGGCGCCGATCGACGCGATGCGTGTCGTCGGCTTGCTGCCCTTTTGGGGCGCGATCATCGTCATCGTCACCGCATCGGCCGCGAGCGGGCCGAGATCCTCGGCCAATAGCCGGATCGATGCATTGCTGGTGCCGGGGTGGCCGGGCGTGATGGTGACTTCGGCCATGCCCTTGTCGGAATGAATGTGCACGAAGGCCGAGCCGGGCGGAATGACCGACGCGGTGTAGGAGCCGCTGTTTTGACTGTGGCTGGCCGGCGGCAAGGTTCCGAGCGCACCAACCACCAGCAGGACGCCGAGGCCGAGCACGGTCTCGGCCATGCCGTTGCGTTGCAGCCGGCTGATTGCTGCGGTTGCGGCAAGCCGTGGCGTGAGACGGAAGCGATTGAACGCGGCGATACCGACCATGAGCAGGAACAAGCCGATTTTCATCAGCAGCAACTGTCCGTAGTCGGAGTGGAAGAGGGCGCCGACGTTGCCGACGAGATTGACGGCGTTGATGGTGCCGGTCACCAGCAGCGTGCCCACGCTGGCGATGCCGAGCCATGAGAAGCGGCGCACCGCGGTGGCGGTGATGGCCTGCCAACCCGGTGCCTGTGAGTGCCGTGCGCTGGCGAGCAGCATGGCCAGTGGCGGCAGTCCGCCGACCCAGACACTTGCCGCCATCAAATGGAGCGCGTCCGCCGTCAGGTGAAACTGGCCCACGAGGCCGGGTGCCGCGCCGGCATGGCCGAGCGGGGCCAGGCTCACCAGCAAGGCGATCGCCAGGATGACCGCAATGACAGGCCGGCGCATTGGCGCCGCGGCCTTTGCCGGCCGTCCCAGCGCCAGCGCGAGCAGGATCATGAGCGCCAGCCGTACGACGGAAACTTGACCGAAGCGCGTGCCGTTCAGCACCGTCCAGACGCCGCCGTTCAGGCACACCTCGACGACCGGTTTGCCAAAGACGCTCGCCGCCAGCAGTACGAGCCAGGCCAGAACCGACAGCGCAGCGCCGGTGAGGCTCGCGAGGATGAGCCAGGACCATCGGCGGCGCAGCGTCTGCACCTCCGGCGGCGGGTGGTCGCCCGTCGCCCGAAAGGCCGGTTCGGCCACATAGAGACGGAAGAAGACCGCCCCTGTCGCAAGGATCGTGGTCGCAAAATGAAGCGCCCGCGCGTCGATCAGCGGATCGATGAAATATTGCTCGAGACTCATGGCGCGCGCCCCCGTCTTTGCGACGCTGCCTTATTTGGCGACGTAGAACAGGAAGTCGCCCTGGGTGTGGTGGCTATCCACCGACAACGCGTGCCAGTGCACGTCGTACTTGCCGGGTTTCAGCGGCTTTACCTGCACCCGCAGCAGAGTGTGGTCGGTGCGGTCCACGTACGCCTTGCCGATATCCACTCGCTTGGCGTTGATGTCGCGGACGATGGCGCCGGTGAATCCGGGCTCCACGTCCTCAGTGAACCACAAGTCGATCTCGTGCGGCGATTTATGCACGGTCTTGTTCACGCCCGGCTTGGCGTGGTCGAGCATGGCGTGCGCCCGTGCTTGATGACCCGCGCCTGCGAGCAGCGCCAGCGATGCGATGGTAGCGATGATGGTGGTGCGCATTGAATGATTGCCGAACGTCGGCATCCCTTATCGAACCCTAGATTAAAATGGTGGAAGACCCGGCGCGTTCACGCGCGCGGGGGTCCTCGCGCGGGTTCGATAAGGTGTCGTGGCGTATGAGGCAGGAACGATGAAACCGCCATCACAATCGGTTGCCGCCATTGGACCGGCGTGGGCAGCGGCAGCGAAGGGGGCGCGGCGGTCTTGTTCAAAGCAATGACGCCGCAACACTTGCAGCTCAGGCCGTCATTGTCCTGTTGGCCGGCGGGACGCTGTCCGTGCGTGACGCCCCGGTCAGTCGCGTGATGTGTGCAGGTCGGCTGGCCCCATGCATCCAATTGGGGTTGAGCGCAGTGGCAGAACGCGCCGCCAATTGCGGCGTTCAGGGCGAGCGTAAACACGGCGACGAATGCCGCCATCTGCCGCCAATCAACGCGATGTGATCTCACGCAAGCTCCCTTACCCACAACCTGGACACTAGACCTCGACAAGCGCAAACGCCAGGGTGCGCGACGCTGTAACTAATTACGGTGCATGCGTGTCGGCGCGCTACGGTGCGCCGGGTAGGGTGCCTTGACCCGCCCTTGCCGCGCCGCAGACACTTCCAGCGTCGCCGTCATCAACCAAGTCGGCCGCAATCAAAGGGAGATGCCCACCGTGATCATCGATCTTCGCACTTACAAATGTCTGCCAGGCCGGATGCCCGCTCAGCTCGAGCTCTACGGGAAATTCGGCTATCCGATCCAGCAGCGTTATATGGGCAACCCGCTGTGCTATCTCGTGGCCGAGAGTGGCAGCCTCAACACCCTGGTGCATGCGTGGGTCTACGAGAGCGCCGGCGACCGCGAGGCCAAGCGCGCCCGCATGGCGCAGGATCCGGAGTGGAAGCAGTATCTCGCCGAGAACCTCAGGACCGGCCACATCATCGAGCAGACGACCTCCCTGATGACGCCGGCGCCGTTCGCGCCGCCGCTGACGGTCGGCAAGCCGACGGGCTGAGGGCCGCGCGCTGACCGTGTCCCAGGCGCTGCGCCGCGCTCGATGCTGCAGCGTATCCGTGGCACGAGCCATGCACACGACCCCGCTCGCCCCTGCGGGCGCGATCGTCTATAGCTTTGTCCGCCTTTTCAGGCCCTGACCGACCGAGTTAAGGGAGTTTTCTCGTATGCGATCTAACGACGGCACGCGCACCGGCGGCGAAATCCTGATCGACCAGTTGCTGGTCCACGGCGTGACCCACGCCTTCTGCGTGCCGGGTGAAAGCTATCTGGCCGCGCTCGACGCCTTCCACGACCGCGACATCAAGCTCACCGTCTGCCGCCACGAGAGCTCTGCGGCGATGGCGGCGGAAGCAATCGGCAAGGCGACCGGTAAACCGGGCATCTGCTTCGTGACGCGCGGGCCGGGCGCCACCAATGCGTCGGCCGGCATCCACATCGCGCGCCAGGACTCGACGCCGATGATCATGTTCGTCGGCCAGATCGGCCGCTCCATGCGCGACCGCGAGGCGTTCCAGGAGCTCGACTACCGCGCCGTCTTCGGCACTATCGCCAAATTTGTGACCGAGATCGATGACACCGCGCGCATTCCGGAGCTCGTCTCGCACGCCTTCCACGTCGCCGTGAACGGCCGCCCCGGCCCGGTGGTGATCGCGCTGCCGGAAGACATGCTCACCGAGCGCATCGCGGTGCCGGACGCTGCCTGTTACGATCAAGTGGAAACGTGGCCGGGTCTCACCGACATGAGCCGGCTTCAGAAGCTGTTGTGGGCGGCGAAGAAGCCGGTGGCGCTGATCGGCGGCAGCCGCTGGTCGGAACAAGCCACCGCCGCGCTCATGCGTTTCGCCGAGCGCTTCCAATTGCCGGTCGCCACCACCTTCCGCCGCGGCCATCTGTTCGATGCGATGCATCCCTGTTATGCCGGCGACTTCGGCATCGGCCCCAATCCGAAATTGGTGGCGCGCGTGCGCGCGGCCGATCTGGTGCTGCTTGTCGGTGACCGCATGAGCGAGATGCCGTCGCAGAGCTACACGCTGTTCGACATTCCCGAGCCGCAGACCAAGATTGTGCACGTGCATCCCGGCGCCGACGAGCTCGGCCGCGTCTATCACGCGCATCTCGCCATCAACGCCACGCCCACCGCTTTCTGCTCGGCGCTGGAAGGTTTGCAGCCGCCGAACGAGATCCCGTGGCGCGGCGAAAGCGATACCGCGCACACCGATTATCTCGCCTGGTCGGAGAAGGCGACGCCGGTGCCCGGCGACGTCAATCTCGGCGAGGTGATGGTGTGGCTGCGCGAGAACCTGAGCGAGGACGCCATCATCACCATCGGCGCCGGCAACTTCACCGGCTGGGTGCACCGATTCTATCGCGTGCGCCGGTTCGGCGGTCTGATCGGCCCGACCTCCGGCTCCATGGGCTATGGCTATCCGGCCGCGCTCGCCATGCAGACGCTTTATCCGGACCGCACCGTGGTGTGCATCGCCGGCGACGGTGACTTCCTGATGACCGGCCAGGATTTTGCCACGGCCGTGCAATACGGCCTGCCGCTGATCGTGATCGTCTCCGATAATGGCGTCTATGGCACCATCCGCATGCATCAGGAGCGCGAATATCCCGGCCGCACCGTTGCCACTGCGCTTACCAATCCGAACTTCGAAGCCTACGCCAAAGCCTTCGGCGGCTTCGGCGTGAGCGTTGAAAAGACCGCGGATTTCCCGGCGGCGTTTGGCGCTGCCAAGGCCTCCGGCAAGCCATCGATCATCCGCCTGAAGATCGATCCGGAAGCGATCACGCCCGCGGCCACCCTCGCCGGCATCCGCGCCAAGTCGCTGGCGGGGAAGGGCTAGGTACGAAGTCAGCGGCGCACTCACTTCCCTCTCCCCGCAAGATGGGGCGAGGGAAAGAAGGCGCGCTGCGACTTGCCTATTTCCCCTGAATCATCATTCACTCATTCCATGCCCTACCGCCGCACCGAACGCGTGGTCCGCCGGCTGGCTGCGCGCGAGCAGGCCATCCTGGAGGCCGCCCGTGCGCTCGCCGTTGAGCACGGCATGGCGGCGGTGCAGATCGCGGCGGTGGCGAAGCAGGCCGGCATCGCCGCCGGCACGGTCTACCGTTATTTCCCCTCCAAGGCCGATCTGGTTGCCGCGCTGATCGCAGCGCTGGCCGCGCGCGAGATCGAGGCCATTCGCAAGGCCGCCGACGCCGCGCCGGGTCCGCTGTCGGCGCTCGCGGCCTCGATCGCCAGCTTCGCCGCCCGCGCGCTTGCTTCGCGCAAGCTGGCCTGGGCTGCCATCGCCGAGCCGGTCGATGCCGACATCGACACGCTCCGGCTCGACTTTCGCCAATCGCTTGCCGCCGAGCTCGAAACGCGCATCCGTACCGCCATTGCCGGCGGCCATTTGCCGGATCAGGACGCGCGGGTCTCGGCGCCCGCGGTCATCGGCGCGCTCACGGAAGGGCTCATCGGCCCGCTGGCGCCGACCTACGACGAACCCGCGGCGGCACGCGAAGGCGTGCAGTTGGCGACGCTCCTGGCCTTGCGCGCGCTCGGCGTGGTCGACGCCCGCGCCCGCGGCCTGGTGGTGCAGGTGACGTTGCCTTGAGCCGCATGATCCCTAAAGGGGGGAACCGGTTTTCGGATAAGATCATGCCGCAAATTAAGTACCGCGCGCCTTAGCGCGCCGCCGTCAATTCATGCAGTGGCAGATCGACCTGCTTCACGCCGCGCTCGTCGGGATCGTCCCTGACGTGGAAACCGAGTTCCTCGCACATGGTCAACATGGAGGAATTTTCCGCTAGCACCTGGCCGCGCACGTGGGCGAGCCCCTTGTCGCGCGCGTAGGCGATCATGTGCTTCATCAACAGCCAGCCGAGCCCGCGACCCTTCAGCCGTGAGCGCAGAAGAATGGCGAACTCCGCGCTGTCGCTGCCGGGGTCGTCGTGCAGGCGCACCACGCCGAGCATCTTGCCTGTGGCTTCTTCGACCGCGATGAAGGCCATGGCGATCCTCGGGTCGTAGTGGATCAGCTTGTTGATGAGCTCGGGATTCACCTGCCGCATGGCCGCGAAGAAGCGCAGCCGCAGGTCGTCAGGCGTGATCTCGCTGAGGAAATCGGGATAGAGCGCGGCATCTTCCGGCGTCAGCGGCCGGATAAACACCTTGGTGGTGCCGTCGCGTAGGGTGATGTGGCGTTCGAGCAAGGCTTCGCTTCCTTTGCGGCGCGGCATCGTTCTGCCGTCGTCCCCTTGATAAGCGGGGACCCAGTAGCCCCGGCCTGTCCGACACGGACAAATAGGGGATACTGGGTCCCGGGTCTCGCTCACTTTTGTTCACTCGCCCGGGAAGACCGGGCGAGGGTCGTCGCGCCGCTGGCGGGCGTCAACCGGCGATGTCGCTTAGTGCGACATCAGCACCGGCACGGTCATCGATTGCAGCAGGCCGTGTGTCACGCCGCCGAGCACGAACTCGCGCAGGCGCGAATGGCCGTAGCCACCCATCACGATCAGGTCGCTCGAGGCGTCCGCCGCATAGGACAGGATGGTAGAGGCGGTATCGATGTCGGGGGAGGTGATGCGCTTCACGTCCACCTTGATGCCGTGCCGAGCCAGATGCTGGCCCATGTCGGCGCCGGAGATCTCGTTGGTCTTCGGCTCTTTGGTGGCGACGATCACCAGGTCCACCTGCTTGGCTTTCTCGAGGATCGGCATGGCGTCACCGATCGCGCGGGTGGCGGCGCGGCTGCCGTCCCAGCACACCATCACGTGGTCGACCTTGAGCCCGCCCTTCTGGATGTAGGGCACGAACAGTACCGGCCGGCCGCTATCGAACAGCACGCCCTCATCCAGCACTTCTTCCGGCATGCCCTCGTCGCGTTTGGGCTGGCCGACCACGGCGAGGTCGAAGCGGCGGGCGAGGCGGCCGATCTGGTCGGCGGCGCCCGATACGCTCGAGCTCATCAGACGGGTTTCGTAGGAGATGCCGGCGCGCTTGGCTGCCTCTTCGAAGCGGGCCATGGTCGCGCGCGCGCTTTTTTCGGCTTCGGCGCGTTGGGTCTCCAGGAATTCCGGCGGAATGCCGCCCATCACCGAGCCCGGGATCACCGGCTCGTAGGCGAGCCCAACGCCCAGCACGTGTGCGTCGAAAGCCGACGCGATGGAAATGGCATAGTCCCCGGCGGGATCACGGTCGCCCAGCCCGAGGTTGACGATAAGGTCCTTAATCATGATCTGCAGTTCTCCTGAGCGAGCGTTGTCCTCGATGTGCTTTCTTATGGCCGCCCCCCGGCGCAGCGGCTTTGACCGAGGTCAAAGCCCTGATTTTCCGCCATTTCGCGCCGGCCGGGCGGGCCGCTTGGCCTTCAACTCACTTCTTGCTGCCGTTCGCCTTGAACTGGCTGAGATAGGCCCACAGGTTCTCAATCTCGTCGTGATCGTGGATGCCGGCGAAGAACATCTTGGTGCCGGGGATCATCTTCTGCGGACCCTGAATGTACTTCTCGAAGTTGGCCTTGGTCCACACAATGCCGGACTTCTTGTTTGCCGCCGAATAATTGTAGCCGCGCGCGCTGCCGGTGTGGCGCCCGTCGAGGCCGTTGAGCTCGGGGCCCACCAGGTTCGTGGCGCCGGGGCCGATGCGGTGGCAGGGCATACACTTCTTGAACACCACGGCGCCCTTGGCCGGGTCGCCGGCGGGCGCGTGCGGCCTGGGGCAGGAATGCCGCTGCCAGAACCGCCGCGGCCAGCAAGGGTATTGCCAGTCTGAAGTTCATTGTTGTCGCTCCCTTTGCGGCATTTCGCCGTTGTCGGGAGGCTCTCGCCAACCCCACCCCGGTTATGCCCACCCATCTTCCTGCCCTATATATGGAAGGTCAATTCGCTGTATCGTGGGGGCGCGAACGAAGCGGGAGAGGCCTCATCCATGTCGGTCAAGATGCCGGAAACCGACGCCGCCGTGCTGGCGCGGCGCGCCAAGATCGTCGCCGCCCTGCGGCAGATCGTGCCGGGCGAGGGCGTGATCGCGCATGAGCGCGAGATGAAGCCTTACGAGACAGACGGGCTGACCGCCTACCGCCAGCTCCCCATGGTGGTGGTGCTGCCGGAGACCACCGCACAGGTGTCCCAGGTGCTGAATTACTGCCACGAGCAGGGCATCAAGGTGGTGCCGCGCGGCGCGGGCACCTCGCTCTCCGGCGGAGCGCTGCCGCTCGCCGACGGCCTGCTGCTCGGCATGGCCAAGTTCAACAAGGTGCGCGAGATCGACTTCGCCAACCGGGTGGCGGTGGTCGAGCCCGGCGTCACCAATCTTGCCGTCTCCAATGCGGTGGCGCACGAAGGCTTCTATTACGCGCCCGACCCGTCCTCGCAGATCGCCTGCACGATCGGCGGCAACATCGCCGAAAACTCCGGCGGTGTGCATTGCCTGAAATACGGCATGACCACCAACAACGTGCTCGGCCTCGAAATGGTGCTGATGAACGGCGAGGTGCTGCGCATCGGCGGCAAGCATCTCGACAGCCCCGGCTACGACCTGCTCGGCATTATCACCGGCTCGGAAGGGCTGCTCGGCGTCGTCACCGAGGTGACGGTGCGCATCCTGAAGCAGCCGGAGACCGCGCGCGCGGTGCTGGTCGGATTTCCGTCGTCCGAAGACGCCGGTGAATGCGTCTCCCGCATTATCGCCGACGGCATCATCCCCGGCGGCATGGAGATGATGGACAAGCCGGCGATTCATGCCGCGGAAGAATTCGTGCACGCCGGCTATCCGCTGGACGTCGAGGCGCTGCTGATCGTCGAGCTCGACGGCCCGGCGGCGGAGGTCGATCATCTGATTGAGCGCGTGGAAAAAATCGCGCGCGACTGCAACGCGGGCGAATGCCGCGTCTCCACCTCCGACGAGGAGCGGCTGAAATTCTGGGCCGGCCGCAAGGCGGCGTTCCCGGCGGTCGGCCGCATCTCGCCGGACTACTACTGCATGGACGGCACCATCCCGCGCGCCCAGTTGTCGCGCGTGCTCGCGGCGATGAAAGAGATGTCGCAGAAATACGGGCTCGGCGTCGCCAACGTGTTCCACGCCGGCGACGGCAACCTGCATCCGCTCATTCTCTATGACGCCAACAAGGAAGGCGAGCTTGACCGCGCCGAGCAGTTCGGTGCCGATATCTTGAAGCTCTGCGTCGAGGTCGGTGGTGTGCTGACCGGTGAGCACGGCGTCGGCGTCGAGAAGCGCGACCTGATGGGCGCGATGTTCTCCGAGACCGATCTCGACCAGCAGCAGCGTGTCAAATGCGCCTTCGATCCGAAGGGCCTGCTCAATCCCGGCAAGGTGTTCCCGACGCTGCACCGCTGCGCCGAGTTGGGCCGCATGCACATTTCCGGCGGTAAGCTGCCGTTTCCGGATATCCCAAGGTTTTAAGAGGAACGCTTTGCGATACAGTCCCGTCTTTCCGAAGCGCATGCGCTTCCGGAATCCATACGCTGCCGCACCAATCGTTTGTTGCTTCTCATGACCGACACCCTCAAACCCCGCGACGCCAAGCAAGTCGAAGAGGCCGTCCAGTGGGCCTTGTCCGAGGACAAGCCGCTCGAGCTGATCGGGCTGGGCACCAAGCGCGCCATCGGTCGCACCACCCAGACCGACGTGACGCTCGACCTTTCCGATCTCACCGGCGTCACCCTCTACGAGCCGGCCGAGCTCATCCTGTCGGCCAAGGCCGGCACGCCGCTCGCCGAGATCGACAAGCTGCTCGCAGACAACAACCAGGAGCTCGCCTTCGAGCCCATCGACTACGGCCCCTTGCTCGGCGGCGAGGCGGGGCGCGGCACCATCGGCGGCGCCATCGCCGCCAACCTCTCGGGCCCGCGCCGCATCAAGGCCGGCGCCGCCCGCGACCATTTCCTCGGGGTCACCGCCGTCACTGGCCGCGGCGACACGGTGAAATCCGGTGGCCGCGTGGTGAAGAACGTCACCGGCTACGACCTCTGCAAGCTGTTCGCCGGCTCATGGGGCACGCTTGGCGCCATGACCGACGTCACCGTCAAGGTGCTGCCCAGTGCCGAGAGCGAAGCGACCGTGCTGGTGCAGGGCCTCGGTGATGCCCGTGCCTGTGCGGCGATGGCCGCGGCCATGGGCTCGTCCTTCGACGTCTCCGGCGCGGCTCATCTGCCCGACCACATCGCGTCTTATTTCGCCGGCGTGCCGAAGCCGGAAGCGACCACGGCGCTCCGGCTTGAGGGCGTGGCGCCCTCGGTCGCGCACCGCCGCGAGATGCTGGCCGCGCTCATGAAGCCGTTTGGGCCGGTCGAGATGTTGGAGGCGGAAGCCTCGCGCGCGCTCTGGCGCGACATACGCGACGTGAAGCCCTTCACGCTCGGCGGCGCGCGCGCCCGCCCGCTCTGGCGCATCTCGGTGCCGCCGGCGCAAGGGCACGTCATCGCCGCCACCGTCACGCCGGCGGCGCAGATGTTCTACGACTGGGGCGGCGGGCTGATCTGGCTCGCCATGCCTTTTGCCGGCGAGCCCGGCGCCGGCGCCATCCGCGAAGCGGTAGCCGGCGTCGGCGGTCATGCCACACTGGTGCGCGCCGACGCTGGGCTACGCGCGGCCGTCGACGTGTTCCAGCCGGAAGAGCCGGCCATCGCCGCGCTGAACAAGAGGGTGAAGGAAAGCTTCGACCCCAAGGGCCTCATTAATCCCGGCCGCCTATGGGCGGGGGTGTAACCGCATGCAAACCTCCTTCTCCCTCGCGCAGCTCGCCGACCCCAATATCGCGGAGGCCGACAAGATCCTGCGCGCCTGCGTGCATTGCGGTTTCTGCACCGCCACCTGCCCGACCTATGTGCTGCTCGGCGACGAGCTCGATAGCCCCCGCGGCCGCATCTATCTCATCAAGGAAATGCTCGAGAACGACCGGCCGGCCGGCCGCGACGTCGTCCGCCATGTCGACCGTTGCCTATCGTGCCTCTCCTGCATGACCACCTGTCCCTCGGGCGTGCATTACATGCATCTCGTCGACCAGGCCCGCGAGCGTATCGAGGAAACCTATAAGCGCCCTCTGCCCGATCGGCTGATCCGCGCCGTGCTCGCCCGCGTCTTGACCGAGCCGCGCCTGTTCCGCCTTGCCGCCGTCGGCGGACTTCTGGCCAAGCCGTTCGCGCCGCTGCTCAACGCCGCCGGGCTGACGCGGCTTGCCGCCATGGCGCGGCTATCGCCCCGCCATATGCCGGCGCCCAAGCCCGACCCGCGGGGCACGGTCTATCCGGCGCAAGGCGCCCGCCGCGGCCGGGTGGCGCTGCTCGCCGGCTGCATCGGCCCAGTGCTGGCGCCGTCCAGCAACGAGGCCGCCATCCGCGTGCTCAACCGCGCCGGAATCGAGGTGGTGGTGGCGCCGGGTGAGAGCTGCTGCGGCTCGCTCGAGCACCACATGGGCCGCGAGGCGCCCGCGCTCGCCAAGGCGCGTAACAACGTCGATGCCTGGACCCGGGAGCTTGAGGGCCAAGGGCTCGACGCCATCCTCATCACCGTCTCCGGCTGCGGCACCACGGTGAAGGACTACGGCTTCATGCTGCGCGGCGAGCCGGCCTACGCCGAAAAGGCCGCGCGCATCGCTGCTCTTGCCAAGGACATCAGCGAGTATCTCGCGACCCTCGACCTGCCGGCGGCTCGGCCGTCCGGCCTGACGGTCGCCTATCACGCGGCGTGCTCGCTTCAGCACGGACAAAAAGTTTTGCACCAACCGAAAGAATTGCTTTCCAAGTCCGGATTCGTCGTCAAAGATGTTCCCGAGGCTCATTTGTGTTGCGGCTCGGCCGGCACTTACAACATTCTGCAGCCGGCGCTGGCGGAGCGTTTGCGTAACCGCAAAGTCGCTAACATCGAAGGGCTTCGGCCGGACGTGATCGCCGCCGGTAATGTCGGCTGCATCACGCAGATCGCCGCCGGCACCGAAATCCCGGTTGTCCATACCGTCGAGCTGATCGACTGGGCGACCGGCGGTCCGGTGCCCGAACCGCTCAGCCGCCTGCCCGGTGCCAAGCCCGCGGAGGCGGCCTCCAGCTAGCCCAGGTCGCGGCGCGGCGCCGCGCCTGAGATATTGCGCAAGGTCTTGGTTGAACCGGTCCGGAGGATCACAATGGCTAAGTCCAAGAAGCGTAAGAAGGCGAAAGCCAAAAAGAGTAAGAAGACCAAGCGCGCCGCCCCCGCGCGCAAGAAGAAGGGGCTGAGGAAGGCCGCTAAGAAGACGACCAAAAAGGCGGTCAAGAAGACCAAGAAGAAGGCGGCCAAGAAGTCCGTCAAGAAAGCGGTGAAGAAAACTGCGAAGAAAGCGGTGAAAAAGCGCGCCGCGCCCAAGCTCAAGTCGGCGCCCGCATTTGTGGCTCCACCACCTCCGCCTCCGCCGGCCCCCGAGCCGGGGCCCTTGTTCGGGTCAACGTCGTTCGGCGGTGGCTTTGGCGGCAGCGACAACGGCGACTGAACGGTCCAAGCGTCACGCGGCGGCCGTCCGTAACAGGGCGGCCGCTGAGCGTGGTCCTACGCTCCGCCGAACAGCGTCCGGCTTGCCAGGGCGGCGCCTTCCGTCAGGGATTTCAACTTCGCCCAGGCGATCTGCGGATGGCAGCGCCCGCCGAAGCCGCAATCGGCGCCGGCGATGACGTTCTCACGCCCGACCCGGTCCGCGAAGTTCCTGATGCGCTGGGCCACCAGCTCCGGGTGCTCGACGACGTCGGTGGAATGGGTGACGACGCCCGGAATGACGATCTTGCCCGCCGGCAGCTTGACGTCGTCCCAGACTGCGAATTCGTGCTCGTGCCGCGCGTTCGCCGCCTCGAACAGGTAGGCCTGCGCCTTCACCCGCAGCATGATGTCCACCATGTGGCGCATCTCGATGTCGAAGGCGTGCGGCCCGTGCCAGCTGCCCCAGCACAGATGATAACGGATGCGGTCCTCGGGGATGTTGCGCAGCGCGTGGTTCAGCGCGTTGACGCGCATGATGCAGCGGGCACGGAAGGCATCGAGGCCCATCTGGATGCCGATGCGGTCCCACAGCGCGGGCAGCCACGCATCGTCGACCTGCACCAGCAGGCCGGCGGCGGCTATCGCCTCGTATTCCTCGCGCAGCGCCTCGGCGAGCGCGAACACGAACTCTTCATCCGTCTTGTAGAACTCGTTGCGCCAATAGGGCTCGAGGCTGGCGGGCGCCGTGCCGCTCAGGAAGCCTTCCTCGTCCGGCTTCAGCGCGTTCTTGAGCAGCGCGATCTCGCGGGCGTCCGCCGCTTGGCCCTTGTAGGTGATGGGCCCGGTGCAGACCCAGTGCACGCGCTTGATCTTGATATCGGACGCGGCCGTGTAGAACAGCGTCTGCTTCTCGGTCGCATACTTGTAGAAGTCGGCGAAGGCCTCGCGATCCTTGCCCTGCAGGATGACCGGCGTGCCGGACGGCGGGCGCACCTCGAAGCCGCCGAAACGGTGGTCGGCGTAGGACAGCCAGTCGCCGCCCTTGGTGTATTCGCCTTCATTGATGATATCGAGCCCGACCTCGCGCTGACGGGCGACGACCTCGGCGACACCGGCGTCGACCTTCGCGTCGTAATCCGCATCGGCGGGATCGAAGCTCGACAGGCCGGGCAGGCTTCCGACGTGGGTCGTCAGAATCTTATTGCTGCTGCGTTTCAATGGACGACGCTCCCACGTATTTTAATCATTGCATCTGCCCCTGTACCGTCTCAGCACAGCAGAGGACCGCGTGCAATGCCTGCCCCGCCAGTGAGCGCCTGAGATCGCCGTTGTGTCGAGTGGAATAGGGCGGGCAAAGATGCGAAGCGCCGTGCCCGCCGCTGAAGTCCGCAACCTACGGACTCACGCGAGCATTCTTGCATCATTCATAGCAGCGTGAAAGCAGACACTACTTAGGGTCCGCAATGGGCCGATAGCGAACATCACTTGATCAGCATTGGATCGTGCCGTGTGAACGCCTGAACGCGCCCCCATAGAGAAAATCCAACGACGGAAGCTGGATCCGGCACCAAGGTTCCAAGACTTTTAGTTTTTAAGAAATAAAGCTCTAGTCAACTCTCATACCGTTCCTTCATCCGGGTCGGCGACGTTTCCAATAGAAAGCCAAGGATGAACCAGGGCTCGCGCACTGGCGAATAGCTTCGGTAGAAGGGAGTGTAACATGAACAGGCTCGTTCCCATTACGTCGCGTCGGAATTTTGACCTGACTGATCTTCTCAGTCTTACGGGCATGATTGCTCTAGGCTATGTGCTCTTGACATTCGGCCCTACGCTTTAAAGCTATGAGTTTGCCTAGCTGATTTGGCGACTGAGGTGATCAAAAACCGAATCGCTCGCATGTCCGCTTTGCCTCGAAAGCGGCCGCCATTCGTCGAGCATCTAAACTGTAGCGAGGGGTCATAATCGGACAAAAGTAATTCTAATTTTTCTACGCATCCGCGACTCTTTAGTACCGCGATTTTAAATCGGCAGCTCGATAGTTCTGGTCAGAAGAGCGCCTTGGAACTTCGAAGGTCCAACAACGACTTTTGATCAGGATGCCAGAATTTCTAAGGTGCTTACTTCGGAACAGAGGCATCGACTTTACGTTCGTCTCATCGAACTGGTTGCAGGCTTGAGGATGCACCATGACAGAAACAGAAGAACTCGACCCGATTAAGGCGCTGAAAACTGCGCGGGAGACGTTAGTTAAGGAGCGTCGTGGCTTGGCTATCGCCTTGGCGCTTGGCTATCGGCGTCGCCGCACAGATGATCTTCATGCGACCGAAATGCGAGAAAACTTCGTTGGGCTTCAAACGCTTATTGAGGCGGTCGAACGGGCGATCTCGCACGAGGATCGTCTCTCAAATGAGCAGGCACAGACCGCCGCCCATCAGGGGGCCGGTTCAATGAGACTGGCCGTCTGCTAAGCCCAACGCATGGCCAAGGTTCGCGCTTGCTCCGCTTATCCTCGCTTCGGCGACGCTCCAACACTGCGCGGCGCCTCGAAGCAGAGGTGCGCCCCATCCTTCGAGACGCTTCGATGACGCGATGCTCCGCAGGATGAGGGCGGGAATAAGCCGCGCGGGGATAGATCACCCAAAACGGCGATAAGATTTTGTTCAAATAATTGAAGTTACGGTATTAAATCCTGTTCTATGTTTTCATTCATCCCGCCTCGTCCCCGAGGGGTTTCTGCGCAAGCAACTTCGGACGCGGGGCGGGAAGCGGTGGCCGGTTCGGGGGCGTCGGAGATGCGCCGCTCAATTCTCGGTCCGGCGGTCCAAGCTGCAACCATCCCTGCGCGCCGGCCGCACACCCCGCACAAAGCAATCTCTTTCATCATGGGACAACTGATATTCACCACCATGAACTTTTAGCGTCGTCGATTGCATCGCCCGTGCCACGCGCCTAGTGTGCCCTCGAGCGACGGGCGGCTGTAATGGCCGAAACGCCAACCCCATTTCAAAGATTAACAAAAACGGAGATGCTGCATTATGTCGGCATACAAGATTCTGATCATGGGCGCGTCCTACGGGTCGCTGCTGGCTTCCAAGATTCTGTTCGGGGCGCATTCGGTGCACCTTGTCTGCCTGCCCGCGGAGGCTGACCTGATCAACGCCGAAGGCTTCCGCGTGCGCATGCCGGTGAAGGGCCGCGAGGGCCTGGTCGAGATCGACTCGCGCAAGCTGCCCGGCAAGGTCACTGCCGGCGGCACCGACGGCGTCAATCCGGCCAACTACGACCTCGTCTGCCTCGCCATGCAGGAGCCCCAGTTCGGTGCCCCCGGCGTGCGTGATCTGCTCGACAAGGTCGCCAAGGCCAAGGTGCCGTGCATGTCGATCATGAATATGCCGCCATTGCCTTACGTGAAGCGCATCCCCGGCCTCGACTACGCACCACTCGAAGCCGCCTTCACCGAGCCGCGGGTGTGGGACAATTTCGACGCCGGCCTGGTGACGCTGTGCAGTCCCGACCCCCAGGCGATCCGCCCGCCGGACGGTCAGGCCAACGAGCTGATGGTCACGCTGCCGACCAACTTCAAGGCGGCGGGCTTCGCCGACGACAAGCACACCAAGATCCTGCGCGATCTCGAGAAGGACATCGACGCCATCCGCTTCGATCCCGGCGACGGCAACAAGATCGAATTGCCGGTCAAGCTGCGCATGCACGATTCGATTTTCGTGCCGCTCGCCAAGTGGGCGATGCTGCTCGCCGGCAACTACCGTTGCATCACGCCGGACGGCATGCGCACCGCGGCGGAAGCGGTGCACTCGAACATCGAGGAATCGCGCGAGGTCTACAACTTCGTGTTCGACGTTTGCGTCAAGCTCGGTGCCTCGCCGAACGACCTGGTACCGTTCGAGAAGTATGCGGCGGCGGCCAAGAGCCTCACGCGTCCGGCGTCCGCCGCGCGCGCTTTGCAGAACGGCGCCAAGAACATCGAGCGTTCCGACAAGCTGGTGCAGCTGCTCGCGAAGCAAAAGGGCATGAGCAACGCCAAGGTCGATGCCATCGTGGCGCTGGTCGATAAGCGGCTCGCCGACAACCGCGCCAAAGCGGCGGCCTGAGCCGGCCGGCATTTACTGAGACTGGGGCAGGGGCGCCGGCGCGAGCCGGCGCCTTCTCTTTTGTATACTTTGCTTGCTTCGATGCTCAAAAATAAGGCGCGTGTTTATTTCAAATTTATATCGCGATTGATTCCCGGCGTGACGTTTTGAACGTTGGCCCCGCTCGATTTGCAATTTGACAGATGGCCGAGCGTCGATCGCAGGAGATAAGCCGAACCGCGCATCGTCGGCTCGCGTCCTGCCTTGTCACTTTTCTGCAACAACCAATCTCTTTAAAGCGCGGAGTAGCTTCATACAACCGTATTTGCCCAAAGAGGCAGCATATGCCGAAGTTTTCGGCTTGCCGGTTTTTGCTTTCGCAGCTGTAACTTTTGCCTTGAACGCACGCCCTATCGCGTCCGTGTCGGATGACGAGGTTTCGTGGGGGTGGCGGGCAAAAGTGAATCGGCAGAGCGCCGATCGAACCTAGCAAGGGGCAGGGTCAATGCAAAAGAAGTACGTTTTGTCTGTTGTCGCGGCGTTGGCGGTTTTCGGCGCGGCGCCAGCTTTGGCGGCGGATATGCCGACGAAGGCCGCGCCGGCGCCGGTCGCGGCGCCGAGCCCGTTCGATATCGCCTTTGGCACCGCTTTCACCACCGATTACCGCTTGCGCGGCATTTCTCAGACCGACCGAAACCCCGCGGTGCAAGGCACTGTCGAGCTCGACTACACCGCTACTGACTGGCTGACGCTCTACACCGGCCTGTGGGGGTCGAACGTTGACTTCGCCGACGCGGAGTTCGACATCACTGGCGGCGCCCGTTTCAGCTACAAAATTTTCGGGCTCGATGTTGGATACGACTACTACGAATACCCCGGCCCGACCGGTGGCACCAACATCAGCTACGGCGAGTTCTACGCCAAGCCGTCCGTCAAGGTGACCGACTGGCTGACGTTGAACGGCCAAGTGTACGGCGGTGACAACTTCGGCAACGGCGGCAACAGCGCTTGGTGGTATGCTGGTGGTGCGGTCGTCACGCTGCCGCAGTTCATGCCGATGGGCATCTCCACCTCACTGTCCGCCAACGTCGGCTTCCAGACCTATGCGGCGGCCATCGGCTTCAAGGACTACACTCACTGGGATGCTGGCGTGACCTTCGGTTACAAAGCGATGTCGCTGGATCTGCGTTATATCGACACCAATATCGATCAGACCAACGCACCAGGTCAGTGCGGCGCCATCGGTACCCGCGACCTGTGCGGTGCGACCTTCCTGGCTACGCTGGCGTTCAACACCTCGCTGTCCGCTTTGAAATAAGCGAGTAAGCGCGGAAGATTACTTAAATCCTCTGCCCTTCGATTGGCGCGGGCGGCGGTTTCCCTCGGGAAGCTGCCGCCCGGCGTCGTTTGTGAACACGCGATGTTCGTTCGCGTCGCCGGACGGCATGCGATTAGCGCGTTACTCTGGCCCGGTTCGTCTGCCTATTTGCAGGCGTAGCCGTAGCGCGTCTTGTCGGAACCCGGCAGTTTGATCTTGATGTGATTGACGTGCACGCCGTAGCCGACCGGCACGATGACGATCGGTGGCGCGTTGTAGCGTTCGGCCGTCACCTTTGTCTCGTCGACCCGATAGCGCACCGGATAACTCGCGCGGTGCGGCCGGCCCGTTCGGATATTGCCGTCCTGGATCACCACGTCGTCGAGGCAAATCGGCGGCACGTAGGCGTCGTCGACCCGCATCGGCTGATCGTAGAGCGCCCAGCGCCCGATCAGGAAGGGCGGCGCTTCCGCCTGCAACGTCTGGCCTTTGAGAGCGGCAAACTGACGCAAGTATGTGCGGAAGCCCTCCGTCTGCCGGATTTTCGTCAGATAGAGATCGGGGTCGCTCACACGCAGCGCGGCATAGGTACGCTCGGTGGTATGCTGCATCTGCGTCAGCGCGATCACATAGGCGCCGAACGCCACCAGCAGGCCGGCGGCGAACCAAGCGTTGATGCGAAGCCTGCGCGCCCTGCGCGCGAAGCGAAAACCGACCATCAGCGCGCCCTTCGCTGACTGGCATTGCCGGACCACGGCCGGAACCTGGGCCGGTTCTGCCTATCGCCGCGCTCGACAAATGGAAAGCAGGAGAGCCGCCCATTGCGAGCGGCGCCGATACCGGAGCCCCGGCAGCCACTTGTCTCCTGCCTGCTTAAGCTTCATGCGCCGCTTCCGCAAGCCTTGCGGCAAGCTGGCAGGCGTGATGGGATTGCGGCGCGCGAGGATTTAGCGATGTGCCTCGCGTTGCTTAAGGGGCGGATCTGTTGTCGTCGCTAGCTGTCACAAGTTCCGATCCGGCAGGGGGGCTGCCGGCTCGGCGCAGCGGGCTTGTTGCGCTGTGCTTTTTTGCCCTCGTAGTCGGCATGGTCACCAGCGTCGGGGCCTTCGTGCTGCGCTCGCTGATGGCTTTGTTTCATAACGTCTTCTTCCTCGGCCATTTTTCCTTCGTCTACGACGCCAACGTTTTCGACGCGGAGGATCCGTTCGGGCCGTGGATCATCCTGGCGCCGGTCATCGGCGGTCTGGTCGTGGTCTGGATCGTGCGCAATTTTGCTCCCGAGGCGCGCGGTCACGGCGTGCCCGAGGTGATGGACGCCATCTATTACAAGAACGGCCGCATTCGCATGGCCGTGATTTTCGTCAAGTCGTTCGCGTCCGCCCTGTCGATCGGCTCCGGCGCTTCGGTCGGCCGCGAAGGCCCGATCATTCAGGTCGGCAGCGGCATCGGCTCGACACTCGGCCGCATCTTCAAGCTTCCGACCTGGCAGACCATCACGCTGGTCGCGGCTGGCGCCGGCGCGGGGATCGCGGCGACCTTCAACACGCCGCTCGGCGGCGTGATGTTCGCGCTCGAATTGATGCTGCCGGAGGTGTCGTCACGCACCTTCTTGCCGGTGGTGATCGCGACCGGCGCGGCGACCTATTTCGGCTGGCTGTTCTTCGGCTTCGAGCCGGCGTTCCTGGTGCCGGTCACCGGCCTGCCGGAGTCGTCGCTCGCGGACTCGATCGCCTTCTTTCCCTTCTACATTATCCTGGGGGTGGTCTGCGGCGTCGCTTCCGCCGCCTTCGTGCAGTTGCTTGCCTGGATGGACGACCTGTTCGAAAAGCGAATCCCCGGCAACGCCTATACCGCGAACATCATCGGCATGTTCGTGGTCGGCCTCCTGATCTACGGCCTGCGGCTAACCACCGGTCAGGGCCATATCGACGGCGTCGGCTACGCCACCATCCAGGCGGTGCTGACCAGCGACATCAACGTGGGCTGGGTGTTGGCGATCCTGTTCCTGGCCAAGCTGTTCGCGACCACGCTCAGCCTGGGCTGCGGCGCTTCCGGCGGCATCTTTTCGCCGTCGCTGTTCATGGGCGCGACGCTTGGCGGCTCGCTCGGCTGGCTCCTGCATGCGATGTGGCCGGGCCTCGGCGTCAATACGGTGATGCTGGCGGTGATCGGCATGGCCGCGATGGTCGGCTCAGGTACCGGCGCCGCCATGACCGCGATCTTGATGATCTTCGAGATGACGCGCGACTACGCCGCCGTCGTGCCGTCGATCGTGGCGGTGGCGATCGCGTTGGGCATCCGCCGCACGCTGTCCTACGAGAACATCTACACCATCAAGCTCGCCTGGCGTGGCCACCACATCCCGCGCGAGCGCCATTCGCACATGTTCATGATCCGCCATGCCGGCGACATCATGAAGCCGGTGCGCGGCATCGTCACCGCGGATCAACTGACCGAAGCGACCCGGGAGGCGCAAGGCGGTGAGGACAGCTATCTGATCGTGCGCAAAGGCGGCATCATCGAGGGGTTGGTGAAGGTCGGCGGCACCGTCGATGTCGGCGAGCAGGTCGTTACGCGCGATTTCGTGGTCACGCGCAGCGACAGCTTCATCCGCGACGTGATGGCGCGCATGTCGCATTCGCCCCGCGGCGCGCGGCTCGCGATCGTCGTCGACCGCAAGGGGGTGCCGCGGCCCGACGATGTGCTCGGCGTGGTCACTCGCGGCAGCATCGCCGAGACCATCATCGGCGAGCTCGACAAGTAGCCCCTGCGACCTGCGCGCTCAGGAGGCCGGCGCCGGCGCCTCGCCGGCATCGACGCCCGCGTCCCGCAGCTGGTGGCCGTCGTCGCCCGGTTGAAGCGCGAGATGGCGCTTATGCAATGCGAACAGCGTCGAGCGGTGGCCGATCGAAATGATCGCGGCCTGAGGCAGTTGCTGTTGCAGCAGATGATAAAGCGCAGCCTCCGAGGGTTCGTCGAGCGAGGCGGTGGCCTCGTCGAGGAACAGATAATCGGGCGCGTGCAGGATGGCGCGGGCGACGCCGAGGCGCTGCTGCTCGCCTGGCGACAGCATGCGGTTCCAGTGCTCCTCGTCATCGATGCGCGCGGCCAGCGCCGGCAGCCCGACCGAGGCGATCAACTCGGCGATCCGCCCTTCGTCGAATTCACCGGGCTCGGCCGGATAGGCGACCGCCGCGGCCAGTGGGCCGATCGGGAAATACGGCCGCTGCGGCAGGATCATCACCTTGGCGTCCTTCGGCAGCTGGATGGTGCCGTTGCCGAACGGCCAGACCCCGGCAAGCGCGCGGAACAGCGTGGACTTGCCGGCGCCCGACGGGCCGGTCACCAGCACGCGCTCGCCGAGCTTGATCGAGAGGCTGTCGGCGTTGACCAGCGGCACGCCATTCGGCAGCCGCACCGCCAGGTCCTTGAAGCTGACGGCGGCGCTGTCGCCGGACGCGAGCGCGATCGAAGGCTCGCTCGCCGCCACCGCGCGCGCGGCCGTTATCGACTGGTCGAAGCCCGACAGACGTTCGATCACCGCGCGCCACTCGGCCAGGCTGGTGTAGGCGTTGACGAACACCGACAGCGCGTTCTGCACCTGGCCGAAGGCGTTGGCGGTCTGCATCAAGCCGCCGAGCTTGATGGCGCCGGCGAAATAGGCGGGGCTGACCACGATGTAGGGAAAGATAACGGAGGCCTGCGAATAGCCGGCGGTGAAGAACGTGAGCTTTTTCTGCCGTACCATGATCGCGTACCAGTTGGCGACCACGTTGCCGAACCGCTCGAGCAGGCGCGCACGCTCGGCGACATCGCCCTCCAGCAGGGCGATCTGTTCCGAGTTTTCGCGCACACGAACAAGGTTGAAGCGGAAGTCGGCCTCGTAGCGCTGTTGCTGGAAATTGAGCGCGATCAGCGCGCGGCCGATCAAATGGGTGAAGAGCGTGCCGAAAACCGCGTAGATCAGCGCCGCCCACAACAGGTAGCCGGGAATGTTGACGGGATGGCCGAACAGGTGAAGCGGTGCCTTGGTCGACAGCACCCACAATATCGCCATGAACGACAGCAGCGTGACCACGGC
>Ga0316583_10000056_pt1 | contig 22096 bp, 23 predicted proteins | sample J_170502JBrBrA_D_FD_204513 | JGI IMG/M metagenome (GOLD analysis project Ga0316583, IMG submission 204513) | Rhizosphere microbial communities from salt marsh grasses in Alabama, United States - J_170502JBrBrA | ecosystem: Host-associated > Plants > Roots > Rhizosphere | place: USA: Alabama... | reverse complement strand
GCTCGCCGGCACGGCGTTATCCGACAGCGTGACGGCAATGCCGTCGGCACCGGTACTGCCGTAGTTGTTGCCGCCATAGGCGTAGTCGGTGAATTCGACCGAGATGTAGTTGCCCGCGGCCGGGAAGCTGCCGGGCACCGTCGCCGCCGTGGCGACGTTGCCTGTGGCGTCGGTCAGGCGCAGATAACCGGGATTGACGATGCGTGGCGCGCCGAACGAGCCGCTGCCGCTGGAAACCGACCAATTGGAACCGAAGATGGTGGACGGATTCAGCGTCGTGCGATTGAAATCGTCGCAGTAGCAGGTGATGCCGCTGGGAATGTTCGACGGCGGAGCGCAGGTGGTCGGCGTCATCGAGCCTTCCTCGCCGGTAACGTAGCTGCCGAAGCTGGTGAGACCGGTGGCGGTGGCGGTGGTACCGCTGGCCGACCCGCTCGGTGTGCCCCAGCCAGAACCGGAATAGGTGTTGACCTTGAAGTTGGAGACGGTGGCACCGGCATCGACATCCGCCGCCACGAAGTCCAGCTGGAGGCCGTAGCTGCCGGCCGCCGGCAGCGAAGCCATGGTGTCGCCACTGACGCCGAGCGTCCAGTAGCGGCTGGCGTCCCTGGCCGAATTGATGCCGGAAGATGCGATCTGCGGATGCTCGCCGTCGGTGGTGCTGCCGGTCAGCGTGCCGCCGGCGATGCCGGCGAACCAGGGGATGGTGACCGTGATCGGCGCATAGGCGGTATCGGTGCCGACCGGATAGACGCAGGTCACGCCCCAGGCCGGATAGGTCAGGCGCAGATTGCCATTGACGTAGCTGGAGCCACCGTAACCGGTCACCGAGCCTGGGCAGTAGGCAGTCAACGTCAGGATGTTGCCGCCGGTAACGATGTCGCCACTGGTCAGGGTTAGCGTGTTGGACACCGTCGATGACGTCGCCAGGCTAAGGCCCGCGGCATTGTTGAGCGTCAGGTTGAAGAAAGTGACAGCATTGTTGGCAACCGTCTGCGCCGAGCTGCCGCCGAATGTCCACGAGGTGTAGGGCAAGTTGATGCTGCCGTTGTTGGTCAGGTCGCCGGTGACGGTCAGCGACGACCAGTTTGTCGACGACACCGTGGTACCCGAGTTGACGGTCAGGTTGCCAACCGAGCTGGCGCCGCCATAGAAGGTGGCGGACTGGGTACCGGACTTGGCGAAGACCAGACTGCCAGCGGAGAACGTGCCGCCGTTCACCGTCAGGTTGCCGTGGGTCGTGAAGGTTCCGTTGACCACCATGCTGCTGTTGCTCACGGTGGTGCCCGTGACGTCGAGCGTATCCACCGTGAATGCCGTTCCGGAATTGACCAAGTTGCCGCCAATGGCCAAGGTCAAGCTGCCACTGCCGTTGGTGACCGTACCGTAGTTGGTGAAATCGCCGCTGACCGTAAGCGCGTAGGCCCCCCCCCACCACCACCAAACATACGGCTGAAGGACGCCGCCACCGCTGACCGTTACCGATCCGACCGTGGCGTTGGTGTCCAGCGAGACGGTATAACCGCTGATGATTGCGCTGTCGCCGGCTCCCGGAGTATTGCCGGAAGTGCAATTCCAGGTGCTGTTGTGGCTCCATCTGCCGTCTCGGCTTGCCGTGCAGGTTGCCGCCTCGCCGACCGATACGAACAGGCAAAGCAAGAGCAACAGGATGAGCTTGCGTCCGATCATGGCGTCATCTCCGTCCACTCGCGCACCTCATAGCGTGGCCTTCATGTCGCGCTCGACGTAGCCGGCATTGGCGGCGTTGCCGGGACAGGCGCCGCCGCTCGGCTGGTTACAGGCGATTGCCTCGACGCCGAACAGGGTCGGCCCCCCGTTTGCGTCCGTGGCCACGGTGCAGGTAACCGTCACGGTGAAGCCCGACAGCGTCGCCGCCGCGGCTGGAAAGCCGAAGCTGGTCGTCACCGAAGCGTTGCTCGAACCGTCGCAATTGACGTTGGCGTTGCGGGTCGGATTGCGGGACCAGATCTGGTAGGCACCCCACTCGATGCCGGCGCGCGCCGCCTGATAGGCGCGCGCGCCCTGCACGTCGAGCACCGAACCGATCTGCTGCGTCGTGGACACGACGATCAGAAACGCCGCCAGCGCCGTCAGCACGACCAGGATGAAAATGGCCGAGACGAGCGTGAAGCCATGTTCGCGCGACCGGTTCATGGTGCGTTGTCCACGTGGATTTCGCGGAAGGCGACGATCTGCTCGCCGCTGGCGTCGGTGATGGTCAGCTTGATGGCAAGAAGGCCGTTGCGCTGCAGCACGTTAGGCGTGTAGCTGACCGAACAGGTGGCGTTCTGCACCACGGTGGCGGAACTGCCACCCGTCGGCGCCTGCTGGCTGGCGTTGTAGCCGTAGTTCCAGTAGCGGGTGACGGCACCGGCGACGGTCGTCGGGCAGGCATAGGTGACGGCGCGGATATTCTTGTCGACAACCTGGAAGCGGTCATTCGCGTAGGGACAGATGACCGTGTTATTGGCCAGAGCCGTGCCGAGCGTCAGATCATTGGTGCCGACCGCCGATACCGTCGCGCGGCTACCCGTACTGCAGTAGACGTCATCCGGCAAAGTGCCACAGGCGCCTCCCTTGTTGAGGCTGGCGTCGTTGAAGACGACGATGTTGTCGCCGGCGGCCACCGCCGGCATGTTGCCGAGCACGTCGAACTTGGCGTTGGTGGCGCCGCCCGTGCACATGAAGTTGCCGCTGGCCGAACCGTCGATCTCGCTGCGATAGCGGCCGCCGTCTTTGCTCGGCACGAACTCGATGTAGGCGGTACCGCCCGTATTGAGCAAGCGCATGCTATTGGGCACCGCCAGATGCACTTCGCGCGCCAGTTCGCGCAGGCCGATGTCGGCGGCATCAGTCAACTCTGCGCGCCGGGTCGTGTCGAGGTAGCTGCCGAGCGAACTCCTGATGAATACCGCCACCATCGAGGCGATGATGCCGGTGATGATGATCACCGTAATGGCCTCGATCAGCGTGAAGCCGCGCAGATGGCGTGGAATACGCTTCGTCACCACGATTGGTCGTTCGGCCAGTAACGGGTACGATAGCCTTCCAGGGTCAGGCTGTCCGTGCCGTGATTGACGGTGACCGTAATGCGGACCACGCGCATATTGGCGGCGGTGCCGTCGGCGGTAACCTGGTTGCCGGCCGGCCCCAGCGCGGCGGTGGCGTCGATGGCGATCGATGCCGTATAGCCAAGCGGCGCCATCGCATTGCCGTCGAGGTCGGTAATCGCATGCGTGGCGTCGCCGAGCCCCGTGGTGGCACCGCCACCGCTGGCACCGGCGTAGTCAGCGACGTTGTTGAATGCGGCCGTGGTGCTGACGCGCACCTGGCCCGCTGTCGGGCCGGGGCCCTGCACGGTCGACGTGCAAGTGGTCGGCGGCGTGCCCGTGGTAGCACTGGTGGCAGTGGCCCAAGTGGCGTCGGTGGGATCGCAATAGGTGAAGGGTTGCAGCTCGACTTCTTCCAGCAGCGCCTCGGCAATCGACAGCATCTGCTTGCGGATCATCGGATCGGCGCTGCCGCGGACAGCGACGTTGAATACCGACAACAGGCCGACCAGACCGACGCTGACGATGACAATGAAGACGATCAGCTCGATCAGCGTCAAGCCACGCTGGCGATGATGCTTACTGGTGCACATAGCCGGTCTTCGCTTCGACGGTGATGTTGCTCTGGCCGGTCACCGAAAACACCGCGGTCGCCGAGGCACCGCCCTCGGCATCGAATTTGAACGGCGAACCGCCGCTGACCAGGCCGATGGTGGCGTTGCTGCGCGAGCAAATCTTGTTGCCGGCGCCGGCGCAATCCTTGTCGGGCGCCGGCAGTGCGAGGGCCGCGCCGCCGGGGCAGGTGCCCGATGTGCTTTCAGGCACGGTGGTATCGAGGGTGAAAGTAACAATGCCGCCGCTGACGGCGACGCAGACGTAGCGCCGCTTCGCCACCGCCGACTTGCGCGCGAACTCGAGGCCCGCCTTGAGCTTGTCGGCAACGCCGCGCTGCTGGAAGATGCTGGTGAAGTCCAAGCGCCCCATGACGACGACGGCAAGAATGCCGATGATGATGATGGTCGTCACCAGTTCGATGATCGTAAAGCCGGCAACGCCGGCGCGACGGCCGACGCCTCTGATCGCAGAATCGGTGCTCACCCGGCAGCGATGCATGGCGTGCCAATCTTGTCGAAACCCTCGTAGTGTAGCGGCATCGGCGCCGGCAAGGCCAGCCTCGGGCGTCCGGCGGCCCCTGGTCGGCGACGGACGGAAGTCACCCGCCGCGGCGAATATTGGCTATTGTGCCGACAGCACCCCGATAGCCCGTCATGCCGCACGCAAAGCCACCGATTTCGCTTCGCCATCGCATCTGCCTCGCGCTCCTGGGCGCGATGATGGTGGTACCTTTCGTGCAGCCCGTACACTTGCAGCCTATCGCTTCCTTCTATTCGGAGATGGCGGCAGCCGTATTCGGCCTGCTTGCTGCCGGCGTACTGTTCTCGCGCGCCCAGGCATGGTCAGCATTGGCGCTGCCTCGCGTCGCCCTGGTACCGGCGATCCTGCTCATCGCCATCGGCGCGCAATGGCTCGCCGGCCGTATCGCGTTTCCGGAAGTGGCACTGCTCGACGCGCTGTTTCTGCTCTGGGCGGCGTTGCTCGCCTGCGTCGGCGCCGTGCTCGCGCGTGACGTCGGGTTGGCGCCGCTGGTGACCACGATGGCCTGGGCCGTCGTCATCGGCGGCTTGGCGAGCGCTGCCATTGCGGTAATCCAGTTCCTGCATTGGCCGATACCGCGATGGCTGGTGTTCGCCGACACTATTCCCGCCACCAATCTCGGCCAGCGCAACCATGCCGGCGACTACCTGTGGCTCGCACTTGCCTCCGTGATCGCCCTGCGCCTGCGGGCAACGGTGTCGGCTCGGGCTGCGGCGGTCATGCTGTCGGCACTCGTAGTCGCAGCCGCACTGACCGGATCGCGCGGCCCCATCGTTTACGGAACGCTGCTGACCGGGCTTGGTGCCTGGTGGCGGTGGCGCGATAAGATGCCGGCCGCACGCACTGTCATGACGCTCGCGATGGTGACGACGCTCGGCTTCCTGGCCGCCAGCGCCCTGCTAACGCTGGCAGGCAGGTTTGGTCTCACCACCACCGGCAGCTGGGCCGTGGACCGCTTGGCCTACGCAACGCTCGCAGGCGATCCGCGCCTGGCCATCTGGCATGATGCCTGGCGCATATTCCTCGGGTCGCCCTGGCTTGGCTGCGGCGTCGGCAACTACCCCTGGCGCAGCTTCGAGATAGCGAGCCAAGCACCACCCGGCCACCTGGCCCTGCCGGCAGAGCACGCCCACAACCTGATCCTGCAATGGCTGGCCGAGTACGGACTCGTCGCCACGCTGGCCGCCGTCGCCGTGCTCGCCTGGTGGCTGCGCGACGCGCTGAAAGCCCGGATGGACGCGGAACGCTGGTGGCTGTTGGCGATGCTCGCCATCATCGGCGGCCACAGCCTGCTCGAGTATCCGCTCTGGTACGGCTATTTTCTGAGCCCATTCGCGCTGCTGCTCGGTGCCGGTGATACGCGCACGGCGCCGCTCACCATGACGCATGGGAGGTCGATCTATGTGCTGGCGAGCATTCTCGCCGTGCTGGCGATGGCCAACCTCTGGCGCGACGAGCGTCGTATCGAAAATTCGGTATACCAATCCTCGGCCCGGTCGATGGCCGGCCTGGTCGACGTCGCCAGGGCGTCGCTGTTGGCGCCACTGGCCCGCCACGGCGTCGCACTGGCGATGATCCCTCAGGCAAGCTTGGCCGTGGATCAGGCCAAGCTTTGCGACGCCGCGTTGCGCTTCAGGCCGCGGCCCGATCTGCTCGGAAAATGTGCAGTGATGGAGAAACTAAGCGGCGACCGTCGGAAAGCGCAGGCATTGCTTTCGGAAGGCTATCGCGCCTATCCGGGCCAGCATGACGACATCGAAGCCGCGATGCCGCCAGACGCCCAATGATGCGAACGGCAAGCGCAGTCGCTCGCCGTTCGCTCAGCAGGAGGCAAGACGCGATTAGCTACCGGTACAGGTCACCGTGACGTTCGAAGTCTTGCTCGGGGTGGTCGACGTGTCAGTGAGCGTGCATACGGCGGTGCCACCGGCGGAGCAAGTGCCGCTCGTGTAGGCGAGGCTCATATGAGCCGGGTCAGGCAAGGCACCGCCAGTCAGCAGACTGACGAGATTGGTACAAGTCGTAGCGGTCGAACTGCCGGTAATCGTCACCACTCCCGCTGCCCCCGAGCTGATCTGATACTTGCCGTAGTTCATCGCGGAAGCGGACGCCAGCGCGCCGGCAACACCATCGAGACGCGCCTGAACCGCGTCGCTCTTGAAGTCGACGAACTTCGGCAGCGCCACTGCCGCCAGGATGCCGAGGATCACGATCACCACCACCAACTCGATCAGGGTAAAACCTTTCTGTTTCATCATCGCCTCCTGTCAAAAATCAATTAGTCGATACCTCAGCAACCCGTGGTCGTCACGGCGGAAACCGTCGCCGCGGCATTGGCTGCCGCCTGGGTGTACGTGAAAGAACAATTGGCCGGTGTCGGTGCGCTGGAAATCGCCACCGTCTGCACGGTGCCGGCGCCGGTGACCGTGTAGCCTTCGGCGGCAAGCTGGGCGGCAGTGGGATTGAACGTCGACGTGAGGCCGGCGGCACCGATGATGCCGGGATTGCCGCTGCCCAGCGACGCCGTTGCCACGACCGACGGATAGCCGTTGGTAATTGCCACCAAACCATGCTCGGTGCAGATGGTGCTCGTATTGTCGGCGACGGTAGCGCCGCCGGCGCAGCCCGTGGTGTCGGCGGTGCCGCCGCGGGTGAGGTAGGCCGAGTGCACCAGCGCCGAGGCCGCCGCCACCGAGCCCTTGGCGGCGTTGAGCTTGGCGACGCGGGCGTCGCGCTGGAGGGCAATGAAGCGCGGCAACGCCACGGCGGCGAGTATGGCGATGATGGTGATCACGACGACGAGTTCGATCAGCGTGAAGCCTTTCAGCCGGTGCCGGAGCATATTACTTTCCTCCTATTGGTGACATGAACAGTTTCGCACAAATCCCCGCAATAAAGATGGCTTCACCTCAATACCACCGGTAGTCGACGACGGCGACCAGCGCCAGACCGCCGGTCAGCAGCAGGCGCGGCGGATGCCGCGCGCGCTCGATGCGCCACTTCAGCAGCGGCGGCGAACCGGCACCCGTCAGGTGAGCGCTCAGTACCGGACGGTAAACCAGTTCGCCGCTGGAACGGTCGAAATACCAACTGCCCGGCGCCGGCCGTGCCAACGGTGCCGCCGTTTCGCCGACGTAGCCCGGCAGTGGCGTGACCAGCCATGGTACCGGATTGGCTCCCGTCAGCGCGGCAATGCTCGCCTCGCGGCCGGAGTCGATCCGATGCGCGATCTCGATCTGCAGGGCGCTGTTGAGATTGCGCACCGTCGCCTCCACTTGCGTGCATTCCAGACGCTCGCGCAAGTCCCGCATACCGAGAAAGCCGGCCACGGACAGAACGGTAACGGTCAGGATGGTTGAAAACTGAAATCTCGAAAGTCTCCACGTTCGCATTACCTGTGCATAGCCGCCTTGCCCAAGTCCCAGATGGGCAGGAAAATGCCCAGGGCCAACACTAGCACCAGTACACCGAGCATGACGATCAGGATTGGTTCGATCTGCTGGCCCAACGTCTTCAGTTCGTATTCGACTTCGCGCTGGTACATCTCCGCGATCTCCTGCATGAGATCGTCGAGCGCGCCGGTCTCCTCGCCGACGGCGATCATCTGCAGCACCACGGGCGTAAATACGCCGGCACCGAGCGCCGCGCGCAGCAGGCTTTCACCGCGCTCGACCGAGGCGCGCATGTTGTCGATCTTCTCGGCGATGAAGGCGTTGTCGACGGTCTGGGCAACATTGGTCAGCGCCTGGATGATGGGCACGCCGCTGCGCATGGCAAGCGCGAAGCTGCGGGCGAAGCGCGACAGCGTCGCCTTGCGTACGATCTTACCGGCGATGGGAATACGCAGGCGCACACGGTCCCACCAGTAGCGGCCGGCCGACGTGGCGACATACCAGCGGAAGCCGGCGAAGGCGGCGATCAGGGCTACCGCCATAATCGGCCACCAGGCAACCATGAAGTTGGAAAAGCCGATCAGGATGCGCGTCATCAGCGGCAACTGGGCGCCGAAGCCTTTGTAGACCTGGGCGAAGGCGGGAATGACCCAAATATTCACGACGACCAGCGCCACCGCCATCGCCATCGTGACGAACATCGGATAGCGCAGCGCCGACTTCACCTGCTCGCGCATGAAGCGTTCGAACTCGAGGTGGTCGAACAGGCGCAGGAAGATCTCGTCCAGGCGGCCGGTCATCTCGCCGACGCGGACCATCGACAGGTAGAAGGGCGTGAATACCTTCGGGCTGCGCGCCAGCGAAGCCGAAAGTTCGCGGCCGGCGTCGAGGCTTTCGCGCGTCTGTTGCAGCACCTCGCGCATGGCCGGGTTGCTGCTCGATTCCTGCAAGCCCGCCAGCGCCCGCATGATCGGCACGCCGGACTTGAGCAATGTGTAGATCTGGCGCGAGAACAGCAGCACGTCGACGTGCTGAACGCGCGGCCCCAGGAACTTCAGCGCGTTGCCGGCCAGGCCGGCCGAGTGCTCGGCCTTTTCCGCCGCCGGCTTGATGTCGAGCGGTGTGATGCCCTGGCCGAACAGGCTATCGGCGACGGCGCCCGCCGAGGCACCTTCGATGGCTCCGCTCACTTCCTGGCCGGAGGACGAGCGTCCGCGATAACTGAACAAGGCCACCGCTTATTCGTCCAGTTGGGTGCTGATGCGCATCGCCTCTTCCACCGTGGTACGGCCTTCGAGCACCAGGCGCACGGCGTCGCGGCGCAGCGTGGCACCGGCCATCTGTTCGCGGCCGAGACGTACGAACTCGTTGGGATCTTCGTGGTTGAGTGCTTCGACGAGCGTGGTGGTCATTTCCAGCAATTCGTAGACCGCCTGGCGCCCTTGGTAGCCGGTGTCGGCGCAATGGGCACAACCGCGCCCGTGTCGATACGGCTGGGCGTCCAGCTTGTCGCCGAGTTCGTAACGCAGCCATTCGCGCTCGTGGGGCGCCGGCGTATGCGGTTCCGCACAGTTCTCGCAGATCACGCGCATCAACCGTTGCGCCAGTACCATCTGCACCGACAGCGCCACCATGTAATGCGGCACGCCCATGTCGAGCAGGCGTACCGGCGTCGTCAAGGCATCGTTGGTGTGCAGGGTCGACAGCACCATGTGGCCGGTCATGGCGGCGCGCATGCCGATCTCGGCGGTCTCCTGGTCACGCATCTCGCCCACCAGGATGATGTCGGGGTCCTGGCGCAGCGAAGAACGCAGCACGCGCGAGAAGGAGAGATCGATTCTCTCATGCACCTGAACCTGGTTGAGTCCGGGCAGCCGGTATTCGACCGGATCCTCGACGGTGATGATCTTTTTTGCCGGCGTGTTGAGCTCGTTGAGCGCAGCGTAAAGCGTGGTGGTCTTGCCCGAGCCGGTCGGGCCGGTGACCAGGACGATGCCGGACGGACGATGGATGGCTTTGCGGAAACGATCGAGCACGCGCGCCGGCATGGCCAGCCTGTCCAAGCTCATCAAGGCCTGGTTCTGCACCAAGAGACGCATCACCACCGATTCGCCGAATTGGCTGGGCAGGGTCGAGATGCGCACGTCGATCGGCAGGTTGCGCAACTGGATGGCGAAGCGACCGTCCTGCGGCAGCCGTTTCTCGGAAATGTCGAGGCCGGACATCAGCTTCAGGCGCAGCACCAGCGCCGAAGCGATCTTGCTGTCGGCCTCGGTCTGCACGTGCAGGACGCCGTCGATGCGGAAGCGGATGACGAGCGATTTCTCCTGCGGCTCGATGTGGATGTCGGAGGCGCGCGTCTTCAGCGCCTCTTCGAACACGGTGTTGAGCAGCTTGACGACGGGGGCGTCCTCGGCACCGGCGGAAAGGCCAAGCAGGTTGCCGAATTCGGTCGGGATGTCGCCCATCTCGGCCGTCAGTTCCTTGGCCAAACCGGTGATTTCCTCGGTACGCCGATAGACACGGTCGACCAGCGCCAGCAACTGGCTCTCCATCACCACGGCCATCTCGATCTCGCGGTGAGTGATGCGGGCGACTTCGTCGTAGGCCGACAGATCGGTAGGGTCGGCAAAACCCGTCAGCAGCCGGCCGTCACTTTCGTCGAGGATCAGTACGCGGAAACGACGTGCCTGTGCCTCGGGCAGCAGCTTGATCAGATCAGGCTTGGGCGTGAAGCCCTTGAGGTCGATGAACGGCGACTGCAGCTGACGCGCCAACGCCTGGGAAATGGCCTCTTCGGTGACGTAGCCGCTGTCGACGAAAATGCGCCCGAGCTTCCGGCCGGAATTTTTCTGCTCCGCCAGGGCAAGTTTCAACTGCTCGTCGGTGAGCAGTCCCTGCTGGATCAGCAGGTCGCCGAGACGAATCTTTTCCGGGCGGGCCATGCGGGAACTCCAGTATTATCTGAATTATCTGCCATAAGGCACTGATCCGACGAAAAGTACACTCATTGGACCCCGCTGACAAGTGTTTCACATTGTCCTTTATCAGCCGGAAATACCGCCTAATTCAGGGAATATCGTTCGTTTGGCCGCCAATACCGGCACCTTTTTGCATCTGGTCGAGCCGCTTGGCTTCCGCATCAACGACCGCGCCCTGCGCCGCGCCGGTCTCGACTACGGCGAATTTGCCGACGTGCGCGTGCACGAAAACTGGTCCGCCTGCCGAGCCGCACTCGCCGACAAACGGCTGTTCGCGCTGACCACCAAGGGCGCGGTACGGCATGACGAGCCGGCTTTCGCACCCGACGATGTCTTCGTCTTCGGTCCGGAAACACGGGGACTACCAGCCGAAATCCTCGATCCACTACCACCCGAACGCAGACTGCGTTTGCCCATGCTGGCCGATAGCCGCAGCCTCAACTTGTCGAACGCGGTGGCGGTGGTGATCTACGAGGCCTGGCGCCAGAACGGCTTCACGGGCGCCGCCTGACCTACTCGACCTTGGTGTCGCGTTCCATCAGGCGCTTGACTGCCTCGGGTGCGCTGAAGCGGCCGTCGATGACGCCGCAGACGGCATCGGTGATCGGCATGTCGACACCGAGCTCGGCCGCCTTGCGCGCGACCTCGCGTGAAGTCATGACGCCCTCGGCGACGTGGCCGAGTTCTTCCTGGATAGTCGCCAGCGGCTTGCCGGCGGCGAGCGCCAGGCCGACGCGCCGGTTACGCGACAAGTCACCGGTGCAGGTGAGCACCAGGTCGCCCAGCCCGGCCAGGCCCATGAAGGTCTCGCGCTTGGCGCCAAGGGCGACGCCGAAACGGGTGATCTCGGCCAGACCGCGCGTCATCAGGGCAGCACGCGCGTTGAGCCCGAGGCCGAGGCCGTCGCAGATGCCGGTGGCGATGGCGAGCACGTTCTTGACCGCACCGCCGACTTCGGCGCCGATGACGTCGTCGTTGGCGTAGAAGCGCAGGCGCGGCGTGTGCAGCGCCTCCGCCATGCGCTGGGCGAAGTCGATATCGGCGGCGGCGATGGTGACGGCGGTCGGCAGCCCGCGCGCCACCTCGTCGGCAAAGCTGGGCCCGGTCAAGGCGCCGTGCGGCACTTCTTCGCTTGAACCGACCACCTGGTGCGGCAGCAGGCCGCTGCCCGCTTCAAGGCCCTTGCACACCCAGAGAAAGGGAATCGGCCTGCCGGCGTTCCTGATCAGGTCGAGCGCCGTACGCATGCCGGCCATCGGCGTGGCGACGACGGCAAGATCGGCACCTTCCAGCGCCACGTCGGCGGCGGCGGTGATCAACATCGCTTCGGGCAGCGTATAGCCGGGCAGGAACAGCGCGTTTTCGCGCGCGGCGACCATGTCGCGGGCGTGGTCAGCCTGCCAAGTCCACAAGCGGATGCGGTGCTGGCCCGAAAATGCCAGCGCCAGAGCAGTGCCCCAGGCACCGGCACCGAGCACGGCAATATCCATCAACCTAGAATCCCCAGACTTGACCGACCTTGACGTAGCCCTGCTGCCCATCCTCGTGCTTGACCTTGATCCAGCCAGGAGGGCCGGCGCCGATGTAGTCGAGCAGGACGTCCTTCTCGGCCTCGAACGCCAGGGGCGCGTTGTCGTAGGGCTGTGCACGCACCTGGGCACGATCGGCCGTGACCATGACCGTACGCTGGTCGGACAACATCTGCTTCTCTATCCAAGCCAAGTCGCCCTGGGCATCGCGCACCTTGACCCAGATGTCCAACTGCACGACCACTTCGACCGGGGTGCCGCGAGTGATGACGAATATCGGCTGCGCCTTCTGCGAGGGCGCGTCATAAAGAACCGCGGCCTCGGCGACGGAGCGATATTCGAGCGCCGAGGCGGTGCTCGCCACGGCAAGCCCAGCAACGAGAGCCGCCAGCCGCCGCATGATGCCTATTGGACCGGAACGTCGTGCGGACCCGAGGCAGCAGCCTTCTGCTGCGCCGCCTGCTGCTGGTATAGCGCCTCGAAGTTGACCGGCGCCAGGATCACCGGCGGGAAGCCGGCGCGACTGACGCAGTCGGACACCGTTTCGCGCGCATAGGGGAACAGGATATTCGGGCAGGCGATGGCGATGATCGGCCCCAGGTCGCCTTCCGGCACGTTGCGGACGCGGAAGACACCGGCCTCCGTCACCTCGACCAGGAACTGCGTCTTGTCGCCAATCTTGGCCGTTACGGTCACGGTCAGGGTGACGTCGTAGGCATCGTCGCCGACGGCATTGCCGGCCGTGGTCAACTGCACTTCGACTTGCGGCTGCTCGCGCTCGAGGAAGCATTGCGGGGCATTGGGAAGCTCGATGGAAAGATCCTTGACGTAGACCTTCTCGATGCTGAAAGTCGGCTGTTGTTCGCTCATGATCGGTAACCGGTTGAAGGATAAATGAGTGATTCTACACGCCGGTCCATGGCCGACATATTTCGGCCCAGGGTCAAGATGCCAACAACGGATCCAGCCCGCCCTGGCGGTCCAGTTCGTGCAGGTCGTCGCAACCGCCGACGTGAGTGTCGCCGATGAAGATCTGTGGCACGGTCCGACGCCCGGTGCGCGCGGTCATTTCCTCGCTCCGCGCCGGCTCCAGGTCGATGCGGACCTTTTCGATTTCGGTAACGCCCTTGCGCTTGAGCAATTGTTCGGCGCGAACGCAAAAGGGACACACCGCCGTCGAATACATCAACACTTTCGCCATCACTTTAGCCCTTCATAGTAACCGGCAGACCGGCATCGGACCAGGCACGGATGCCGCCGTTGAGATTGAACACGCGCTCGAAGCCGGCCTTCTTGAGTGCGCCGCAGGCCGACGAGGAACGATTGCCGGTAGCGCAGCAGACGATCACCGGCTTGCTCTTGGCTTTGTCGAGTTCGCCGACGCGCTGCTTGAACTGACCGAGCGCGATGTGGCGGGCATTGGGGATATGCCCGGTCGACCATTCGCTGGTCTCGCGCACGTCCACCACCACGGCGTCCTCGCGGTTGATCAGCAGCGTCGCCTCGGTTACCGAAATACCCTTGCCGCCCGCACGCAGGAACGAAGCCAACAACATGCCGCCACTAACGGCGGCGGCAATAACCCACATGATGTTCTGGTGTACGAATTCCATCTGACTCTCTGCTATTTGTTACTCGGTATGCCGCAAAAAACCTCGCGCATGAGCACGATCAGCTGCAGCGTGCGCTGATCGGCAACGCGGTAGAAGACCCGGTTGGCGTCCTTGCGCGTCTGCAAGACACCCTTGTCGCGCAATATGCCCAGATGCTGGGAAATATTGCTCTGCGAGGTGCCGACGGCGTCGACGATATCCTGCACGCAGACTTCCTGATCGCCAACGACGCAGAGGATCTTCAAGCGTAGCGGATGGGAGATGGCCTTCAACGCCCGCGCCGCCGTTTCCACGTGCTCGCGCTTCTCGATGAAGTCGTGAATGACGCTGGTTTCCATGCCACCCCCTGGCCGCAAGTTTGAATATTATAGAATACCGTTTTTAGGCCGCGACCGTTTGGTCTTATCATTCGCTGCCTTCGAATCAGTTCGCCAAGGCCATCGCCATGTACAAGATCGTCCTCCTCCGCCACGGCGAATCCGTCTGGAACAAGGAAAACCGCTTCACCGGCTGGACCGACGTCGGCTTGACCGAAAAAGGTCTCGCCGAAGCGCAGTCCGCCGGCCAATTGCTCCGGGACAACGGGTTCGCCTTCGACGTCGCCTTCACTTCGGTACTCAAACGCGCCATCAAGACGCTGTGGACGGCCCTGGAGGTCATGGACCGGATGTGGATTCCCGTCCATCACAGCTGGCGGCTCAACGAACGCCATTACGGGGCGTTACAGGGCCTCAACAAGGCCGAGACGGCAGCCAAGTTCGGTGAAGAGCAAGTCATGATCTGGCGACGCTCGTACGATACGCCGCCACCGGCGCTCGAGGACGGCGATCCGCGCCTCGAAACCGACAATCCGCGCTACGCTGACCTCGCCCCGGGCGAATTCCCCAAGACCGAGTGCCTCAAGGACACCGTGGCGCGCTTCCTGCCCTACTGGCACGAGACCATCGCGCCGACCGTGAAATCGGACAAGAGCGTCATCGTCGCCGCCCACGGCAACAGCCTGCGCGCACTGATCAAGTATCTCGACAATGTCTCCGACGCGGAGATTATCAAGCTCAACGTGCCCACCGGCCAGCCGCTCGTCTACGAGCTCGATGCCGACCTCAAGCCCATCAAGAGCTATTACCTTGGCGACGAGGAGGCGATCAAGGCGGCGATGCAGGCGGTGGCCAACCAGGGCAAAGCCACCTAGTGCGCTTCGTCCTCCTGGTGCTGGTGGCGCTGCTGCCGGCGCTGTCGGCGGCGAGCACGACGCACGGCAAGAAGGCCGAGCTCAAGCACCGGCGCAGCGAGGTCAGGAGCCGCATCAAGGCCCTGCACAAGGACCTGGCCAAGAGCGAGGCACACCGCGCCAATGCCGCCGACCAACTGAAGGACATCGAGTCGGCCATTTCCGGCACCGGCCGCAAGCTCCACCGGCTGACCAAGAAGCGTCGGGCGCTAGCGGACGAAGCCGACGATCTGAAGGCCCAGAGCCGGCACCTGGACCGGCAGATGCAAGCGCAGCAGGCGCAGTTGTCGCGCCTGCTTTACCGGCAGTACATGCGCGGCAGGAGCGATGCCCTGCAAATGCTGCTCGCGGGCCGCGACCCCAACCAGGCGGCGCTCGACTACCAGTACCTCAAGTACCTGTCCGAAGCCAAGGCCGAGTTGATCGCCGACCTGGACGCCAAAGCGGAGAAGAAGAAGCGCCTCAACCAGGTGGTGCTGGCCAAGAACGCCGAGCTCGCCGCCGTCGAAGACAAGCAGCGCCAGGCGCGCAATGACCTGTTCCAACAGCGGAAACAGAAGAAGGTCCTGCTGTCTCATCTCGCCAAGACCATCAAGGCTCAGCGCCACAAAATCGGCGTCCTACGGCGCAACGAGAGGCGCCTTACCTCGCTGATCAAGTCCCTGGCCAAGCGCGCCCGGCACCACCCCCATCGCGGCAGCGGGAGAGCGGCAGCGCCGAGCCGCGGCGGCCCCGATCTTCGCCATGCCAAAGGCGCCTTCGCCGCGTTGAAGGGCAAACTGCATCTGCCGGTCCACGGCCGCATCGCCAACCGCTTCGGCAGCCGACGGCCGGGAGGCGCCACGACATGGAAAGGCCTGCGCATCATTGCCGCCGAAGGCACCGAAGTCAGGGCCGTCGCCGCCGGCAAGGTCGTCTATGCCGATTGGCTGCGCGGCTACGGCAATCTGATGATCATCGATCACGGCAACGGCTTCCTTTCCGTCTATGGCAACAACGAGTCGCTGCTCAAGGAAACCGGCGACGAGGTCAAGGCCGGCGAGGCCGTCGCCACCGTCGGCAGCACCGGTGGCCGCCCGGATTCGGGTTTATACTTTGAACTCAGGTATCAGGGACAGGCATTCGATCCGCTGCGCTGGATCAGTCGTCGCTGATCCGCCACGACAGAGATGGAGTTCCCATGCGCAGCAAGTTTCAGCAAGCCGGCCTGATCCTCCTCGGCCTCGTCGCCGGCATCCTGATCAGCGTCAATTATTCGGCCATCGCCGAGAAGCCGACCCCGGCACCGCTGCCGGTCGAGGAATTGCGCACCTTCGCCGACGTCTTCGGCGCCATCAAGCAGGACTATGTCGAGCCGATCGACGACAAGACGCTGATCACCTACGCCATCAGCGGCATGCTGTCGAACCTCGACCCGCATTCCGCCTATCTCGACGCCGATGCTTTCAAGGACTTGCAGGTCAGCACCCAAGGTGAATTCGGCGGTCTGGGTATCGAGGTCGGCATGGAAGACGGCTTCGTCAAGGTCATCTCCCCCATCGAGGACACGCCCGCCTATCACGCCGGTGTCAAGGCCGGTGACCTGATCATCAAACTCGACGACGTGCCGGTCAAGGGCATGACGCTCTCCGACGCGGTCAAGCGCATGCGCGGCAAGCCCAAGACCTCGATCAAGCTGACCATCGCGCGCAAGGGTGAGACCAAACCGATCGAGATCACCGTTGTGCGCGACAAGATCAAGGTGAAAAGCGTCAAGGCGAAGATGATCGAGCCGGGCTACGGCTACCTGCGCATCACCCAGTTCCAGGAAGAAACCGCGCCCGACGTGGTCAAGCAGTTGAAGAAGATGTACAAGGGCAAAGATGGCAAGCCGACACCGCTCAAGGGCCTGGTCCTCGACCTGCGCAACGACCCGGGCGGCCTGCTGCACGGCGCCGTCGGCGTCGCCGCCGCTTTCCTGCCGGCCAACGCCCTGGTGGTGTCAACTGACGGCCGCACCGAGGACTCCAAGCGCAAATACCTCGCCTCCAGCGAGGACTACCTGCGCGGCCACAAGACCGACTTCCTCAAGGGCCTGCCGGTAGGCGCCAAGACCGTGCCGATGATCGTGCTGGTCAACGGCGGCACGGCCTCGGCGTCGGAAATCGTCGCCGGCGCCCTGCAGGATCACAAGCGCGGCATCATCATGGGCACGCAGACCTTCGGCAAGGGCTCGGTGCAGACGGTGCTGCCGCTGCCCAACAACACCGCCGTCAAACTGACCACGGCACGCTATTACACGCCGAGCGGCCGCTCGATCCAGGCCAAGGGCATCACGCCCGACATCGTGGTCGAGGAGTCGCCGAATGGCACCGAGCCGCACAATCGCATTCGCGAAGCCGACCTCGAGCGCCACCTGATCAACAATCAGGACCATGGAACATCGGCGAAGCCGCAACCGAAGAAAGTCACCAACGGCAAGGAAGAGGATGAAGAGGCGCCGGCGCCGTTCGAGATGGCCTCGAAGAGCGACTACCAGCTGTTCGAAGCCATGAACCTGCTCAAGGCCTGGCAGGTGATCGAGAAGCGATGACATGAGGCTCACCCCGGAACGCGCGCGACTGCTGCGGGACAAGGAGCGGGGGCTGCACCGCCCCCACCCCTTCGCGCCGCAGCCGGGCACACACAAGCGCCGGGAAATCCGTTTCGCCAAGCTGCCGCCCGACCAGGTCGCGCAAGCCTACATGCTGCTGGCGCGTCTCGAGCGTTTCGAAGTCGAGGTGGGGCCAATGCCCTACATGCTGACGGTCGGCTACGAGATCGAGGACTACACCCTAGAAGGATTGGAAGCGGCGTTGCGCAAGGAAGGCTTCCACCTCGACAGCACCCTCTACAGCAAGCTGGTGCGCGCGCTCGTGTACTACTGCGAGGATACCCAACTGCGCAACATGCACGGCCCGCAGCGCCTGATCAAGAAGTCCCACGAAGTCTATTGCCAGGCCTGGGAGCACCATCCCCACGGCGACCACGACGACACGCCGCCCGAACTGCGCCAAGACCGCTGAGCGGCCGCCGCAGCCATGAACGACCAGCAACTCCTGCGCTACAGCCGGCACATCCTGCTGCCCGAGGTCGGCGTCGACGGCCAGCACAAGATCGTCGCCGCGCGCGCCCTGGTCGTCGGCGCCGGCGGCCTCGGATCGCCGGCAGCCTACTACCTTGCCTCCGCCGGCATCGGCACCCTGGTGCTGGCCGACGGCGACAGCGTCGATCTCACCAACCTGCAGCGGCAGATCCTGCATCACACCGGATCGATCGGCCAGCCGAAGGCGGAGTCGGGACGCGATACGCTCGCGCGCATCAATCCCGAGTGCCGCGTCGTGCCGCTCGTCGAGCGCCTCGAGGGCGCGCGTCTGGAAGCGGAGATCGCCGCCGCCGACGTCGTGCTCGACTGCTCGGACAACTTCGCCACGCGCCACGCCATCAACCGGGCTTGCGTGAAGTTCGCCAAGCCGCTGGTCTCGGGCGCGGCCATCCGCTTCGACGGTCAGGTGGCGGTGTTCGACAGCCGTCGGCCCGATGCGCCCTGCTACAACTGCCTGTTCCCGGAAGGCGAGGACGCCGAGGAAGTCCGCTGCGCCGTCATGGGCGTATTCGCGCCGCTGACCGGCATCATCGGTACCGTGCAAGCGGCCGAAGCGCTCAAGCTCGTCATCGGCTGCGGCGACAGCCTGGCCGGCCGCCTGCTGCTGCTCGACGGCCTGGCCATGGAATGGCGCCAGATCGCGGTGCCGCGCGATCCCAGTTGCATGGTTTGCGCAAAAGCAGGGTAGCATTGCATCGACGCCGGTCCCGGGCAGCTTCTCGGCGCCGGACCGCACACGGGGAACTTCGCCGTCAACGGCGAAGTCACTCAAACAGGCATACCTACGCAAGCGTCACTGAACCATTCCGGCCCGCGCCGGATTCGATGGGGAGGAACAGCCCATGACGGACACGAATAACCAGGTTGCCAGCGCCCCCGCCAGCCGCCTTGCCGAAGGCGACATCTACCTGTTCAAGGAAGGCAGCCACGGCCGCCTCTACGACAAGCTGGGCTCGTACCCGGCCAACGTCGACGGCGTCGACGGCACCTGGTTCGCCGTCTGGGCACCCAACGCCGAGCGCGTCTCGGTGATCGGCGACTTCAACGGCTGGACGGCGGACAGCGCACCGCTGTCGGTGCGCGACGATGGCTCCGGCATCTGGGAGGGCTTCGTCGCCGGCATCGGTCACGGCGCCGCCTACAAGTACCGCGTCGTTTCGCGCTACCACGGCTACCAGGCGGACAAAGGCGATCCCTTCGCCAAAGCATGGGAATGCCCGCCGCGCACGGCGTCGCGCGTGTGGTCGCTCGACTACGAATGGCACGATGACGAGTGGATGGCGGGACGTCGCGCCGCCAACGCGCTCGACGCGCCGATGTCGATCTACGAGATCCACCTCGGCTCCTGGCGCCGCGTGCCCGAAGACGGCGACCGCTTCCTCACTTACCGCGAGATGGCCGAACAGTTGCCGGCCTACCTGCGCCAATTGAACTTCACCCACGTCGAACTGCTGCCGGTCACCGAGCATCCGTTCTACGGCTCCTGGGGCTACCAATGCACCGGCTACTTCGCGCCGACGGCGCGCTACGGCACGCCGCAGGACTTCATGGCCCTGATCGATGCGCTGCATCAGGCCGGCATCGGCGTCATCCTCGATTGGGTACCGTCGCATTTTCCCGACGACACCCACGGCCTGTCCTATTTCGACGGCACCAATCTGTTCGAACACGCCGACCCCAAGCAGGGTTATCACCCGGACTGGAAGAGCTACATCTTCAACTACGGACGCAACGAGGTGCGCGGCTTTCTGATGAGCAGTGCTCTGTTCTGGCTCGAGCGCTACCACATCGACGGACTGCGCGTCGATGCCGTCGCCTCCATGCTCTACCTCGATTACGCACGCAAGGAAGGCGAGTGGGTTCCCAACGCCTACGGCGGCAACGAGAACATCGAGGCCATCGGCTTCCTGCGCGCGCTCAACGAAGCCGCCTATCGCGACCACCCCGACACCCAGACCATGGCCGAGGAATCGACCGCCTGGCCGATGGTGTCGAGGCCGGCCTACCTGGGCGGCCTCGGCTTCGGCCTCAAGTGGAACATGGGCTGGATGCACGATTCGCTCGACTACTTCTCCACCGACCCGATCTTCCGCAGCCACCACCACGACCAACTGACCTTCAGTCTCTGGTACGCCTTCCACGAGAATTTCGTGCTGCCGCTGTCGCACGACGAAGTCACGCATGGTAAGGGCAGCCTGATCGGCAAGATGCCCGGCGACGAGTGGCAGCAGTTCGCCAACCTGCGCCTGCTCACCGGCTACATGTGGACCCACCCGGGCAAGAAGCTCTTGTTCATGGGTTCCGAGTTCGGCCAGAAGCGCGAGTGGCAGCACGAGGAAAGCCTCGAATGGCACGTGCTGCAATACCCGCTGCACGCCGGCATGCAGCGCTGGATCGAGGACCTCAACCGCTTCTACCGCGACAACGGCCCGCTCCACCAGGAAGACTTCGCCGCCAAGGGCTTCGAATGGATCGACTGCGGCGACCACGAGAACAGCGTGCTCGCCTATCTGCGCCGCGGCCACGATGCCGACGACCTGCTGCTGGTGGTATGCAACTTCACGCCGGTGCCGCGCACCAACTATGCCGTCGGCGTACCGCGCGGCGGCTGGTGGGCCGAGTGCCTGAACAGCGACGCGCCGCCTTACGGCGGCAGCGGCCAGGGCAACATGGGCGGCATCGACGCCGCGCCGGTGGCCGCGCACGGCCGCTTCCATTCGCTGCGCCTGACCCTGCCGCCGTTGGCCGTCATCGTCCTCAAGCCGAGTTGACACTCTTCACGCCAAGGAAGCGAACTGCCTATGATGAAAGACGCGGCCAACCGGCAAATAAGCCCGCCCCCTCCCGGCCTCCCCCTCGCGGGGGCGGCGACTGGTTGGCTCGCTTTGCCCGATGTCATCAGTCGTCTTCGTGGACTTGTCTCGCGCCAGGAGGAGCCGTCATGAACCTCGCCGACCCCGATCAAGGCCGCCGCCGCGTCGTCATCGAATCCGTGGCGCCGCAGGTGGATGACGGCCGCTTCGCCGTCAAGCGCTGCCTCGGCGACCGCGTCAGCGTCGAGGCGGATGCCTTCTGCGACGGCCACGACCATGTCGCCTGCCGCCTGCGTTGGCGGCGCGCGCAGGACGCGCAGTGGCTGGAGGCGCCGATGACGGCGCTGGGCAACGATCGCTGGCGCGGCGAATTCGTCGTCGACGCCGTCGGCCCGTGGCGCTATACCGTGGTCGCCTGGGTCGATCATTTCCTGTCCTGGCGCGCCGAACTGGCGCGCCGCGGCGATGCCGGAGACATATTGGTCGCGTTGCGCGTCGGTGCCGATCTGGTCGAGGCCGCCGGTCGCCGGGCCGGCCTTACCGACGGTACGCGCCTGCTCGAATTCGCCGCCGCCCTGCGCGGCGAGGACGATGCCGAAGCGGGCCGCCGGCTCGGCCTGGAAGCGGGGCTGGCCGAACTGATGGTCCGTCATCCCGATTTCGCCCTGGCCACGACTTTCGAACGCGAGCTGCCGCTCTGGGTCGACCGCCAGCGTGCCCGTCACGGCGCCTGGTACGAACTGTTCCCGCGCTCATGCACCGACGGTGACGAAGCCCACGGCAGCTTCCGCTCCTGCACGGCGCGTCTGTCCTACATCTCGGAGATGGGTTTCGACGTCGTCTATCTGCCGCCGATCCATCCCATCGGCACCACCAAGCGCAAGGGCCCCAACAACACGCTAGTCGCGGCAGCCGAGGATCCCGGCAGCCCTTGGGCCATCGGCGGCGCCGACGGCGGCCACAAGGCCATCCACCGCCAACTCGGCGACATCGGCGATTTCCGCGCCTTCCGGGACCGCACGCGCGAACTCGGCCTCGAGTTGGCGCTCGATCTCGCCTTCCAGTGTTCGGTCGACCATCCCTGGGTACGCGAGCATCCCGAATGGTTCCGGCATCGGCCCGACGGCAGCATCCAGTACGCCGAGAACCCGCCCAAGAAATACGAGGACATCTACCCGCTCGATTTC
>Ga0316583_10000055_pt1 | contig 22294 bp, 13 predicted proteins | sample J_170502JBrBrA_D_FD_204513 | JGI IMG/M metagenome (GOLD analysis project Ga0316583, IMG submission 204513) | Rhizosphere microbial communities from salt marsh grasses in Alabama, United States - J_170502JBrBrA | ecosystem: Host-associated > Plants > Roots > Rhizosphere | place: USA: Alabama... | reverse complement strand
CAAAGTTCCCAACTGGCCATTGAAGACGGCCGAATAAGGGATCTCATCACTTTCCGGGCTCTCAACCATGGTCAATCCGGCCTCGACCAATACTTGCAGAGCATCTTCCTTCGCATAGCTGTTGAAGTCGCCGATAACCAGCGCCTCAATCCCGGTTTTTGTTTGCTGTTCGTTCACCCATGCCGCAAGGCTGCCCGCCGCTTCCGCCCGCAATTTATGCCAGCAAGCCTGCCCATCTCCCTGGTTGGCATTGGGATCCCCTTCATCCGGACAATTTCCACGTTCGGGGAATTGGGCGACAAATAACAGTATTTCCTGACCGGAGGCGATAGATACGAACTGCTGCGCTAATGGCCGTCTGCTAAGTTCTTCAAACGGGTAGTCCGAAAGCGTTAGCGGATCTCCCTTGGGAGAAATGACATCCTGACGGTAAATCAAAACGGCCGTATCGGCGAAGCCCGCCTGAACCTCGCCGGCGACTTCAATAACCTGGTAACTATCTTCTTCCCCGACGGCCGCATTTAACGCGCTGACTAAATTTTGCACCGCGCTGTCTTCGTCATAATCGTCATTCTCAATATCTGTCAGCCCAACGATGGCAGCATCAAGGTTCAGGATGGTGTTCACGAGTTTTGTTCGCTGCCGTTCGTATTCAACGGCCGACTGCGCACCAAGACCTGGTGTAAAACCAAGACCTTGGCCATCCCCATTAAAAAAGCCGCCGACATTGACATGAGCAATCCTTGTGCGACCCGGGATCAACGGCGCTAATACTTGGCGCGGATTGTCACGCTTGAAGTTGACCAACTTCGTGGGCTGAATTCGATAGCCCTCGTCTGCTTCAGCCACGATACCGGTTACGTTTTCGGCCGTGTCTCCCAGGCGCAGCGTGTTTCCAGGGCCGATGTAGGATGGATAGGGCAGCGGGTCATCGACCATACTCCCGTCATCAAGCGTGATTTGGTGACGGCTGTTAGTTTCAACGGCTTCCTGGGCCAGAGGTCCGGGATCGGTGAACATCGTTGGATAATAGAGCCGTTCACCCGCCAGGCCGACGATGCCTTCGCTGCCCCAGCGTTCGTTGTCGATCACGGTCAGCTTTGGGGTGAAGATAACCAGCATTCCTTCTAAAGCTTCCCAGGTGAGAGGATCATTGAGGGGCAGGGATATTGATTGTGGTTCAACGGCCGTTTCTGTGTTGCAGCGCTGCCAGGAAGAGATGTTTACAAGGCTGGTTAATCCGTCTACCTCCGCTACTTCTCCTTGTAAACGCAGGATCTCACCGGCAGTCACCTCTTCCGTATTTGGACCGTCAGTAATAAACAAACCTTCTGAGGTGAGCGGATCGCTGTCCATGGCAGCGACTTCCTCTTGCAGGAAAAATCCACCAAGTTTTTGTTCGCCTTGATAATCGCCAATGACAACCCCTTCAATGATGACCGCCGTATTCACAAGCGGGCTGGTTTCTCCGTTTCCCTGTATAAGATGGATGGGGGTGGCTTCATCTCCGCAGATGCCGGTCAGTGGTTTACCGGTGCTAAACCGCCAAACATAATCCTCTTCGAGCGGATCGGCGTAGCCATCCAGATCGGACACCTTATCTTTGTCCACTGCTGCGGTACAGCTGTCGAAGGGGGTCAATGATGCGGGTTGGACGGTATACAGATTCGGCCCACCACTGGAGAACAGCTCAATAAGGCCGCCCTCATCGCAAGTAAGATCGATCCACGACTCGGCCGTTTGTACCGGTTCGTTGAAACGGATGGATAGATGGCTGTCAACTGCTACACCAGCAGCGCCGTCGGTGGGGGTTACCTGGATGATTTGCGGCGGTTTATCGATCTGGCATTGATTGGCAGCTCCCGGCGTTGGCAGATTTTGAACGTAGCCTGATGTAACCCGCTGGCCTCCCTCGCCGTTTGGACAGCGTTGGTTTGAATCGACGGCCGGGTCGCGCCAAGTCCCCTCATTCACCTGTGGTTCATTTTCCAGGAGCAAAAACTGCAGTCCTAGATCAGGCTCATCATTGGTGTGATAAACCAGGGCATCCAACAACTCGGTCTCATCCAGTTGAGAAATATCGCTGACATAGAGGGCGACGGCATCAGGCCCATTTTGAATCGTGCTGTTTGGTAAAATCAGGTCGACGCCAGGCACAGCCTGGCTACCGATTACGAAATAACCCAGCGCATCCGTCTGCTGATCGTTTAGATCAATGCGCCGGTAAACCTGGTCGTCGGCGCCATTGATTAAGACGATCTCTAAACCATCCAGCGCCGTATTTCCATCACCTCCGTCAAAAAGCTCAATGAATTCGACTTCGTCTACGCCTATTGTATCGGCGTCCACCTCGTTGATTACCATGTGCCGGGCAACAGGAATCGACACTGTTTCAAATGACCAAGAATAGTCTCCAGTCATAAGATCTGGCGGGTCATTTTCGTCCAGGTCGGAAACTTTATCCCCAAACAGGGTTACAGTACAGGCTTCCCCAGCCTGCAGAGGTGTTACGGGTATAAATTGGTAGGTCAGCGACCCTCCGGAAACTATCAAACCATGATCACCGCTCTTTGTGCAAAGTAACTGCAAACTCTGCTCATGCAATGAAACTGATTCGTTGAAGGTGATGGATATGTTGCTATCCAAAATTACATTCATTTCGTCTGCTGGTGGTGTGTGTCCGACAACCTGCGGCGGTTCATCGAATTCACAGAAGTTTACTGCGTTGGGCGTGGGCGTATTTTGTAAATAAGTTCCGGTTCTACGTTGGCCACCTGTGCCATTGGGACAACGTTGGTTCGAATGAACGTCCTTCGCCCCGCTGCCGTCTTCGTCAACAATTTCCTCATCAGGAAGCAGCAAAGGAAGCAGGCCGGTAGCGGTTTCATCGCCGGTGCTGTAGACCAGGGCATCGAGAAGATTATCAGTCGAGACAGCCGTTCCATTGGGGAACTCGCCGGCATTTCCAACGTAGAGTGCTACTGCATCCGGTCCGTTTTGCAGCGTCCCATCCGAAAAAGTTTGCTTTACCCCGGCCACGGCTGAATTACCTAATAAGAAGTATCCCTGCCTATCCGTTTGATAGCCATCCAAATCAAATGCCGCATAGACAAGATCATCGCTGCCGTTATACAAAACAACTACAAGGCTGTCTAAAGCCGTATTGCCTTCGCCTCCATCAAAGAGTTCGATAAATTCGGCCGTGTCTATCCCTGCTGTATCGGCGTCTACCTCGTTGATAAACACATGCTGAGCAACGGGAGTTGATACTGTCCCAAACGACCAGGAATAATCCCCAACCATAAGATCTGGCGGGTCGTTGTCGTCTATGTCAGATACTTTGTCCGCAAACAAGGTAACGGAGCAAGTTTCCCCGGCTGATAGAGGTAGATCGGGCGTAAATTGGAAAGTTACTGGTCCGCCTGAAACATCAAAATCATGATTACCTCCCTTCGAACAGACCAACTGCAAACTTTCCTCTTGCAGTGAAACCGGTTCGTTGAAGGTGACGGAGAGGGTGCTCTTCAATGCAACGTTACTTGCATTTGCTTGCGGCGTGTGGCTGGAAACCACCGGTGGGTTATCGGCTTCATAAATTGTTTGGAAGTGTAAGTCGAAATCAGCCGCCATTTGGTCCGGTGGATCATCCATATCAGTATCTAACACATGATCGGCCGAAATTGAAAGCGTGCAGGTATCCCCATTAGGCAATGACTCTTGTGGTTTTAGTGTTACCGCGTTTCCTGAATGGCTGCTGTTGATTGCAAGCGCGCCTGTTTTCTGGCAGTAGAGCTCTGCCCAGCTATCCAGCAAGTCTACGGGTTCACTAAAGGTGATAACTACAGAAGCATCCAGGGGTACATCAAGCGCCCCATCTACAGGTGATGTAGCGGCTACGAACGGAGCCGCATCATAGGTACACTTGTTGGCTTCCCCGGGAGTTGGCAGATTGGGCAAGAACGAATCACTGAATCTCTGACCGCCGGATCCATCCGGGCAACGTTGGCTGGAGTCTCCCGGGCCATTATCGCGCTCGTCTTCGTCGACCTGTTCCTGTCCATCGGCTAATAGGACGAGCAACCCATCATCCGGATCGTCATTCGTTCCATAAACGACCGCATCAAGGAGATTGATTGTTGTGATCGCTGATCCACTCGCAAACTCTCCCGCTTGAGCTGCATAAAGGGCCACCGCGTCAGGACCATTTTGCAGGGTGCCGTCCGCTAAAATAAGGTCTACGCCGGCCACGGCCATATTGCCGATCACGAACCTGCCGGATTCATCTGTTTGCTGCTCACTTAAATCTATTGTCAAGTAGGAGAGGTCATTGGCGCCATTAAAGAGAACGAGAATCAATCCATCTAGAGCTGTACTGCCCTCACCCCCATCGAAGAGTTCGATAAATTCGGCCGTGTCTATCCCTTCTGTATCTGCGTCAACTTCGTTAATGATCATGTGGGTGGCCGGAACTGTGGAAAAGAACCACGAATAGTCGGCGTCGAGATGATCTGGTGGATCGTTGTTGTCCAGGTCACTTATCAACTCGGCTTTGATGGTTACCTGACAAATTTCGCCATTTGCGAAGGGCGTCAGAGGCTGTAAACTGAATTGTAGACCGTCCACACTTACAGCAGCATTATGAACGCCGCTGTATTCGCACGTGATCTGAAACCAGCCATTATTGGTTTGTACTTCCTCACTAAACGTGATTGTTAACTCATTCCCCAGAGGTATATTGCTCGCGCCATCTGCCGGTGTTGTGCTGATTATCAGCGGTGCATCGTCTTTAATACAAGTATTGGTTGCTTTAGGCGTTGGCAGATCCGGCCAATAAGTACTTGTGACCCTTTGACCGCCGCTGCCATTGGGACAGCGTTGTAAGGAGTGTAGATCGTCCAGATCACGGCCGTTTTCATCAGCGGGCAGCTCTCCCGCCAGCAGCAGAGGGAGTAGCCCTTCGTCTGTTTCTTGACCGGTATCATAAACAAGGGCGTCGACTATATTTTCCGTTGTAACGGCCGTTCCCACGGGCATCGCCGCAGCCTCAGCATGGTATAAAGCCACCGCATCCGAGCCATTTTGCAGTAAGCTGTCGCTCATAACCAGGTCAACGCCGTCGACGCTGCTGCTGCCCAATAGGAAATAACCCTGCGCATCCGTTTGCAGTCCGTCCAGATTAAAACTGGCGTAGACGCTGTCATCATGCCCGCTAAAAAGAACAACAGCCAAACCATCCAGGGAGGTATTTCCCAGCCCGCCATCGAAGAGTTCGATAAATTCGGCGTCGTCAGTACCCGGGGTTTCTGAATCAATTTCATTGATCACCATCAGGCTGGATACATCGGTGCTGAATTGGATTTGCCAGTCGGCCGTCATCCGGTCGGGAGGATCATTCAAGTCTTGATCGCTGACTCCGCCGCCATTAACGCTCAACGTGCATAGGTCCCCTGGCGCAAGTTCAGTATCTAGAAGAAACTGGAATTGGGAGGGACCATTGCTTACTTGAAGCATAATATCTCCGCTGCTGCTGCACGAGAGAGCCACAGCCGTTTCTGCCAGATCGACCGCTTCGGAAAAAGTCAAGGACAGCACCGGCGTTAACGGAATGCCGGATACACCATCTGTTGGGTAACTGTCAATAATTTCCGGCGCCTGATCTAATTCGGCTTCGGTCGCGAACTGCCACTGCATGTCCGCTTCCATCTGTTGTCCATCCACATCGCTGATAGCCTCGCTAAACAGTGTGACCTGGCAGGTTTCCGAATAGGCAAATGACTCATCTGGCACCAACAGGTAAGCATCTTCGGCGCCGTTGACCACTGCCGTGTGTTCACCACTTGACGTACAAAGAATCTCATACCAGGGTTCAACTAAAGAAACCGGCTCGCTGAAGGTTACGGCAATTGTGCTGTTTATATCTGTGTCAGTTGCTCCGTTGGCAGGCTGCGTCGCTAGAACACTTGGCGGCGCGTTGTATCCGGGACAGCCCCAAAAAATGGATCCGTCCAGGCGTGTACCCGGTGAAAAGCGCGTTTCCAACGGCGCAGAGACGGTTAGATGTCTTTCGAAAGGTCCCTCAACATCAGGATTTCTTGTGAGTGACTGATCCTCATTCCCTTCAAAACCATAACTTACACTTTGAATAGTAATTGAATCACTACTTAGAGTGATCGTATCTCCAGTGTCATCCAAGCCTAAGGACCCGCTGCTGGCGACCTGTACAAGCGCGCTGCCGAACTCGCCTGATGGTGTTCCGCCTCCAAAGACGACGATGGCACATCGATCGGGTACGATGGTTCCTTCCGGGAACTGATGGCGGATGCCAAAGCCATCGGCCAATGACCAGCCGCTAATATCGGCTGAGTCTCCCGTGTTATTGAAGAGCTCGATGAATTCGTCTTGCTGTAGGTCGCTCAGGCCATCACCGTTGGCGTCTCCCGCCAAATCGTCAGCAGGATCGGCATGAATTTCATTGATTACCCAATCGCCGGAATCTGTTTCTAAGTTTATCTCTAGAGGGATAATATCCAGGGGAACGGCCGCTGCGGACACGGCCGATAATAGGTAGGGGCATAGCAGCAGAAGCACTCCGCAGACAGCCGTCCAGAAAGGCAGTCGTCTTCGAATTGATGCGGCGCGGGCCACTATCCCCTCCCAAGGAGTACACGTTGCGTCAGATGAGTGCCGTGATTGAACAGCGATTAATAGACGCCACGCTAAAGTCTGTTAATTGTGAAAATTGTAACAAACTAGTTTCGCGCGTGCAATACTAAGGCTTGACATTATTTGAATCCGGCTGCCACAGATAGGCGGCTCGTTCCGGAAAGGCTTTTTGCAGAGACTTATTATTTTCTTCCCCAAGGTCGCGAGCGTAGATGATAGGGCCGTCGAGCCAGGGGGTGTTGCCGCTGAAGAAACGGCCGTAATCCCACCAATCTATAACGGGAATGAAGACCAAGGCCGGTTTTTCTACCTGCTCCTCCACTAGTGCCTTTTCCTCGCCGCTGATAAAGTTATACCCGCGCAGGGATGAAGGGGCTGTTGGCCAGTAGAAGAAGAAGGTTAAACCAACCATAATGGTGAAAACCGTGACCATTGCTGTTGTTCCAAAACGATCCCGCAGTGTCTGCAAGCCGCGGGCGGTTAGCAAGAGCAGCGCCGGCAGGGCGGCGAAATAGTAGCGCGGGCCATACATAATGCCAGTGGTCCAGTAGGCAATATAAGCAGCGACGACGACAAGCAGCATCGCTAATAAAACCCAATCACGTTTTTGTGACTTACCGAGAAGGAAAGGGATCCAGCAAAACGCGAGTGCGATCAACGGGTGCCAGCCAAAGAGCTCACGGGTCAATGATTCCAGGTTTCGTTCCGTATTGTAGAGACCGCGAGCCGGGGAATGTCCACGGGGTGGCTGCTGAGGATCGGTATACCAGACTTTAATTGTTTCTCCTTCCTTGACCTGAAGCTTAAAGGCATTTTCGCTTTCGCCGATTTGTGGCCCAAAACCTGGTGAATCAAAAGGACGTGACAAAAGACGTGGGTCCTGCCAAGGCGATCCCGTCAACACAGCCTGGTAGCCCAATAGAAGAATAACAAAGGGTAGTGCAGCAAGGACCAGGCCGGCTGCCGGACGAATCGCTTCCCGCCACCGTTGTTGAAGGGATGTATTGCGGGGCAGCAGAATCTCAAATACAAACATCAAAGAGATAAACGAAAAGCCGGTGATCACGGCCGTAATCTGCCGCGTCAGAAAGAGCATTCCCAGCGCTGCCCCGGCCAGGATAGCCCAGCGCGTTCGGTAAGGACTCTTCAAGGCTAACGTCCAGGCGACCATGGTTAATGCAACCCAAAACAGCTCTGCCGCATGAATCATCAAGCTGCCGGATAAAAAGATGAAGAAAGGAGATAAGAGGGCCAAGCCCCCGGCCAAAAGGCCTGTTGACCGCCGGTAGAGCAGCATTCCCAGCTTGATAAGGAGCGCTGTTGAAAGCACCGCCAGTAGGGGATTGACCAGCCAGGGCGCGCCGGTCAGCACGCCGATGGCCAGGACCGCCGGGTAACCGGGTGGGTATTGGCCAAACCATTTGCCATCCCAAACGGTCAGGAACTCCTGGGCAAATGCTTCCGGCAGCGGCGGCTCGGGGGCCCACAAAGCGCCTCTAGCTAAAGTCTGTGCCTGAAATAGGTAGGTAATTGAATCCTGCACATGGGGAATGCGCTCAAGGAGATCGACAGCGATCCACAATGTAACCGCGAAGATGGATAGCAGGATGATGAACGTAAAGAGCAAAATCGCAGCATGGTTAGGTGTATGAACGGCTAATGACCGACTGCTTGGGTTTAGCCGCTGACTCGCTGAACTGCTGACGTGCTGACCTGCTAGCCTTCCGGCTCGTTGCACGATCGCTACGATGAAGATGATGAATAAAGCGCCGAAAAATGTGCCAATGATCAGGCGCAGCAATGACTGCAGTTGAGCCGTGAACGGTTTTTGGTAAGGAACGCCGGAGATGACATCCGCCTCCTGGCCATTTTGCCAATGGCGCCAGACTGCCTGGCGATTTTCACTGTCTACCTGAAATATCCAGCCACCATCGCTCCCCGAAGGGATGAGTAAAATGTCGGCTTGCTCCCCATCCGGTCGCTTTATGCGAGCCTGGATCGTATAAACTTTGCTATCAAGAACTGGCCAGGTAGTAACTGCTCCCGGAACTATGCTAAGCTCCTCAAAAACCTTTGCTACATTGTCCCCTTCCTCCGCCTCCATGGTAATATTTCCCCAGGCTGCGCCGGGAGCGAAGAAATCGAGGGGCCGGGTCTGGAGTTTCTCAACTATCGAAGTAGAGGTTAAATAAACGCCTACCTCTCCTCCCGCCAGGTCCGGACAGGCGATCTCGCTGCTGCGTTCTCCCAGAAAAGCAGTACATTGCCCATCCTGCACTTGGATCTCCAGGGACACCGTTTCTGTGAGCGTCCAGAGGTAGAGCAGCAAGAGGACGGCCGTGATTAGCCAAAAGGAAAAAGCCAACGAGTGCCGGCTTATTTTTAAACGCGTCAGCATGTCAGCAGTCAATAGCCAGCTAGCCGCTGTTCATTTGCCCTCCAGCTTCCCGAAATGTCTCTGGCGTGCTCTTTTAAGGAGCCGGATACAGTCTGTGCAGCGTTATTTCCGGGGGGCAGAAAAAGCGCACAGGTACCCCGGAACTGCCTGTTCCCGCCGAGGTGTACCCTTGCGTTCTATGAAATTCCCAGGGGCCATAAACCATATCTCGCGGACAGTTGGCATTATTCAACAGCGGGATTCGGCCGGGGAGGCAGATTTGCCCCGCGTGCGTGTGGCCGCAGAGCATAATGTCATAACCTGCGGCTGCTACCTGGCGATAAATCTCCGGTGAATGGGCCAGCAAGATGGATACAGCACTTTGGGGAATCTTGTCGCCAGTTTTTTGCAAATTGTACGTCTCATAGAAATGGGGATCGTCAACCCCGGAGAGATAAATACGCTCGCCATTTCGTTCTAGAGTCACTGTTTCGTTCAGTAAGAAGGGCAGCCCCAATTCTTCCATAGGCGGCACAAATTCCAGGAAATCGTGATTGCCTAGAACCGCATAAGCGGGATGTTGTAAGTAGGGCACGAGCTTACGTAACTCCGCCAGCGCCGGTTCAGCCGGTCCCTCGGTGCGCCATTTGTAATCACCCGTGATCACACAGAGGTCATATTCTAGTGACTGCAGCCGCTCAATGATCGCCTCGGCCAGACCGGGGGCGATATCAATATGCAAATCGCTAAGCTGCATGATTGTGAATCCGGAGAAGGCGCGCGGCAGCCCCGGCACAAAAAAGTTATTCTCAACCACTTTAATATCAAGTATATTTTGCAAGCCGCGTTTAAACAGTCCCGTCCATTTCAAGCCGGAATAGAGGGCATCCATAATCCAGTCCGCGTTCTCAATATGGAAGCGCGTACGCCCACGGCCGAATACATCCCCTGCATGGTGCTGCTCGATGGTATTACGTTGGCGGAAGTGAGTCTCACCTACGCGTTCAATTAATGTCTGTGGCCTGCTGCCATTGCTGTACAGTCGTATTTCTTTAACAGCTAATTTTTCGTCATAAAGTGTCATAATTATAAAACTCCAACTCTTTATTCTACACGGTTCGTTGTCCTTGTGCTCAATGCTTAATCGACTCTTGGTAATCGGTGAAGCAATTTTAATAATCAAGCATGAGGAGCTTCGGAGGACTCGAGAAGTATAGAATGGGCGCTGGTTCCGGTAAGATAGCTATTTAACCTGGCGAAATAGTTAGGCTTGCAAAAAAACTGGCCGTATTGTTTGGGGACAATTACGCTGAGGATGAAAAAACCTTTCAATTCCTCTCGACGCTAACGCCCTTCATCACATTGCTAGTTGGTCCATTTGCTTGGCTAAGGCAACGTCAAATGTGCTGATCACGTTACCTAAATCATGAGTGACGAGATACACCTGGACGCGGTTATAGACATTGCTCCATTCAGGATGGTGGTCAAGCTTGTCCGCCTGAATGCCCGCGCTGACCATCCAACCCAGTGCTTGAGCGAATGAATCGAACTTATAGGCTTTATAGAGCTTGCCTTCTTTGACTGACCAGCCGAGTAGTTCAGTTAAAGCTTCTTCAATTTCTTCTGTGGTTAATGCACGCCTTTCCATAAATATTCTCCAATTACTAGCTAGAGATGAGTAGACTCTGAACTTTTTCCTACTGCTAAAACATCGAGCACATCGGCGACGAGATCATAACGGCCGAATGCGGGCATCATATACACACCCTGTACGAATGGCTGCAGCTCTAACAAAATCTCCTGGGCGATGTCAATGCCTTCCTGCTGCATATTTTGTGCGCCACGCATGCGTTCAAGATATGTTTCCGGGATATGGATACCCGGTACCTCATGATGCAAGAACTCGGCGTTGCGGCTGTTATACAAAGGTTTGATTCCCGCTAAGATGGGCAGTATTGGCTCATCATAGGTGCTTTCATAGACTTGAATAAATTCTCGTGCTGCTGTTGGATCAAAGATCGGCTGCGTCAGGGCAAAATCAGCGCCGTTTTTTACTTTCTTGCGCAATAATTTCATTTCCCGCTCGACATCTTGCGGGGTCAGGTTTAGCGCGCAGCCAACGACGAAGTTGGTTGGCTGATCAATGGTGTGACCCGCTTTATCGACCCCTTTGTTCAGGTACTCTTTGATCAAGTTGATTAAGCCCGTGGGGACGATGTCATAGGTATCCATGGCATCCGGAAAGTCACCAATACGCGTCGGGTCGCCCATGGTCACAAATAAGTTGCGAATGCCCAGGGCATGCGCCGCCAGGAGATCGCCCTGGATGCGAATCAAATTACGTCCACGTGTAGGGAAATGCAGTACCGTTTCCAGATTTACTTCATCTTGCACCAGGTGGGCGGCAGCCCAGGCGCTCATGCGCATTTGGGCCAGGGGAGCATCAGCGATATTCAGCAAGTTAGCCCCCGCGTTTTTAAGCATTTTTGCCCCGGCGAGTAATTTTTGGGCGGCGATGCCTTTTGGTGGGCTCATCTCTACGGTAACAATAAATTTACCGCTGTTAAGATTCTGGCAAAGCTGTGTGGGTGGATCGACAACGGCGGCTTCTCGTTCTTCGCGCCTGACGACGGGTATCACCGGCAGGGGACGGGTCAGTTCTCCAGGGGTGTCCAGCGCCTCACGCATGGCCGCAATGTGTGCCGCGTTCGTACCGCAGCAGCCACCAATGAGGTTGGCGCCGGCGGCGATAAATGATCGCGCGTATTCGCCGAAGTAGGAAGGCGTGGCTGGGTACATGAGACGCCCTGCTTGCAATTGATCGGGCCATCCCGCGTTTGGCACGGCCGATATCATCAGTTCCGGCTGCGCCTGGTGCATCATTGTGATCAGGCGTAATATTTGCGCCGGGCCGCTGCTGCAGTTTACCCCGACAGCATCTACATCTAATTTGGCCAGTTGCGTGGCCACTTCGTCCGGCGTGTTCCCTAATAGGGTGCGATCTTCGCGGGTGAAGGTCATTTGTGCGATCACGGGAATATCAGTAGATACGCTGCGTGCGGCATTCACTGCAGCCGTGATTTCTTTGATATCGGAAATCGTTTCGATGATTAACAGATCAACCCCGGCCGGTTCGGCCGTTACTAAGGCGTCGATTTGCTCGCGAAAGGCCTCTTGGGCTTCTGCCGCGCTCACGCGCCCCAACGGGGCTAGGCTCACACCTAAGGGGCCAATCGAGCCCGCTAAAAGGACTTCACGAAAAGAACTGTCTATAACCTTGCGAGCTATAGCCACGGCCTTTTGATTAATTTCCCCGACTTGATGTTCTCGATTGTGTTCGGCCAACTTAAAGCGGTTGGCCCCGAAAGTATTTGTTTCGAGGATATCTGCTCCGGCATCAATATAGTCGCGGTGAATACCGGCGACCAGACCGGGATCAGTCAAATTGACTGCGTCAAAGGCCTGGTCTAGGGAAACTCCTTTACTGTGCAGCATGGTGCCGAAAGCGCCGTCCAATAGGAGAGGGCGTTTTTTTACTAATTCTCTAAATTCAGCGCGATTCATATAACTGTCCTAAACGATGAAAATCCCAGCAGCTCAACTGCTGGGATGGATGAGGCATTGTTGTTATTGTAGCTTAAAATGTTTTTCTTAAGAAAGAACTTACTAAAGAAATCAACACATTATTAAGCCTAGTTTCCGTTTTGCTACGGCTCCCGATAGAACAAGTCCTGGATTAACGGCTCCGCCGCCGCAGGATCAAGCACCAGAACCTGTGCTCCGAGGTCGGTGACGAAGGGTGACACATAGTTTTGATCGAGTACTTCAGTACGGATATTTTCAGATTCAATTCCTGATGCTGCCTGCGCAAGCTTCATAATTTGATCCAGACTCAGATCGGTACGTATACCTTGCTCGATCTGTGCATAGAAATTCGGCGCATTTTTTAGCAGACCTGTTATACCTAATCCTAATGCTTTGTCCCGTGCTGCAAGTAATACCTGCTGCTGCCGCGAAGCACGGCCGAAATCGTTATCGACATGGCGGGTGCGCGCATATTTAAGCGCTGTCTGGCCGTCCATATGCTGCAAACCGGCGGGGATGAACAGAGGATCGTAGCCATAATCCATATCCGGATAAGTGGGATCGTTGATGTCGAATGGGACAACGACATCAATACCGCCCAATGTATCGATGCTCTTAATGACGGTGCTGAAATCGACCAGGATATAATGATCGACAGGAACGCCGAGGTTGTACTCCACAGTGCTCATCGATAACGCCGCACCGCCGGCTGGATTGCCTCCGGCCGAGCCATAAACGAAAGCTGTGTTGATTCGATCACGGCCGTAACCAGGGATCATGGCATAAAGATCCCGAGGAATCGAGAGAATTGATGCGGTCTCTCCTTGAGGGTCGATGGATATCAGCATCATCGAGTCGGTTCGCGAAATAAAAGGTTCTCCAGGGCGGCGATCGATACCCATCACTAGAATGTTCGTCCGTTCATCCGCTTCGCGCGCTTCACTGGTGGGGATCATCGTTGGGGTTGGTTCACCAGGAGCCATTGCTAAAAGCGGCCGCGGCCCATTCTGATCCAATTCCAACTCCACCGCTGCAACATCTGACGCGGCAACTTCGATTGGGTTGATTGCTCGATTCCAGACAATTTGCATTGTCAAGTAAGAGAAAATGATTACTGCAAAGCTCGCCAAGACGAAGGCAATTGGCAATAAAATACTTAACCATCCTGGCAGAGCCGTACTTCTCGATTTACCCAAGAGAGAAACCTCCAAAAATTCAATAAGTGTTGCAATTATAGCTTCCTTGCTGATTTTCACCGGATGGAAGCAAGGCGATAAACCTACTACTTAGCAATCCCTCACATGCTAATTAAACAGAAAATCATCATAAAAATTGATTGACAAGTCGCAACTGTGTGGCTACAGTAGGGATATCTTTAGGCAGACGGTAGAAGCCTTTGGTGGAATTGATAATTTTGGCTCAAGCGCTCTGCCTTACTTCAGGGAAAACAGATGATCAGTGACCGTTTTGGCCGTCACATAAATTACTTACGCATATCACTCACCGACAAATGTAATCTACGCTGCGTCTACTGCATGCCGGAAGATATGACATTTAGGCCACGGCAGGAACTCATGCAAGATGATGAACTGCTGCGCCTGGGACGTATCTTCGCCGAGTTAGGCGTCGTCAAACTCCGCCTGACCGGTGGCGAACCAACTGTACGCGCCCGTGTCGTTGAAATCGTACGCGAATTGACAGCGCTGCCAGGGATAGAGACCGTGGCAATGACCACAAACGGCCTGCTGCTGGATGAACTGGCCGGTCCGCTTGCACAAGCCGGTTTACAACGCGTCAATATTAGCATTGACACATTAAACCCCGAGAAGTTCAAAACGTTGACCCGTTGGGGAACGGTTGATGATGTTCTGGCCGGGATTCATGCCGCTCAAGAGGCGGGACTTGGCGTCAAATTAAACAGTGTTGTTGTTCGTGGTTACAATGATAAGGATGATGTGGTTGACTTGGCTCGACTCACGAGACACCAGGATTGGCAGGTACGTTTCATCGAGATGATGCCCTTTGGGGAGATAACCAATTTCCAACAGTCAGGCGTTGTTAGTGAAGAGGAACTGCGATCCACAATCTCTGATGCTTTAGGTCCGCTGTACGAGGTTAATGGTGGCCAACTTGATGGGGAAGCACGGCTTTTCCAACTTGAGGACGCAAGGGGAACTTTGGGTTTTATCAGCTCAGTCACCCAGCCGTTCTGTGCCAGCTGCACGCGTATCAGACTGACCGCCGACGGCCGTTTGCGGCTCTGTCTCTTGCGAGAGCGGGAGGTCGATCTGCTGACACCTTTGCGTGAAGGCGCCAGTGATCAGGAGTTGAAAGACCTGATTACGGAAGCTGTGTGGTGGAAGCCATGGGGTCACAAACTTGATCAGGATGTGATTGCCATTAATCGTGTCATGTCAGAAATTGGGGGTTAAACCCTGCACCAGCCCCAGATTTTTCGAGCCGCCTAATTGAGAATTGATCTGGTCTCAGACGCTTTCCGGTTGTAATGGAATCTCTTCTCGTTCCTCTATGCCCCAACTTTTGTTTATAAGATAGAGCGGACGTGCTTTAACTTCATCATAAATACGGCCGAGATACTCGCCGAGAATCCCAAGAAATATCAACTGAATACCTCCCAGGAATAAAACAGCGATCAGGGTGGATGCCTGGCCCAGGAGTGGTTCATGCGGGCCAAACAGGCGCAGCAGAATGACGATCAAGATGAACAGTCCGCTGATCCCGGCTAAGGCAAAACCCGAGTATGTGGCCAGGCGCAGTGGAAAATAAGAGAAGCTGGTAATTGCGTCGACAGCGAAAGGCAGCATCTTGCGGATACTGCCGAACTTCGCCTCCCCGGCAAACCGAGATTCCCGTTCGTATTCAACACCCGTCTGCCGGTATCCGACCCAGGGTACCATGCCGCGCAGGAAACGATTGCGTTCGTGCATACGGCCGATAGCGTTGACTACCCGTCTGTCCATCAGCCGGAAATCGCCCGTATCCAGGGGAATGTCAATGCTGGTTATGGAGTAAATCAGGCGGTAGAAAATTTTTGCCGTAGTCAACTTGAACCACGTTTCACCTTCACGCGAGGTGCGTACGCCATAGACTACATCATAACCTTCACGCCATTTGGCGATCATGGCCGGATAAACTTCAGGTGGGTCTTGTAGATCGGCGTCAGTCAAGATGACGGCATCTCCCAGCGCATGATCGAGCCCGGCGGTTCCGGCGATTTGAAATCCAAAATTGCGGGAGAAACTAAGGCCGCGCACACGCTCATCCAGGGCGTTGAGTTCGGCAATCACTTCGGCTGACCGGTCTCGGCTGCCGTCGTCTACCAGCACCATTTCCCAGGTTTCACCCGTCTCTTCCATCACTGCGTGCACGCGGCGGTAAAGCTCGTGTAAAACTTCATCTTCATTGTAGACTGGGGCGACGATCGATATCGTAGGTTTCATAAATTACACCTGTAACGTGGCCAGCAGTCCCACGTGGCTGCTTGGGTAAAGTGTATTATCGTCGGAAGCAGATTCGTCGCAAAATAATTTTGCATTGATGACTTTTTGAACAGCCTTAGAGACAAATATATAGTCATGACAGAAGGCATGATCAGGTACCTGCTCGAGTAAGGCTGTAGGATAGGTAGCCAGCGGTTCACGACCGTAAACTGATTCAAAGGTTGAGCGGAAAGATTGTTTTATGTGACGGACCGCCAGGCCATCCGGGGTTTCATTCATATCGCCGGCTACAACCTGGATCGGGACGCGTTTATAGCCGTGCAGCCAGGACATCAATTTAAGAGCCTGGTCCTGACGCGCTTCTCGTTCAAAGGGGACCTGATCCAGCTGCACTGTTACAAAATCCATCGTTTGGTGTGATGGTAATTCAACATGGACACGCAGAGCGACTTGCCCTCCGTTTCCTAAATTGATGCTCTCATTGTATAGAATCGGCAGCCGGCTAAGGACGCCTATGCCGCCGGAAAAACTGCGCCAATGGCGTTTCTGAACCAGTTGAAATGGTTTTTTATCAGAGCCGCTAAGCCGAACATTGACTTGTTTGCAAAGCCAGGTGGCCTGACGAATACGGGTATTAATTTCTTGCAAACTGATTAGATCGGCGCCGGACCCCATAAGCTGTTCGACCAAAAGACGGCGTCGCTCAAGCCAGCGATCTTCTTGGCCGTGGAGATTAATCGTAGCAACTGTTACCCGTGTTTCCATTCACCTATCGAGAACAACCTTCCCAGAGATATAGTATCTTGGAGTATCTTGGAGTTTATCCTGTTATCCAAATCTCCCCTGTTCCGGCAACGCGCAGGTTTTCTTCATCGAATGATACGACGCGCATGTTGTATCGCACAGCAACGTTATTGCGAAGGATCCCGAACCAACCCAGTGAATCACCGACCGCCAGATTTGGATAGCCGCTCAAACCACCAATTTTGGCAAGAGTTGTACTCTGGTTGCCCAGGCCCTGGTTTTCTAAACCCTGGTAAACCAATGTCGTACCGGGGATGGTTTTGTCCAAAGGAACATGATAATCAATAATGATATTGGACAGATGCAATTTCGCCTCTGGATCCTTATTTAGGGGGAGGGGTTGAGGATTGGGAAATAGAACGATTAGTTCTACGGGTCCGGCGACCGGCAAACCGCCAAAGAAACTCGTCGTCAGTCTCAGGTTGTAATTGGCGAATACACCGGGGGCGATAACACCGCTCCAATAGAAAGAATCTCCTGCTTTCTTAAAAGCTTGCTGCCCGCCGATCGTTACTTCATGACCGGCTTCACTGCTGCCGACATAGGTCAGTTGGGTGCCTGGAACTGTCTCACCTGGTTTCAAGTTTTGGGAATATGCGGGAATAAGATAGGAAATTGAATCGCCCATCGGTGTCGGCGAACCGACCGGAGTCGGCTCTACCAGGCCAGGAATCGATGGTTGGTCGGGGATATCCGGTACCTTACAGGCGAGCGCCGGTAAGGCCAGCAGCAGGAACAACATTAGCAGCCCGCGTATCGAACTTTCTCCGCTAAATATCTTGGCCACCCTCATTATGATTGACATATCCTTAAGACGCCTTAGCGACCCTGTAAGTTCCTAAGAAAGTTGCCACCTTTTTAACTCGTGGACTTTATTCAAAGAAAAAGGTGGCAACTTTTGATTCTCCGTATAGCTTAATCAGAAATCTCGATTGTTATTGACTCAATTGCATCACCAGGAGGGGCGTCGGGATTGGTTGCCGGATCGCGCAGGGTGAGCCCTTCGACTATATCCATCCCTTCTACCACACGGCCGAAAATAGTATAGTCGCCGTCGAGATTGACGGCCGGTCCCAGAGTGATATACCAACCGCTGCCGTTGGTGTCCGGACCTCTATTGGCCATGGCTACTACGCCCTCACTTTCATGCGAAAGATTGGGATCGATTTCATTTGGCAGCGTGTAGCCGGGACCGCCCATACCCGTGCCGCTGGGATCTCCCGTTTGAGCGACAAATCCATCCAGAACGCGGTGGAATGTTACCCCGTCAAAGAACCCTTCATTGGCCAGGAAAACAAAACTGTTCACTGTTTGTGGAGCGGACTCGGGATAAAGTTCGATCAAGAACTCGCCGCCGTTTTCCATCTTAACGCGTGCATGATAAGTTTTTCCTTCTTGCAGGGTCATTTCTGGTGGCTCATCCCATTGGGGAATGGAAGCGACAGCAATCAGTGTTTTAACATAATTCTCCCAAACCGTATAGTCGATAGGGATATTTCCAGCCACGATTTCGCCATTGACGAGGGCTGAAGGTGTGCCGGGCAGGCCGAGAGCTACCGCTTCCTGCTCTAGCGCTGATACATAATCAGCATAAGCGCCGCTATCGAGATCGGCCGTAAATTGATCGACATCCAGACCAAGTTCGGCGGCGAGATCGATGAAGAACTGGCGCGCCTCGTCGGTGCTCAATTGGGCCCATTGGCTCTGTCTCTCAAAGAGCAAATCGTGGTACTGCCAAAAGGCCCCTTGAGCACCTGCTGCTTCTGAGGCTTCGGCCGACTTCTGGGCATTGGGATGGATCTGATTCAGGGGGAAGTGACGATATACAATTTGAACTTCATTCGGAAACGCATCTGCCAGACGCGCCATCAGGGGTGCAAACCCTGCGCAGCCCGGTCACTGGAAGTCGCCATATTCGATGATAGTTACAACGGGTTCTTCTGCTCCTAGGATATGGTCCTGTTCGCGAACGACACTCGCCTCCTCCGGCGTTGATCCGGTGATAACCGAAATGCTGCCGGTCTGAGTGGATTCGTTATTATCTTTTTCTTCCGTTGGGGTAACGGAATTATCGACGGCCGTTGTTGCCTCTTCTCCCGTAGTCGTGCTGGACCCGGTTGTCGAGCCACAAGCAGCCAACAGGAGAATCAGTAGGGCCAGGATTAAATATTTGCGCATTGAATTACTCCTAAATATGATTTTGAGCATTCTATCACGTTACAATTGACATGCTAAGCTTCTGATAATATATGAAGATTTCAGTTGCTAATCTCCGAATATGGAGCCGTTCTCTAGCCAATCTGGAAATTGTCCCTGGTATCGATGAACTTAAACAATCGTCCAAATCGAGATTGGTCCATTTTTAAAAATCTATATCCGTAATCAAATAGCGATTGAAATTGGACCAATCTAATGTTACTACTGCCAATATCTGCGAGGTAAAATAGCTGTCTGAGGAGAAAAATCATGAAAAACCTTTTGATATATGTTTTATTGTCAATAACAGGTATCCTGGTTTTATTGAGTGGGTGTGGGGCATCAGAAGTAAATACACCGGAGCCAATTCCAACCGCGCCAATTGTAAATGAAATGCCCACTGCCAGACCGACGCCCGTGCCGCAAGTGTACCCGGCTCCGGAAGCAGTTGAGCCGGCAGCGCCGACCCTGGATCCAGACTATCCAGCGCCTCCGACTGATGTACCGACCGTCGATCCTTATCCCGGAGGCCTGGCATGGGTCATTCGCCCAGTAGGTATTCAGTGTGAAGATGGGACTGCGCCAGGTTATGGTGACCTGCGTGAGGCGACCAGCACGCTAACGGCCGCTGGGGTGAAAGTCGCCCAATCGGAAATGACGGAACTGGTAGTCACTGACGTATGCGGCGCGCCGACAAGCGCCCATTTCCGGGTGCAAATCGCGGCCAGTGACTTACAGACCGTCTTGTCTTTGGGCTGGACGCAAGAGTAATAAAAAAAGCCGGACTTCTATAAAAAGCCCGGCTTTTTCATTTATAACTTCTGAAAAGTTTATTTTACTAACGGCGAGAACGCTGGCGACTTCCGCCACTTGTATCGTTACCGCCACGTCCACCACGATTGCCGCGGTTGCTGCTGCGACCGCCGCCGCGCGGCTGGTCATTGGCTTTGGCCTCTTCCAAGGTCCATCCTTCCAACACAGCCTGGCGCGAAAGCCGGATCTTGCCCTCGCTGCTCACGTCGGTGATCATAACCATGATTTCATCGCCGACCTGAACCGCATCTTCAGCGCGGCGCAGGTGTTCGGTGGAAAGCTGCGAGATGTGGCACATACCATCTACCCCGGGTGCATACTCGACAAAAACGCCGAAATCGGTGATCCGCACCACTTTGCCGGTGAAGATTTCACCTGCTTCGGGATCGTGGGTCAGTGTTTCTATGCGGTCGATAGCTGCTTCCGCCTTCGCTCCGTCGACGCCGGCCACGAATACGGTGCCGTCTTCCTGGATATCGACTGAAACCTCATAGGTTTCTTCCAGGCTGCGAATGGTGGCGCCACCTTTGCCGATGACCGCCCCAATCTTATCGGGATCGATCTGAATACTCATCATACGCGGCGCGTAGAGGCTCATAGTCTCGCGTGGGGCGGAGAGAGTTTCCATCATGGAGTCCATAATCTCCAGACGACCAACGCGGGCTTGTTCCAACGCTTCGGCCATGATCTCTTGCGATAGACCCTCGATCTTAATATCCATTTGAATGGCCGTGATACCTTCGGTGGTCCCGGCAACTTTGAAATCCATATCCCCGATGTGGTCTTCGAGACCTTGGATATCGGTCAGAATGGCATATTTATCGCCGTCGCTGATCAGGCCCATGGCCACACCGGCGACAGGTCGTTTGATCGGCACACCGCCGTCCATGAGTGCCAGCGTGGACGCGCAGACACTGGCCTGGCTGGTGCTGCCGTTAGAAGATAGTACCTCGGAAACGACACGAATCGTGTAGGGGAATTCATCTTCCGGTGGAATCATGGGCAGCAGCGCCTTTTCAGCCAGGGCGCCGTGACCAATCTCTCGTCGTTTGGGACCGCGTAAGAACCAGGTCTCACCGGTGGAGAAGGGCGGGAAGTTGTAATGGTGCATATAGCGGCGGCTGTCTTCGGGATAAAGCCCCTCCAGTTTTTGCGCTTCACGCGGGGTTCCCAGAGCCAGGATCGAAAGCACCTGGGTCTGACCGCGGCGGAAGAGACCGGATCCGTGTGCGCGTGGGCTTAAACCAACCTCGGAGGAAAGGGGACGAATGGTTGTATAATCACGGCCGTCCGGACGAACTCCCTCATAAAGGATCTGATTGCGAATCGCGCTCTTTAGCTCGGAGGAGATAACCTCACGAATGGTTTTAGCATCGGCGAATTCGTCTTCTTCCAGGAAACTATCAACAACTTCTTCTCGCAGTTCGTCGACAGCCTCATTGCGATCGTCACGGCCGGTATTTTCAGCTACGATCTGGGGCAGACGATCCCCAAGGCGGTTTTTAACCTCGGTGGATAGTCCTTCCTCAACCTCGGCAAATTCAATCTCGCGTTTGGGCTTACCGACCGCTTCACGCATCTCTTCTTGCACGGTAATAATGGGTTGAACAGCCTCGAACCCGAAAGCCAGGGCTTCCAGGAAAAGGGATTCCTCAACCTCGTTGGCGCTTGCTTCGACCATGATGATCGCATCTTTTGAAGCAGCCATACGAAGATCCAGGATGCTGTCCGCCATCTGGGGAATGGTCGGTGCGGCGACAAACTCGCCGTTGATATAACCTACGCGTACAGCGCCAATAGGCCCATTCCAGGGTGCATCCGAGATGTGTAGGGCAGCACTGGCGGCATTCAAAGCCAGTATATCAAGATGATAGATGCTGTCTGAGGACAGCGTGGTCATGATGATTTGGACTTCATTGCGCATACCATCGGGGAAAAGGGGGCGCAGCGGGCGATCGGTCAGACGTGCTGTCAGAACCGCTTCCGTGGTCGGCCGTCCTTCACGACGGAAGAAACCACCAGGGATACGACCTGCTGCGTACATTTTCTCTTCAAAGTCAACGCTCAATGGGAAGAAGTCCAGCCCTTCGCGAATATTTTTGGACATAGTGGCTGTGGCCAGGACGATTGAGTCGCCCATCTGCGCCGTCACGGCGCCGCCGGCTTGTTCAGCCAATTTGCCCGTTTTAAAAATTATTTCTTTGTTTCCCACAGTCGTGGAAAAAGTGTATTCAGGTAACATTCTATACCTCTTTTAATTGTGGCATAATCTTTTGGGACGGTTAGATGCGGCGTTTTTTCTCGCCTGTACAACGGCGGATCACATCAACTTACGCAATACGTAAGTAGGGCTACGAAAACCGCTCCCAATTTGGATCTATGCCTTCCTAAATCA
>Ga0316583_10000054_pt1 | contig 22435 bp, 17 predicted proteins | sample J_170502JBrBrA_D_FD_204513 | JGI IMG/M metagenome (GOLD analysis project Ga0316583, IMG submission 204513) | Rhizosphere microbial communities from salt marsh grasses in Alabama, United States - J_170502JBrBrA | ecosystem: Host-associated > Plants > Roots > Rhizosphere | place: USA: Alabama... | reverse complement strand
AGGTCGGTGAGCAGGCGCTCCCAGCGGTTGATGTCGTCGACAATGACATGGGCGGAGAGCATAACGGTCCCCGATGACAGCATCCATATGTGCAGGTCGTGTACGGAGTGTACGCCGTCGATGCCCGCCATGGCGCGGCCGACTTCATTCAGATCCATGTCGGGTGGCACCCCCTCCATGATGACGTGAAGGGCGTCACCCATGAGCTTGACGCTGGAGACGAGGATGATCATGCAGATGAGAAGGGATAACAGTGGATCAATAGGTGTCCAGCCGGTGAGGTAGACGACGGCGCCGGCCGCCAGCGCCGCGATGGAGCCCAGTACGTCGCCCATGACGTGCAGCAGCGCGGCGCGGATATTCAGTGTCCGTTCACCGCGGCTGAGGATGAACGCCACCAGCAGGTTGACGGCCAATCCCATCGCCGCCACGGCCATGACCACGCCGCCGGAGACGGGCTGCGGCGCGCGCAGTCGCTCGATGGCCGTGACCACGATGAAGGCGACGATGGCGAACATCAACAGGCCGTTGGTCATGGCCGCGATGACCTCGGCGCGTCCCAGGCCGAAGGTATGTCGGGGCGAGGGCGGGCGCTTGGCGATCCACGTGGCCAGCAGCGCCAGGCCCAATGCAGTGGCATCGGTAATCATGTGACCGGCGTCGCCCAGCAGGGTCAGTGAACCGCCCAACCATCCGCTGACGGCCTCGACCACGGCGAATATCAGCGTGAGCGCCAGGGCGCCCATCAAGGGTCTGCCCACGCGGCCGTGGTGGTGATGGTTGGTGTGGGAATGTGCGGCCATGGTGTAAGGGGGTTGCGGGCTGTGGTCTCAGGCGTCACTGGGCAAGGTTTGTCGGCTTGGCCACGGCGGCCCGGTCAGCCTATGGTATAAATCCGCGCCGCCTGCCATCAAGCGGCGCATCGCCAGGTGCGGTGATCGCGATGCCGCCGCCGGCTCAGAAATAGAGCTTGGTGGGCGACTTCTTATAACGCTCGATGCTGGCGAGTATCTCCTCGCGCGCCTCGTCCGGGCCGGCCCAACCCTCGATCTTGACCCACTTATTGGGCTCCAGATCCTTGTAGTGTTGGAAGAAATGGGCGATTTGGGTGAGCAGCGCCGGAGGCAGGTCTTCGGTGGTGGTCACCGTGCCGTGGTCCCCGTTCAAGCCCTTGCCCGGGACGGCGATGACCTTCACGTCATTGCCCGCCTCGTCAGCCATTTTGAGCATGCCCACGGGCCGGCAGCGGATGACCGAGCCGCTGATCAGCGGCACCGGGGTGATGACCAAGACGTCCACCGGATCCCCGTCGTCGGACAGTGTATGGGGTACGTAGCCGTAGTTGCACGGGTAATACATGGCGGTGGACATAAACCGATCCACCATCATGGCGCCGGTGTCTTTGTCCACTTCGTATTTGACTGGGTCGCTGCGGGACGGGATTTCGATGATTACATTGACTTCATCGGGTGTCCGGTCGCCGGGGGTTACTCTGTCCAGATTCATGTCCTCACCTCACGGAAAAACGCTACATTATATTAAAGGCGGCGCCCCGGTGCCTAATGTTTCATCTCATTCATGGCCGTCATGGTACCGCGCACGCCATTTTTGCCGGTGCTCTTGAGTGGTGTCTTTGTGCCCCTCGATGGGGTAATATTTTTGCTTTATCCGCTACCTGGATGGGCAGGGTGCATAACAATAACCGTCGAGAACAGCATCCGAGGTGTATTTCACCCTGTGCCAGCACTCGTCTTCCGTTGCCAGTCGTTAGGGGGAACCTATGAGTATTTCCATTCTGATCCCGCCCCTGTTGGGCGCCTTAGGCCTGTATGCCGCGTATTACATCTATAAGCAGGTGAAGCAATATCCGGCGGGGGAGGGAAAAGTCGCTGAAATTGCCGAGGCCATCCATCGCGGGGCGCTGGTGTTTATTCGTCGCGAATACACAACTTTGTTGGTATTTGTCGTGATCGTGTCCGTATTATTATGGATCTTCCTCAATTTCGGTACGATGTTCTCGTTTATCGTGGGGGCGCTTGCATCGGCCGCTGCGGGCTATATCGGGATGTATACCGCGACCCAGGCCAATGTGCGCACCACCGTGGCGGCCCACGACCGCGGCGCGGCGGACGCCTTGACAGTGGCGTTTTTCGGCGGCTCCATCATGGGCCTCACGGTGGCCTCCATGGGTTTGCTGGGGCTGGGCTTTGTCTACCTGCTGTTTGGCGGTGATCCGGTGACGGCACAGAAGATCCACGGATTCGGCATGGGTGCGTCCAGCGTGGCCCTGTTTTCCCGTGTCGGCGGGGGGATCTTTACCAAGAGCGCCGACGTGGGGTCGGACCTGGTCGGTAAACTGGAGGCCGGTATCCCGGAGGACGACCCGCGCAATCCAGGCGTGATCGCCGATAACGTGGGGGACAACGTGGGCGACGTGGCCGGTATGGGATCCGATATTTTCGAATCCTATTGCGGCGCCATGATCGCCACCATCGCCATGGCCTCCACCATGGGGGATACCATGCTGGCGCACATGGGTTCAGCCCGCCAGGAGCTCATGTTCCTGCCCTTGGCCCTGTCTTCAGGCGGTCTGCTGAGCTCCGTGGCCGGCATCTACCTGGTGCAGCGTTTCTCCAATAAGTCGCCGGAAGTGGCGCTGCGCATCGGGACCATTTCGGCCACCGTGCTGTTCATGATCCTTGCCTATCTGGTGATCATGGCCATGGGGATTACCCCGCACATCTGGGGGTCGGTGCTCGCCGGTGCCGTGGGCGGTATCATCATCGGGCTGGTGACGGAGTATTACACCGGTTCCACCCCTGTGCGGCGCATCGCCGAGGCCGGCGAGACCGGTCCCGCCACGGTGATCATCGCCGGCCTGGCCACGGGCATGCGCTCGGTGACGGTGCCGCTGTTGACCCTGGCGGGGATCATCTATATCGCCAGTGAGTTGAGCGGGCTGTACGGCGTGGGTATCGCCGCGGTGGGCATGCTGGCCACGGTGGGGATCACCATGGCCATCGATGCCTACGGACCGGTGGCGGACAATGCCGGGGGCATCGCCGAGATGAGCGGGCTGGGGCCGGAGACCCGTAAGATCACCGACTCCCTGGATGAGCTGGGGAATACCACCGCGGCCATCGGCAAGGGCTTTGCCATCGGCGCCGCCGGCCTGGCGGCCCTGGCCATTATCTCCGCCTTCATCCAGGACGTGGCCCACCATATCCCCGACTTCAGTCTCAGGCTCAGCGATCCCAAGGTGCTGCTGGGCATGTTCATCGGGGGCATCTTCCCGTTTCTGGTGGCGTCGCTGACCATGACCGCGGTGGGCAACGCCGCCTTCGACATGATCCGTGAGATACGCCGCCAGTTTAAGGAGATCCCCGGCCTGCTGGAGGGCACCGCCCAGCCGGACAACGAGCGCTGCATCGATATCGCCACCAAGGCCGCCCTGCGCAAGATGATCCTGCCCGGGGTGCTGGCGGTGGTGGCGCCGCCGCTGGTGGGCTTCGGTATCGGCCCCGAGGCGTTGGGCGGTATGCTCGGAGGCGCTCTGGTCTCCGGGGTGTTGCTGGCGGTGACTATGGCCAATGCCGGTGGCGCGTGGGACAACGCCAAGAAGTACATCGAAAAGGGCAACCTGGGCGGCAAGGGCTCGGACATCCACAAGGCCGCAGTGGTGGGCGACACCGTGGGCGACCCCCTCAAAGATACCTCGGGCCCGTCCATGAACATCCTCATAAACGTACTGGCCATTGTCAGCCTGGTGATCGCGCCGCTATTAACTTAAAAAAGTATCAGGTCGCAGGTCCCGGGTCTCAAGTCGGGTAAACACCAGCAACCTCGTGTTAGGCGAAGAATGCAGGTTGACAGTTGCACGTGGACGACCCGATCTGATTCGCGACCTGCGACGCCCCGTCGCAGTCAAATCTTGAATCGGGTTTTGCGCTTTTTCGGTGCCGCCGCATATTTCATCCGCACATCCCGCGGCGGCGCCGCGCATCCTGAATGCCGACTCTGGTCGGATGCATCCGGAACAGTGCCCGTATTGTCCTTCCTGCTTATTTTTGGAGTGTTATAGTTCGAAATGATTGGCGTTTGCTGGCCTGGCGGCGCTTTGATATCCATCGCAATCCAATAAGGAGGTCCGAGCCATGAGTGATCTCATTCATTTCATAGATCAGATACTCGGTGTCTCGGAAGGCATCAGATCGCTGTCACTGATGCAGGTGGCTATACGGGCAGTGCTGATCTATATCCTCGGCTACGCAATACTGCGTATTGGCGATAACCGCTTCGTAGGCAGGAGTACGCCGTTTGATATTGTGCTGGGCTTTATCTTTGGCACGACCCTGAGTCGTGCGATCAATGGAGCGGCGCCGTTCTTCGATACCATGGGTGCGGCGATTGTGCTCGTCGGCCTCCACTGGTTCTTTATCACACTGGCTTACCATTCCGACAGGATCAACCTGCTCCTGAACGGGCGTGCGATCCCGCTGATAAAAAAAGGGGTTCGGCAGGAGAACAATCTGCGGCGTAAACGCATTGACACCCGCCTATTGGAGGAGAATATGCGCATAGAGGCCAGACTCGAGGATCTCGAAAATGTGCGCGACGCCTATCTGGAACGCAGCGGTATGATCAGCTTCATTCCAAAAAGCAAACAGGCCACGGTAATCGACGTGAAGGTCGAGGATGGGGTGCAAACGGTCAGGATTCAGGTGTCCTGACCGTGCGGGCCAGCTGTCCAGTTACCCACCTCATGACCGTGCCCCCGGGTTGCAGACGCGTTAAATTTTCCGTGCTGCTGTCGGTCGTGTGCGCTGGCTGGGAAACCCGGCCTTGATCGGGACCGACGACCACAACTAATATGCGGGTTGATGCCTGCAAGTTAAGCGATGCAAAGGCTTTGTCTCCCTGCGACCTGCACCGCAGGTCAAATCTTGAACCGGGTCTTGAGCTTTTTCGGTACTGCCACATTCTTTAACCGCACATACCGGGGCAGACCGTCCTTGCCATAGGGGGGATAGTCCTCGCCCGCGATGAGGGGCTGCAGGTATTGGCGGCACTTGGCGGTGATGCCGAAGCCGTCGCGGGTGATGTAGTCGCGGGGCAGTTTCTTTTCCACATTGGCCACGTCGGCCAGGTCGGCGGTGCCGATGCCCCAGCGGTAGGGCTTATGGGATTTCCTGACAATAATGGGCATGACCGCGTTGTGCCCCTTTAAGGCCAGTTCCACCGCGGCGCGTCCCACGGCATAGGCATGCTCCACGTCGGTCCTGGAGGCGATGTGGCGTGCCGCCCGCTGCAGGTAGTCGGACACGGCCCAGTGGTACTTGTATCCCAGCTGTGACTTGATCAGGTTGGCGATGACCGGTGCCACTCCCCCCAGCTGTGCATGGCCAAAGGCATCCCGGGTACCGGCATCGGCGAGAAACCGCCCCTGTTGATTCTTCACCCCCTCGGACACGGCGATTACGCAATAGCCGTGTCGCTTTACCGCCTGGGCCACGCGGGCCAGGAATCTAGCTTCCTCCAGGGGAATCTCCGGAAACAGGATGATGTGGGGCGGATCCCCCGCCTCCTGGGCCGCCAGCCCGGCTGCCGCGGCGATCCAACCGGCATGACGGCCCATCACCTCCAGTATAAAGACCTTGGTGGAGGTCTTGGCCATGGAGGCCACGTCGAAACCGGCCTCTTTTATGGACACGGCCACATACTTGGCCACCGAGCCGAACCCCGGACAGTTGTCGGTCAGCGGCAAATCGTTGTCCACCGTCTTGGGGATGCCGATGCAGGTGATGGGGTAGCCGAGGGCATTGCCCAGTTGGGAGACCTTCAGGGCGGTATCCTGGGAATCGCCGCCTCCGTTGTAAAAAAAGTATCCGATGTTGTGGGCCTTAAAGACCGCTATCAGCCGTTCGTATTCCGCCCTGCTTTGGTCCAGACCCTTGAGCTTGTAACGGGCCGAGCCGAAGGCCCCCGCCGGCGTGTAACGCAAGGCGGCAATGTCCCTGGCCGTCTCTTTGCTGGTGTCGATCAGGTCTTCGGTGAGAGCGCCGATGATGCCGTTGCGTCCGGCGTAGAGTTTACCGATACGGTCTTTGTGGCGCCGCGCGGTTTCGATGACGCCGCAGGCCGAGGCATTTATAACAGCGGTCACGCCGCCGCTTTGCGCGTAAAACCCGTTCATTGCAGCCATAGGATCCTCCGTGTCATGTCCGGGTCGTCGGCCGGCACCTTGATGTGTGTGATGGTTATGGTAGCCGAGATATTGCCGCCGTCGCATCCCCGGTTGCACATATTGCGGGCTGATTTCGCGCCAATAACCATTTGACTCGAGGCGATGAGTCAGAGTAGTTTAAGCGACGACATGAGACCGTAGCCGTGCCTGTGGGGACCGTTATCAGGGCCGGGCGGTCCAATCACCGACCATGCAAGGGAGTTAAGACGCGACAATGAGAATAGTGCTTCTGGGGGCACCCGGCTCAGGGAAAGGGACGCAATCTAAGTTATTGTCGGAGAAGTATAAAATTCCTCAGATCTCCACGGGAGACTTGCTCCGCGCCGCGGTCACCGCCGATACCCCGCTGGGGCGTCAGGCAAAGAGCGCCATGGACGCCGGTCGCCTGGTCTCAGACGACATCGTGCTGGCCATGATCAAGGAGCGGCTGTCCGAGCGGGATGCCCGGCGCGGTTTCATCCTCGATGGATTTCCCCGCAACATCCCCCAGGCCGAGGCGCTCGACGCGGTCCTGGAGGAGGTGGGTCTGCCCATTCAGGTGGGCTTGTTGATTGAGGTAGAATTCGACGCCCTCATGGAGCGGCTGACAGGGCGGCGTACCTGCGAGTCGTGCGGTCAGGTCTACAATATCTATACCTCCCCGTCGCGAATGGATGAGCGTTGTGACAAGTGCGGCGGCAATCTTCGCCACCGTGCCGATGACAACGAACAGACCATCATCAACCGGCTACGCGTCTATGAGGCCCAGACCTCTCCCGTGGTGGAGTACTACCGCAATCAGGACAAGCTGCGCACCGTGCAGGGTGTGGGCGAGATTGAGGACATCTTTAATGCCATCGTCAAGGTATTGGAGTCCTTGCCCAAGGCACCCAAGCCCAAACCTAAGACAAAGCCGGCCGCCGCCCCAGCAGAGGCCGTCGCGGACACGGCGGGCGATAGCGGCCTGCCCACGCTGGCGGATCTGGAACGCAAGGTGCTGTCCGCCAGGGAGAAAGCCAAGTCCACCGGGGGTAAAGGCGCTGCCGCCAAGAAGGCGACCCCTTCTGCGGCGGGCAAAGCGGCGACGACCAAGAAAAAGCCTGCGGCCAAGCCCAAGCCGTCTACTAAGAAGACGACGACCACAAAGATTGCCGCCAAGGGCAAATCGTCCACCGCAAAGGCCAAGAGCACCACCAAGAAGGCGGTGCGCAAGCCAGTGATAAAAACGAAGGCCGCAACGGCCAAGAAGAAGGCGGTCACCAAGAAAAAAGCAGTCGTCAAGAAGAAGTCCGCGGCGAAGAAGAAAGCGGTCAAAAAGACCCGGCCCGCCAATGCTGTCAGGTCAACGGCAAAGAAGAAGACCCCGGCAAGGAAGTCGCTTCCCAAGTAGTGTGCAGAGGGTCGGAGGTACGTGTCCGACCGGGGATTCGTGTCGAGATTAACAGTGGTTGAACGAGCGACGTTCCGCGACAGACCCATCATGGAATGCAATAAGGGCAGTTTCCCGAGACGGCGGCCACGACGCATGCGTTGTGATGCCTTTTCCCGCCGTCTGATGGCCGAAAACCGCTTGTCGGTGGATGATCTGATCTACCCCATGTTCGTTATCGAGGGCCACCACCAGCGCGAGGCGGTTTCCTCCATGCCCGGCATTGAGCGTGTCAGTATCGATGAGCTGCTCAAGGAGGCTTGGCAGCTGCTGGACTTGGGGGTCCCCGCCGTGGCCCTGTTTCCGGTGACTGAATCGGACAGGAAATCCGCGGACGCCCGCGAGGCCTATAACCCCGACGGATTGGCGCAGCGGGCCGTGCGCGCCCTGAAGGCGGAGGCGCCGGAACTGGGGGTCATCACCGACGTGGCCCTGGACCCGTTCACCACCCACGGCCAGGACGGCCTGATCGATGATCAGGGGTATGTCATGAATGACGAGACGGTGGAGGTGTTGGTCCGCCAAGCCTTGTCTCATGCCGAGGCCGGGGCGGAGATCGTGGCCCCGTCGGATATGATGGACGGACGCATCGGCGCCATCCGCGAGGCGCTGGAAGAGAGCGGGCACATTAACACACGCATACTGGCTTACTCGGCCAAATTCGCGTCGGCGTTCTACGGCCCGTTTCGCGATGCGGTGGGTTCCGCTGCAAACCTGGGTGCCGGCAACAAGTATACCTATCAAATGGACCCGGCAAACAGTGACGAGGCGTTGTGGGAAGTGGGCATGGATCTGGATGAGGGGGCAGACATGATCATGGTCAAGCCCGGGCTGCCCTATCTCGATATCGTGCGGCGGGTCAAGGATCAATTCGGCGTCCCCACCTTTGTCTATCACGTCAGCGGTGAGTACGCGATGCTGAAGGCGGCGTGTGAAAACGGCTGGCTGGACGAGCCGTCAGTGGTGTTGGAGTCGCTGCTCAGCTGCAAGCGCGCGGGTGCCGACGGCATTCTCACCTATTACGCCAAACAGGCGGCGGTGTGGATGAAGCAAGAGTGAAAGATTTAAAGGCCGGAATGCGAACCGATAGATCTGTTATATTTCTTTCACTCTTTTAATCTCGTCGAAACGCATCGCTGTTTTCCATGGCGGGAATCACGTGCTGCTGGACGATACGCTGCAGCGGGGCCAGTTCCGGGTAGCGTCCGTACACTTCAATGACATAATTCAGCGTACGCGGGATGTCCCGCAGATAGGCCGGCTTGGCGTCGCGCAGGTTGAGGCGGGCGAAGATGCCGATGGCCTTGAGGTGACGCTGTACGCCCATGAGGTCGAACCAGCGGCGAAATCGATCCAGATCGGCGTCGGGGGGCAGCATGCCGGCCTCAACCAGGCGCCCGTAGTAGCCTGCCAGCCACGCCTCGACCTGCTGGGCCGGCCAGTTGATATAACAGTCCCGCAGCAGGGACACCAAGTCGTAGGTGACAGGCCCGATCACTGCATCCTGGAAGTCCAGCACACCGGGGTTGTGGGTGTCACTGACCATCAGGTTGCGCGAGTGGTAGTCGCGGTGTACCCTCACACGGGGTTGTGCCAGGGCCTCGCGGGCGAGACTCTCAAAGGCCTCCTCCAGATCCCGGGTCATTTTATTATCAATGGCGATGCCCAGTTGACGGTTCATGAACCAGTCCCGGAACAATGCCATTTCCCTCATGAACAATTCGCGTCCGTATTCGGGCAGCACGCCGCTGTCGTCGCTATGGGCCTGGAGCAAAAACAGCGCGTCCAGGGCATCCCGGTAGAGACGGGCGTAGTTGGCTTGGTTTAACACCTCAAGGTAGGTCTGTTGTCCAAGGTCTGTCAGGAGTAGGAAACCCTGCTCCATATCCATTTCCAATACACAGGGGACGTTCAGTCCCGTCTTGGCAAAGGCAGCCGCCACGGAGATAAACGGGCCGCAGTCTTCCTTGTCGGGGGGGGCGTCCATGGCGATATAGCTGGCGTCGGCAAGCCGGACCCGATAATAGCAGCGAAAGCTCGCATCCCATGAGGCCGGTGCGATGGCATAGTCGGACACGCCCAGGGTGCGTTTCAGCCATACGTTCAGTAACTCAAATCTACTTCCGTGATCCATTGTCGTTTACTTATGCATGATTCATGCAGCGTTGATCGCGGTGGTCGGGTAATGCCGCTGTGGGTGCGCGTAAACGCCCTGCCGCAGACCCGTAATGGGCCATAAGTGTGTATACTTACAACGTATTTCCGAGCCTGAAGATCCTATACCAAGCGAGGCGTTGAGATAAAATACCCGTTTTTATGGCGTTTCGATACCGGTTGACCAACGATTGCCGCTCTTGAACTTCCAGACTCTAACCGTTTCCAGCCTGTTGTCCATTCTTGTCGTGGTGTCGGTATTGCCAGGTCAGGCGCGCTCCGCCACCAGCGGACAATCCATGCCCATGTGTCAGTCCCACCTGTCGTATGCCGCCGCCCCTCGGATCCCGGGGCCGGTCGATGCCTCGCAGACGACCCATATCTGGGCGGACAGGGTTGATGCGGAGCGCCAGCAACTGTTCACGTTCAATGGGGATGTGCAGGTCAGCCGGGACGATCAGGCATTGTCCGCCGATACGGCCACCTATGATAAAGAAACCGGTGAGGTGAGTGTGGTCGGGGATGTGCATTTCGGCCAGGGTGGGTTCGCTGCCCAGGGGACCCAGGGGCGGTTCAACCTGGAAAAGAACAACGGCGCACTGGACAGCGCAAAATACCAATACGATGTCAGCCACACCCATGGCCGCGCCGACAAAATTATCATCGAGAACGCCGACGTCACCCGTTTGAAAAAGGCCACCCTGACCACGTGCGATCCGGATGACGTGGTGTGGTTTTTAAAATCCAGTGATATAAGTTTGGATAAAGGCACCGGCTGGGGGCGTGCTTTCAATGTGGTTTTCCACGTCAAGGACATACCGGTTTTTTATTTTCCCTATATCTCGTTTCCAATATCGGATAAACGCAAGACGGGTTTTTTATTCCCCACTGTCCGCACCTCCACCCGTTCCGGTCTGATCTTTGATATTCCCTATTACCTGAATATCGCCCCAAATCTGGATGCCACGTTGACGCCTCACACCATGACCAAGCGGGGCATCCAGCTCGAGAGCGAAGTGCGATACCTTACCCGTGGCAGCCGCGGTGAGGTGAACATCCAGTATCTGCCGCAGGATCGGGTCTACGGCGGGGGCCGCGCCCTGTTGGCCTATCGGGACGATACCCGGCTGTTCCATGACCTCAATGCGAATGTGTTGATTAACTATGCCACCGACAAGGAATATTTGCAGGATTTCAGTACCAGCCTGAGCGCCGTCAGTGTCTATTACCTGGAAAACCATTTCGATCTGTCGTATCACCGTGGCGATGTCTCCGCCTCCGGGCTGTTCCAGGCATACCAGACGGTTGATAAGACGATTCCTCCCACCGCCAAGCCTTATCAGCAGCTGCCCCGGCTGACTTTTAACTATAATCCCGTCATTGCCGGTGATAGCGTCGATCAGGAATACGAACTGGCCACGGAGATTGTTCGCTTCGATCGCGAGGCCAGCGTCACAGGCGACCGGATAGATTTCAAGCCGTCGCTGAGTCTTCCCGTCAGGCGGGAAGCGGGGTTTCTGGTGCCCAAGGTTACGCTGCGATCCACCTACTACAAGCTCCAGAATCAGAGCGCCGGACTCGCCTCGGATCTGGTGCGCACCCTGCCGGTGGCCAGTATCGACAGCGGTATCTTTCTTGAGCGGGATGTGAATTGGGGATCCCGGCGCTGGCTGCAGACACTGGAGCCGCGGGCGTTTTACCTGTATATCCCTTACCGTGACCAATCCCAGATCCCGATATTCGACAGTGGGCAGCCGGACCTGAACATGTCACAATTGTTCAGCGACAACCGCTTCAGCGGCAGCGACCGCATCGGCGATGCCAATCAGGTCAGCCTGGGGATTACCACCCGTTTCCTGCAGCGTAAATCCGGGCAGGAACTCTTCAGGGCAGGAATCGGTCAAATATTTTTCTTCCGTGACAGAAAGGTGACTCTGCCGGGCCAGCCCGTAGAGCGGGGCGCTACCTCCGATGTGGTGGCGGAGACGGGCGTCACCCTGCGGGATGACCTGACGGCCAACGGTGATCTGGTCTGGGACAGGGATACCCATGACATCAATCGGGGCAGCTTCGAGCTACGCTATCGCCGCGACAGTTCCCATATACTCAACCTGGGTTACCGCTTTATCCAACAGCAGTTTTTGAGGCAGACGGATATCTCCCTGGTATGGCCGATCTATGGCTACTGGCGTTTCGTCGGTCGTTGGAACTATTCGCTCTATGACAAGCGGCCCCTAGAGACCCTGGCCGGCGTGGAATACAGCAGCTGTTGCTGGGGTTTACGGGTCCTGTGGCGCCAGTTTGTCACCAACCTCAACGGCGCATCGGACAGGTCGTTGATGTTTCAGTTTATCCTCAAGGGCATGACCAGCATCGGCAGCCCGGTGGAGGCGGAATTGCAGCGTGGTATTCTTGGGTATTCACCATTGCCATAATCAACGGGTAGGTAGGATGATTCGACTGTTATCTGTAGTGTTTGGAATTGCATGGGGACTGTGTGCTGTTTGCGCTGCGACGGCCGCTGCAACTCCCCAGGATACGACACCCCTGGACCGTGTCGTTGCGGTAGTCAATGATGAGGTGGTGACGGAGACGGAGTTGGACAGGGAAGTCAAGACGGTCAAGAATCGCCTCAGTGAACAGGGTATTCCTGTCCCCGCCGCGGATCTGCTGCGCAGCCAGGTGCTCAATCGCCTGATCACCAAGCACTTGCAGCTGCAACTTGCCAAGAAGACCGGTATTCGGGTGGATGACGAGACGCTGAATAAGACCATTGAGCGCATCGCATCCCAGAATAAGATGACGCTGCCGGAGTTGCGTGACGTCATTGAGAGGGACGGACTCAGCTTTGCGGCGTTTCGTGAGGATATCCGGGATGAGGTTGCCATCAGCCGCCTGAAACAGCGCCAAGTGGAGAGCAACATTGTCGTGACGAGTCAGGAAATCGATCAGTTCATCGCCAATCAGTTGGTGGGAGACGACGTCAATGATGAGTTCCATCTTACTCACATCCTCATAGCCGTGCCGGAGGCGGCCGGTCCGGACAAGGTGCAGGCCTTTCGCGACAAGGCCGATAAGATCGCGAAAATGCTGGCCGGTGGTGCCGACTTTGCGAAGGTGGCCATTGAATACTCCGACGGCCGCCAGGCATTGGACGGCGGCGACCTGGGGTGGCGCAAGGCCAAGGAACTGCCCTCTATCTTTGCGCGCATCGTGCCCAATATGAAGGTCGGCGAGACCAGTGACATAATCCGCAGTCCCAGCGGTTTTCACATCATCAAGCTGGTCGGACGGCACCGTGGCGAGCGGCACATGATTACTGAACACCACGTGCGACACATCCTCATCGACACCAACGACGTGGTGGATGACAGGATGGCAAAGGAAAAGCTGCTCAAGCTCCGTGAGCGCATCCAGAGCGGGGCGGACTTCGCGGAATTGGCCCGCGCCAATTCCCAGGACAAGGGGTCGGCGGCAAAGGGCGGCGACCTGGGGTGGGTCAAGCCCGGCGAGGTGGATCCGGATTTCGAAAAGGTCGTCGAGTCCCTGAAGCCCGGCCAGATCAGTATGCCGTTCAAGACCCAATTTGGCTGGCATATCGTCCAGCTGGTGGAGGCGCGTAAAGTCGATGATACCGAAGACTACAACCGCGCCAAGGCCCGCGAGGCGATTCGCCAGCGCAAGGTGGATGAGCAGTACCAGCAGTGGCTGCGGCGCCTGCGCGACGAGGCCTATGTGGTCAACAGATTGAAAGATTGAAAGAGTCAAGGATTAAAGGGCTGAGATGTACCGGGCGCTGGGCCGGTATTCCACTGTTATCCGTAAACTGAAAATGACCTGTCGCATCGCATTGACTCCCGGGGAGCCCGCCGGCATCGGGCCGGAGCTGTGTGTTCAAATCGCCCAACACCCCCACGCGGCGGAGTTGGTGGCCGTGGCCGATCCGATATTGTTGGCGCAGCGGGCCGAAATGCTCAGGCTGCCCCTGCGTCTGGAGCCCGTGGATACCGGTCGGGCGCCCGCCCCCCACCGGCCGGGGGTGCTCAAATTCACGCCGGTGTCACTCGCCGCGCCGGTGGTCTGCGGTACCCCGGATGTACGCAACGCCGGCTATGTCCTCGAGACACTGCGCGCGGCCGTTGACGGGTGTATGAGCGGTGCATATAACGCCATGGTCACGGGCCCGGTACACAAGGCAGTGATCAACGACGCGGGTCACCCATTCATCGGCCACACGGAATATCTCGCAGACCTGACCCATACGCCCCAGGTGGTGATGATGCTGGCCACCACCGGCCTGAGGGTGGCGCTGGCCACCACCCACTTGCCCCTGTCCGAGGTGCCGGGTGCGATCACGATACCCCGCCTGACCGCGGTGATACGGGTGCTGAACCACGCCCTGCAGACGTGGTGGGGGATCGCCCGCCCGCGCACCCTGGTGTGTGGACTCAATCCCCACGCCGGGGAACATGGCCACCTGGGTCGCGAAGAACAGGACATCATCATCCCGGTGTTGGAGACACTGCGGGCCGAAGGCATGGACCTGCAAGGCCCGCTGCCCGCCGATACCCTGTTTATCCCCAAGTACCTGGATAAGGCCGATGCGGTGCTGGCCATGTATCACGATCAGGGATTACCGGTGCTGAAGTACGTGGGTTTCGGCAGGGCCGTGAACATCACCCTGGGACTGCCGTTTCTGCGCACCTCCGTTGATCACGGCACGGCGTTTGAATTGGCGGGCACCGGCGCGGCGGACAGCAGCAGCCTGGAGACGGCGCTGCACACGGCCATGGCGCTGGTCGCGGGACGCAAGCCCGCCGCTAAAGTCTCCCATGGCGGATGATCCCCTGGCGCCAAGCGCGACTCACCGAGCGCGCAAGCGCTTTGGCCAGCACTTTCTCCACGACCCCCAGGTCATCGCCCGCATCATGGCGGTGCTGCAGCCCCGCGCCGGCGATCCCATGGTGGAGATCGGCCCGGGACGCGGGGCGCTGACGCGCAGCCTGCTGCCGGCGGTCAAGACCCTGGACGCGGTGGAGCTTGACCGCGATCTGATTCCGTTGCTGCAGCGTGATATGGCGCCATTGGGTGAGTTGCGCGTACACCATGGGGACGCCCTCAAGTTTGATTTCTGTACCCTGGTCCGGGACGAACGCAAGGTGCGTGTGGTCGGCAATCTTCCCTACAACATCTCCACGCCCCTGTTGTTCCACCTCATGGACCAACAGGCGTGTATTCACGACATGCACTTTATGCTGCAAAAGGAAGTGGCGCAACGCCTCGCCGCGAGCCCCGGCGGCCGTGATTACGGGAGGCTCGGTATCATGGTGCAGTACCATTGTGTGGTGGAGAAATTGTTCGACGTGGGTGCCGGGGCGTTTTCACCCCCGCCCAAGGTCACATCGTCGTTCATTCGTTTGATTCCCCGCACCTCCCCGGCGGCCGAGGTGCATAATGAAGCCCATTTTAAACAGTTGGTGAACCAGGCGTTCTCACGGCGGCGCAAGACACTGCGTAATGCGCTGAAGGGGTTGTTGACCCAGGAGCAGATTGCCGCCCAGGGTATAGACCCGGCCGTCCGGCCCGAGACCCTGGCCCTGGAGGCGTTCGCACGGCTGAGCAACGCCATGGAGTGAGTCCGCAGCCGCGTCGCCGTTGCGGTTAAAGTCGGCGAACAGGGCGGCATGCATGTGCCGGGCTGCTTGCCAAACCGGCCCAACGGCGCTAAGTTTCCAACATGATGCAACGCTCTACCCGCGCAGTGACGATGCCAATCGCGTGCATGCCGGACATATGAAGACTGCAATGTTTAAGGTGGGGATTGCCTGCGTCTTGCTTCCATGGGGATTGGCGGGGTGTAAGAACAATCCGGCTACGGGATACACCGGCATCATCGATGCCACCAGTGTCTTTTCCGTCACCTCCACCGCTTACTTCTCCAGCGTCCGGGTGCTGCCGTTCGGCAGTCTTGGGAACACTGTCATTACCGGGGTGGACCTGCAACAAACCTCACCGGCCTTCAGTCTCGCAGAATTCGCCAAGGCGCAGATCGAGGCCCTGTCCCAGCGCGCGGGGCAGTATCCCTCTCCGGCGCTGACCGGTGTCGTTACCACCATGGCCTACACCTGCGCCACCGGCGGCGGTACCATCGACTGGGACGACGCGGACGGGGACAACGCCTTTTCCACCGGAGACACATTCACCTTCACATTCGACAACTGCGCCGTCCAGGACCTGTCCAGCCTGCTCACCTATAGCGGCCAGATGACCATGACCCAGTTCAATCTCACCGGCGACCCCCAGGGAGACCCCTCTTCGGGGTGGCAGATGAGCGCCAATTTCGGCTTCAATGATCTGAGCGTGACGGAGGGTGCAAAAAACCGGGTCTACAACGGCGGCTTTGCCTTCTCCTCCGCCTCACCCCAAGGGGTGATCGAGACCATCACCATCACCGGCCAGTCCCTGGCCGGTGTGGCCAACAATGCCACCGACACCCTTAAGAATTTTTCGGTGACGGAGGTCAATGACCGCGCCGTCACCTTCACCTATACCGATCTCAAGGTTGACGCCACATTGGACAGTGCGGCATACGGGACATTGACGGTAAAGACCGTGACACCTTTTTCGGGGGCGGCGTCATTCAATCCCAGCAGTGGGGCGATGCTTATTACCGCCTCGGACAAGTCCAGTGTCAAGATGACCGTGGACAGCGCTGTGAATATCACCCTGGTGGTGGACGCCAACGGGGACGGGGTCACCGACTCCACCCATAACACTGTGTGGAGCGTCCTTCAGGGCAGTTGACCCAAAGCGCCGGTTATTGCGGCGTCTCGCGTCCGCGACTGATCTGACCAACGGTGGTCTCGATCCACGCCTCCGCAGCCGCGATGATCTGTTCCGGGCTGCGGCCGCGGGTATCGATGGGGGGTCCGATGACTACCTGAATGGTGCCCGGGTATTTCAAAAACCCCCGCCGTGGCCAGTACTCGCCGGCGTTGTGGGCCACTGGAACCACGGGATAGCCGCTTTGTTCCGCCAGCACGCCGCCGCCGATACCGTAACGCTTTTTGTGCCCCGGGGCGACCCGCGTCCCCTCCGGAAACACCACCACCCAACGCCCCTGCGCAAGCCGCTGGCGTCCCTGTTCCACCAGCTGCCGCACCGCCTTGCGGCCCGACTTGCGATCGATGGCGATGGGCTCGAGCATGGCCAGACCCCAGCCGAAGAAAGGGATCCATAACAGTTCACGTTTGATTACCCATACCTGGGGCGGGAAGATACAGGTCAGGGCCAGGGTCTCCCACGCCGACTGGTGTTTGCACAGGATAATGGCATTGCTGTTGGGGATGTGTTCACGTCCTGACACGACGCAGTCAATGCCGCAGGTGACCTTCAGCCACCACAGGTTGAAGCGCGTCCACTGGGTGATGAAGCGGTAACGCATGCCATAGGGCAGTGGAAAGGTAAGCAGGGACAGGGGTGCGAACACCAGCGTCGAGGTGACCTGACCCGCGATGAACAGTAGGGACCGGATATATCTCATTAATGGTCGGCCGACAGCAGGTGATTCACCGCAGCGGCAAGGTCATCGTACACCGGCACGTCCTTACCCTGAAGCTGTGCCTCGGTGTCACGCCCGTTGCCGGTGCGCACCAGGATGGGTCGGGCACCCGCGGCGGCAGCCGCCTGGATGTCCCGCAGGGAGTCTCCGATGGATGGGATACCGTGCAGGTCAATGCCGAGTTGTTTGGCGATGGCGTGATACAGACCCGGCTTGGGTTTACGGCACAGGCACTGGTCCTGGGGCGTGTGAGGGCAGAAATATATTTCATCGATGCTGCCGCCGAGAAGCGCCGCCAGGCGTTTCATCTTGTCGTGTATGGCGTCCAGTGTGGACTGATCGAATAGACCCCGGCCGATGCCCGCCTGGTTGGTGACGACGACGACCCGGTAGCCGCTACGGGTCAAGCGGGCGATGGCCTCCAGACTGCCGGGGATAGGGATCCATTCGTCCGCCGACTTGATGTACGCATCATCATCGAAGTTGATGACGCCGTCACGATCGAGGATGACGGTGCGATGTTTCATCTCGGCGCGGGGCCCTGGTGGCGGGGATGGACTTTGCATGTCCCTATGGGTCGTTACTGCAGCGCGGACACATCGGCGATCTCGGTGAACAATACCATCAGGGCCTGGAGCAGGGCCAGGCGGTTGGTGCGCACCTTGTCGTCGTCCACCATGACCATTACGCGGTCGAAGAAGTTGTCCACCGGCTCGCGCAGACGGGCCAGTCTTTTCAGGGCCTGTTCATAGTCCCGCGCCTGGAGCAGCGGCGCCACCTCGGATGACAGCGCGTCGATACGCTCGGCCAGGCCGCGCTCCTCGGCCTCGCTGAACAACGCCGGCTCGAAGCGATCCGGGACTGACACGTCGGCCTGCCGCAGGATGTTCTTGATGCGCTTGTTGGCGGCGGCCAGACTCGCGGCCTCGGGCAGCTTGCGGAACACTGCCAGGGCGCGCAGGCGCTTGTCGATATCGGTGAATTGAGACAGGCCCAGGTTCAAAACCGCATTGACCTCGTCGTGGCCAAAGCCGTGGCTGGTATAGTACACACGCAGTCGGCCGAGTATGAACTCCATCACCTGGGCGGGAATCCCCGCATTCACCAGGCCGTTGGTCTGTTCATTGTAGATGTAGGCGGCATTATGAATTAACTCCCCGACATCGGCGTCTATATCCTGCTCGACCAGGATGCGTATGACCCCAAGGGCGGCACGGCGCAGGGCGAACGGGTCCTTGTCACCGGTGGGTGCCTGACCGATGGCGAACACGCCCACCAAGGTGTCGAGCTTGTCTACCAGCGCCAGGGCCTTGCCGGCGGCGGTGGCGGGCAGGGCGTCGCCGGCGAAGCGCGGCAGGTAGTGTTCCTCGATGGCGTGGGCCACCGGTGGCGCTTCGCCGTCGTTGAGGGCGTAGTATCGGCCCATGGTGCCTTGCAGCTCAGGGAACTCCTCCACCATGCGGGTCATGAGGTCACACTTGCACAACTCCGCGGCGCGCCGGGCGGCGGCGCGATCGGCGTCGGTCACCTCGGATGCGGTCTCGATCAGCCTGGCCAGGCGCCGGGACTTGTCCAGCAGGCTGCCCAACCGGTCCTGGAAGACCACACCTCCGAGACGCTCCAGGTGACTGGCCAGGGTTTGCCTGCGGTCCTGGTTCCAAAAGAAATCGGCATCCGACAGACGCGGGCGGATGACCCTTTCAAAACCAGCTCGTACCGCATCCGTATCGCGGCTCTCGATATTGCTTATAGCGATGAAGTGGGGCATCAGTTTTCCGGTGCTGTCCACCACGGGAAAGCACTTTTGGTGCACCTGCATGGTGGTGATCACCGCCTCCTGGGCGACTTCGAGAAAACGCGCGTCGAAGCCGCCCACCAGCGCCACCGGCCACTCCACCAAGCCGGTGACTTCATCGAGCAGTGCCTCATCGATGACCGCATGGCCGCCCGCGGACTCGGCCGCCGCCGTCACCTGAGTGTGAATCGAGGCGCGGCGTTGGTCGAAGTCCGCGATCACGTAGCCGTCACTGGCCAGCAGCGATGCATAGGCCGTCGGCGCGCTCAGCGTCAGATTGTGGGGGTGGTGAAAGCGGTGGCCGCGGGTCTCCCGGGTGGTGGATACACCCAGGATGTCACACTCGATCAAGTGGTCGCCCAGCAGTACCACGGCCCAGTGCACCGGCCGCACGAACTCAATACTCAGCGCATTCCAGCGCATGCGCTTGGGGATGGGCAGGGCGTCCAATGCCTGGCGCAGGATCGCCGGGAGCAGCTCCGCGGCAGGCCGTCCGGGTTGGTGCTGGCGGAAAGCCAGCCACGCGCCGCGGTCGGTCTCCAGGCATTCCAGCTGGGCCACGTCGACGCCGCAGGTCTGGGCAAAACCCACGGCCGCCCGGGTGGGCTGGCCGTGATCATCATAGGCCTTGTTCAGCGGCGGTCCGCGACGCTCAACCACCGTGTCGGGCTGATGCAGGGACAGGGCCTTGACCAGCACGCCCAGGCGTCGCGGCGTGGCATAACGCTGTATGTCGGGGTCGAATTCCAGGGCGTGGTCGGTGAGGCCCTTGACGATACCGTCGCCCAGCGCGCGGCTCAGGGTGGCCAGGGCCTTGGGCGGTAATTCCTCGGTGCCGATCTCGAACAGCAGGTCCGCGGTGCCTGTGGGTGACGGGGCCATGGCGGCGGTCTATCCGGCGCTGCCGAGTATTGGGAAACCCAGGGACTCGCGGCGCTGATAGTAGGCCTGGGCCACCTCCCTGGCCAGCACGCGCACCCGGCCGATGAAGCGCGCCCGCTCGGTGACGCTGATGGCATGACGGGCATCCAGCAGATTGAAGGTATGGGAGGCCTTGAGCATCATCTCGTAGGCCGGCAGCGGCAGGTTGGCGGTGATCAGGCGCTGGCTCTCCGATTCACAGGTATCGAACCAGCCGAACAACGACGAAACGTCGGCCTGTTCGAAGTTGTAATGGGACATCTCCACTTCATTTTGATGAAACACGTCACCGTAGGTGATGCGGCCCAGGGGGCCGTCGGTCCATACCAGGTCGTAGACGCTTTCAACCCCTTGCAGGTACATGGCAATGCGTTCCAGTCCGTAGGTCAACTCACCGGTGACCGGGTGACAGTCGAGGCCGCCGACTTGTTGAAAATAGGTGAATTGGGTGACTTCCATGCCGTTCAGCCACACCTCCCAGCCCAGCCCCCACGCCCCCAGCGTGGGCGACTCCCAGTTGTCTTCCACAAAGCGGATGTCGTGCACCAAGGGGTCGAACCCCAGGGTCCGCAGGGAATCCAGGTACAAGTCTTGCAGCGCCAGTGGTGACGGTTTGATCACCACCTGAAATTGGTAATAGTGTTGCAGACGGTTGGGGTTTTCACCATAACGCCCGTCGGTGGGGCGGCGCGAGGGTTGCACATAGGCGGCGCTCCACGGCTCCGGGCCGATGGCGCGCAGGAACGTGGCGGGGTGGAAGGTGCCGGCGCCGATCTCCATGTCATAGGGCTGCAGGATCACACACCCCCGGGCCGACCAGTAGTCCTGGAGGGCGAGTATAAGGCCTTGAAACGTCGCAACATTACGCGTCGTCGTGGGTGTGTCCGATGGGTGGGATGATGACAAGCTGAAATACCTGCAATTCATATAAATTGCGGTAAAGTATAACGTGTCCCTTGTGTCCTGTGCATGTTTGTCTATGGAGGGCAAGGGTCGGCAAGCCGCAGCGCCCGATCGGGCGTGCAGCGGCCGCCGCTGCCGAGTATGGAGACCACCTGGACATGGGTGCAAGGCCGGTCAAGCGGTGATAAATGACGGCCGATAATGTAGTTGGGAGCCCCATGGTTCTCCAGGAGATTGGTCCATGCAGTCATTGCTCTTGCATCCCACACCCATCGCCCAGTGGCACGCCATCGTCCATGAGGCGCAAGCCGCCGCCGACCGTCATCTGGATGAGGACCTGGAGAGTTATCTAGTGTTCCTGCTTATGCGCTTTACCGACCGCCCGGAGATGGCCAACGCGGTACTGGCCCTGGAGTTCCTCACAGGTGTGGCCTCCCTGGGCAGCCTGCGCCAGGAGCGCCTGCGCGACGTGGGGGATCAGTGCCTGATCTATTCCGGCTTGTTTCCCCGCCAGGCGGAACGCCGCTGTGTCAATCTCGGCTATTTTGTGGGCATGGGCCGCACTGCTTACCAGCAACTGTCGGATGTCATGCGGTATCAGCACAGTGAGCTGTTCGCCCAGCTGGCTGAGGCCTTTATCGCGCTCATGGATGTGTTGCAGATGATACGTGAGCTGGGCGAGGGCCAAAGCAGCCTGGATCCGCTGCGGGCCATGGAGAGCTGGTCTGAGACCGGTAGCCGCTACGCGCTTAATGTCCTGCGTGGCGTGACCGACGCCACCCCCGTGATCTTGCCTGAAGATCCGAAGCGCGGTCCCTCTTCCCACTGACAGGCCCACTGAACGTCCCTGGGGCGGGGGTGCTGCGGCGACCTGAACCTCCCCTGTTTCCCTACAGACACCGCTCGCCATGCCCGGGAGGGTCTTAGCAGGTTATTGAAATAGTCCCTCCGTGGCCTTTTTCAACGCGTTACGCCGCGGTACACGCCCGCGGCTTACTCCGAAAACCAAACACTTGCGTGTTCGGTTTTCGAGCGGCGCATCCCTGCGCCGCCTTAGCAGGGTGTTTTTCAACACCCTGTTAGCGCCCGGGGTAATCTTTGCTATTATCTGAGCCCCCTGATCAAGGTAATACATAGCCATGTCGAACTTCAGCGTGGATAAACCACGCAAGGCCGTTGCGCTTATCTCCGGCGGTCTGGATTCCATGCTTGCCGCCAGGCTGGTGATGGAGCAGGGCGTGCACGTGGAGGGGCTGAATTTCTACACCGGTTTCTGTGTCGAGGGGCATACCCACGCCATTCGCAAAAAGGACCGCGAGCGCCCGCGGCGCAATAATGCCCTGTGGGTCGCAGAGCAGCTGGGCATGAAGCTGCACATTATCGATGTGTCCCAGCAATATAAGGACGTGGTCATCAATCCCAAGTATGGCTACGGGGCGAACCTCAATC
>Ga0316583_10000053_pt1 | contig 22478 bp, 16 predicted proteins | sample J_170502JBrBrA_D_FD_204513 | JGI IMG/M metagenome (GOLD analysis project Ga0316583, IMG submission 204513) | Rhizosphere microbial communities from salt marsh grasses in Alabama, United States - J_170502JBrBrA | ecosystem: Host-associated > Plants > Roots > Rhizosphere | place: USA: Alabama... | reverse complement strand
CCCCCGTGGAGCGCCTGAGCAACGGAGCGCGCTACGGGTTCAACGCCCGCATCTCCCCCGACGGCAAGCGGCTGGCGTACGTCTGGGCGGATGGCCGCTTCGACACGCAGGTCCGGGAGGCGACGCCCCAGGGCACCGACCCCCGGGAGCTCGGCCGCAGCAACGGCCTGGCCACCTTCGACTGGATGCCGGACGGCAGCATCCTCATGTCCCAGCTCCAGATGAAGGACCCGTACCGCGCCTACGACGACCTCTACGTCATCTCCCCGGACGGTCACGAGCGGCGACTCACCTACCACGCGCGGCTCGACCATCCCTCCGTCGCTCCGGGGGGGAGATGGGCCGTGGCGGTGCAGGAGGGGAACGGGCGCGCCGGCCTGGTGCGCGTGGACCTCGCCACCGGGGCGGTGCACACCATCTGCGACCCCCGTCTCGACACGCTCTGGACCTTTCCGAGGGTGTCTCCCGACGGGAGATGGATCGCGGCGACCCGTTGGACCCCCGGCGCCTACAGCGACGTCGTGGTCATCGACACGACCTGCCATGTGAAGCTCGCCCTCACGCACGACCGCGCCGTCGATCTCGCGCCGGCGTGGACCCCAGACGGACGCACGCTGCTCTGGGCCTCGGACCGCTCCGGCATCTCCAACATCCTCGCCGCCGACGTGGATCCCGAGGCGGGCACGGCCGGTCCGCTGCGCATGGTCACCAACGTGGAGACCGGCGTGGGCTATCCGTCGGTGGATCCGTCGGGAAGGTGGCTGTATGTCAGCGAGTACCATGCGAACGGATGGGACGTGGGGCGCATGGCGCTGACTCCCTCCCGGTGGCGACCTGCACCCCCCGTCGCGGCGCGCTTCGACGCGCCACCCCGGAGCGAGGCCGCGGAGGACGCGGAGGCCAGCGGGCCGGTGCGTTCCTACTCGGCGGCCGCCACGCTGCGCCCCTACTACTGGGAGCCGACATACTCGGCCGCGATCCGGACCGGCGCCGTACGCACGCCCACCCTGTTCCTCCGCAGCCGTCAGATCCTCGGCCCCTCGGTGGGCGTGAAGACCTCGGGGAAGGACCTGGCGGGCCGCCACTCCTTCGACGCCAGCGGGCGGGTCTTCACCAACGGCGGCAATCGGGTGGACGGCTCCGCCTCGTACACGTACGCGGGGCTCGGCAACCCCGTGTTCTCGGCCGGCGTGAGCCAGACGTGGAACGAGGACGGGGTACGTCTGGGACAGCAGCAGCAGAACGCGCCCTACGACACGCTCTTCCCCCTCCTCCGCGAGCGCACCGTGGGCGCGTCGGTCACGGTGACCCATGCCCGGTGGCGGAGGGCGTTCGCCGTGTCCCTGGGCGAGTCCCTGGTCTGGGACCACCGGGACCTCCTGGGCAACAATCTCCAGCCCTCCACCACGTACCGGCTGACCCTCCCCGACACCCGGCTCAACGACCTGCGCCTCACGTTCCAGTATACCACCGCCCGTACCCACTCCTTCCAGATCGGGCAGTCCCAGGGCTTCTCCGTGCTCGTCCGGGGGCGGACCCGCAAGGATCTCTCCGTGCCCGACACCCTCGCGCACCATGCCGGGTGGGATGCCTCCCTGGACGATGTCATCGCCGAGCTGCGCGCGTACCGCTCCCTGCACGGGCCGGGCTTCGCCGCCCACGTGCTGGCTGTGCGGGGGAGCTTCGGCTACGCCGAAGGTCCCGGGGCGAACGCGGGGTGGTACACCGTGGGCGGCGCGTCCGGGACCACCGAGACCGTCAGCGGCCTCTCGCTGTTCGGGGGGAAGCCTCTTTTCTTCCCGGTGCGCGGATACCCCCAGGCCATGCGCTCCGGAAGAGAAGCCTGGTCGGCCTCCGCCGAGTACCGCTTCCCCATCTTCCTCCTCGACCGGGGCCTCGGCGCGTGGCCCCTGAGCCTGGACCGGATCATGGGGGCGCTCTTCTTCGATGCGGGCAACGCATGGGGCCCTGAGATGGCCAACACCTCGGGTTACTTCAGCCCCCGCCAGGCGACGCTGGCCTCGGTGGGGGGAGAGCTGACCACCAACGTGCTCTCGTTCTGGACCGTGTCCTGGAGCGTCCGGTTGGGGGTAGGGGTACCCCTGGTGGACGGCAACGGCGCCTCCTTCTACCTGCGCTTGGGCGTCCCGTTCTGAGGCGACCCGCTACCTCGGGCGGGGGGAGGTGGCCCCCCTCCCGCCGGGGCCGGCGACTTCCCGAAGACAACCCGAAACTCGATGCCTCCGCCGGGGTATCACCGGGAGCGAAAAGACGGAATTCGATGTCGCCCATGGGCTTTCGGGGACGGCTCCGGACGGCTGCGAATGCGACGCTTGACCACCAGATGCGGTGCCCGTAATATGGTTCCGCCCCAACATTTTGTAGGCCCCGGAGCATTTTCCACAGCCAGGTGAGCGGCGGGAGCGGCTTCCCGCCGTTTTTCCACTCGGATAGATCCGTTTTTGCACGTTTTTCTCCACACGGAGTCCCGTTCCATGCCGCGCGTCCATAAGCCCCGTCCCCCCCGTGAGCCCGTTCTCTTCGACGATGTCCTCCCCGAGGACATAGAGGCGGTGGAGCTCACCGAGAACGCGGCCATCGTGCTGGCGAAGCGGTACCTGAAGAAGGATGCCGAAGGCCGGCCCACCGAGGGGCCCGAGATGATGTTCTGGCGGGTGGCCCGGACCGTCGCCGACGTGGACGGGGACTACGGAGCGTCGGAGGCCGCCGTCGAGGTGGTCGCCCGACAGTTCTACGGCCTGATGACCCAGGGGAAGTTCGAGCCCAACTCGCCGACGCTCATGAACGCCGGACGCCCGCTGGGGCAGCTCTCCGCGTGCTTCGTGCTGCCGGTGGAGGACGCGCTCTCCAACGGCCGGAGCGGGATCTACGACACCCTGAAGGCCATGGCCCTGGTGCACCAGTCGGGGGGAGGGACCGGGTTCTCGTTCTCCCGCCTCCGTCCCGAGGGCGATACCGTGCGCTCCACCATGGGTGTGGCGTCCGGTCCGGTGTCGTTCATGAAGCTCTACGACGCCAGCACCGAGGTCGTGAAGCAGGGAGGCACGCGCCGGGGCGCCAACATGGGCATCCTGCGCGTGGACCACCCGGACATCCGCCGCTTCATCACGTGCAAGAACGACACGACGCAGGTGACGAACTTCAACATCTCGGTGGCCATCACCGACGCGTTCATGGAGGCGGTGAGGGCGGGGGGCACGTACGACCTGGTCAACCCCAAGACCCACGAGGTCATGGGGCAGGAGGACGCCCGCGAGATCTTCGACATGATCGTCCACGGGGCGTGGCTCACCGGCGAGCCCGGCACCTTCTTCATCGACCGGGCCAACGAGTTCAACCCGGTACCGAAGCTGGGGAGCTACGAGGCCACGAATCCATGCGGCGAGCAACCCTTGTTGAGCTACGACGTGTGCAACCTCGGCTCCATCAACCTCGGCAAGTTCGTGAAGCCCGACGCGCGCCCCGGCACCGATCCCGGCGACGCCATCGACTGGGAAGGCCTCCGTCAGGTCATCCACCTGTCCACGCACTTCCTGGACAACGTCATCGACGCCAACCGCTACCCGCTTCCCGAGATCCACGAGCTCGCCCAGACCATCCGCCGGGTGGGGCTCGGGGTCATGGGGTGGGCCGACATGCTCGTGCGCGTCGGCGTTCCCTACGACTCTCCGGAGGGCGTGGAGCTGGGCCGCCGGGTCATGGAGTTCGTCGACGAGGAGGCGCGCGACGCGTCGGCGAAGCTCGCGGAGACCCGCGGTGTCTTCCCGGCGTGGGAGGACTCCGTGTGGGGTCCGGACGACACGGCGGCACGGCGTGCCGACGGCGGGCGCGTCCGGCCCGCGCGGGAGCTCAGGAACTGCAACCTCACCACCGTGGCGCCCACCGGCACCATCTCCATCTTCGCCGGGTGCTCGGGTGGCATCGAGCCGCTCTTCGCGGTGGCGTTCATGCGCAACCAGGCCGGCGTCCTCATGCCCGACGTGAACCCCGACTTCGTGAGGCTGGCCCGGGAGCAGGGGTGGTACTCCGAGGAGCTCATGGAGCGCATCGCCCACGAGGGACACATCCACTTCGACGAGGTGCCGGAGGACGTGCGGCGCATCTTCCGCACGGCCCACGACATCACGCCGGAGTGGCACGTCCGCATGCAGGCGGCCTTCCAGGAGCACTGCGACAGCGCGATCTCGAAGACCACGAACTTCTCCCGCGAGGCCACCGAGCAGGACGTCCGGGAGATCTACGAGCTGGCCTATGAGCTCGGGTGCAAGGGGGTGACCGTCTACCGTGACGGCTCACGCGAGGGCCAGGTGCTGTCCACTGGCAAGACCGGCCAGGCGGCCGCCGGCGGACCCGGCGAGGGTGCCGACGCGGGGGTCTCCGAGCTCCAGCACGAGCTCGCGGATTCCCGTGAGGAGAACCACAACCTCCGCATCGAGATCGAGCGGCTGAAGGGCGAGGCACAGGAGCACGACCGGACCGCGGCCGCCGCCCGTCACAAGCGCCAGCGCCCACAGGTGCTCCGCGGTCACACCATGAAGATGATGTCGCCGCTGGGTGACCTGTACGTGACCATCAACGAGGACGAGACCGGTCGCCCCTTCGAGGTCTTCTGCACGCTGGGCAAGGCCGGCGGCGCCGCCAACGCCGACGCCGAGGCCATCGGCCGGCTCATGTCGCTGGCGCTCCGCTCGGGCATTCCCATCGCCCAGGTGAAGGACCAGCTCCGCGGCATCTCGTGCGACCGCGCCGTGGGCGTCGGCCCCCACAAGGTGCTCTCCGCCCCCGACGCCATCGGCCAGGCCATCGAGCGCTACCTCGAGGAGAAGGAGGGCGTGCAGGCCGACCTGCCTCTGCCCGCCCTCACCGGCTCGCACGGGACGCAGACCACGACCTCGAGCTATCACGCGGCCCGCCAGCAGAGCTTCCTGGGCGCGTGCCCCGAGTGCGGCGCCGGGCAGCTGGCATACGAGGAGGGGTGCATGAAGTGCCACGTCTGCGGCTACAGCGAGTGTGGGTAGCCGGTCGGCAGACTCCCCCGTCGGGACGCGGGCGGTGACGGGACAGCCCATCTCGTGCTCGGCGACCCTCTCCCGGCGGGCACATCCCCGGGGGCGGCCGGAGCTTCCGGCCGCCCCCGGTCGATCTCAGAAGGTCACACGAATGCCCGCGGTGGCCTTCACGATCTCCCTGAGGTCATGGTCCAGGGGCACGCGCACGAAGAGGTGCGGTGCGCCTCCGGCCTGGGGCAGGCCGGCGGATATCGTGAGCTGGTGGAATGTGCGCTGCGAGAGACTCAGGTCACGCTGGGTGATGATGGCCATCCCCGAGACTTCGGCACCCAGCTCCGCAGGACCGGCCGGCACGGCGCCGAACGCGGCATAGCGGCTGTAGAGATCCGTGTTTCCCCCCGTCTGGGTGGAGCCGATGACGACGCCGGCGACGCGGATGCCCACGCTGGCGCCCGACTCCAGGCGCCGCGCGAACCGAACCGCCCCCTCCGTGCTCCATACGTGGGGCGCGAACCGCTCGAGGTGGTCCGGGTCCCCGAACACCGCCACTTCCGTACCGATCCCATATTGGTCGGACTCGTGCGCGACGGGGAGACTGACAGTGAAGCTGCCCGACGTCCCCTCCGCCTTCCCGAACGCCGCGCCGACGGCGAGGTTCGCCGTCGTCGTTCCGGACTCGGTCACGTGGACCCGCGACACGCCGCCGTAGGAGTTGTAGTCGTAGTCATCGTAGCCGACCGAGCCGTGGCTCACGCCCCACTCGACGAAGATCGACGCCTCCCCTGCCGGAGCGGTGAAGCGAGCCGTGAGAAGAGACGATGCGGCTCCGAAGTCACCCCCCTTCAGGAAGGGCTTGGAGAGGGAGAGCTCGACGCCGGCGTGGGATTGGGGCGTCGGGTCGCTGAGCTGAGCGCCCGCTGCGATGGGGACCAGCACGAATCCGGCGGCGAGGATCGCGCGCCCGAGGTGCCGGCACGTATTCCTGTTGCTCATGGAATCCTCCTCGATTTGGGGGCGTCGGGCGAGACGGCCTGTGCCTCCGGCCCAGGCGCCCGGAGTGGTGATCGGATCATGCCTCGCGGAGGTTGCGGCTTTGATCCGTTGTCCGTCGTAGGAGGAGCCCTTTTTGTACGTAGGACGCCTCGAGGTACTCGTCGCGCAGGCTCGCCGTCTCGCCCTCGACCCGGGGCGTGAACGAGAGCGGAAGCCCGTCGGCCTCGCCGGGGTCGTGGCGCGGCAGGGCCTCGAGGGTGCTCCGAGGTGGATGCCCGCTGATCCCGAACGGGCCGGGGTTCCCCGCGGACGGCCCTGCGGCGCCCGAGGGGGGGCGACCTGGCTCGACGACCCCCGGCGGGCCATCTTGGCGGTCGTTTCCGAGTCGTCCCTCCCAACGTCCGAGACCGTCCGATGTCCATCGACCGTTCCCGCACCACGCTCCTGACCCTCGCGCTGGCGACAGCCCTGTGCTCCCTCGCGCTTCCCTCCGGGATGCGCGCGCAGGGGATTCCACCCTCGGTCTACGGAGGGCTGAAGTGGCGCAACATCGGTCCCTTCCAGGGCGGCCGCGTCGAGGCGGTGGCGGGCATCCCGGGGAATCCCTCCACGTTCTATTTCGGCGCGGTGGACGGCGGCGTCTGGAAGACGGTGGACGCGGGGCAGACGTGGATGCCCTCGTGGGACGGTCCCGACGTGGGCTCCATCGGCGCCCTGGCCATCGCCCCGTCCGACCCGAACGTGATCTATGCCGGGACGGGAGAGCCGGATCCGCGCACCGACATCGCCTCGGGGGACGGGGTCTACCGGTCCACCGACGGGGGGCGCACCTGGACGAACGTCGGGCTCCCGGCGTCGCACCAGATCGCCCGGATCGTCGTGGACCCGCGCGACCCCGACGTGGTGTACGTCGCGGCGGAGGGCGACCTGTTCAAGCCCAACGCCGAGCGCGGGGTGTACCGCTCGACGGATGGCGGAAAGACGTGGCAGAAGACGCTCTTCGTGAACGACAGCACCGGCGCCGTCGACGTGGCGATGGATCCGACGAACCCGCGCATCCTCTTCGCCGCCATGTGGCAGGTCCGCCGCACCCCCTGGTCCCTGGTCGACGGTGGCTCCGGAAGCGGGCTCTACCGCTCCGCCGACGGCGGCACCACGTGGCAGCGCCTCCAGGGTCAGGGCCTTCCCGCCGGGATCTGGGGGCGCACCTCCGTGTCGGTGGGCGCCGACGGGCTCCACGTGTACGCGCTCATCAACGCGCACGAGGGCGGCCTCTACCGCTCCGACGACGGCGGCACGCACTGGAAGCTGATCAACGACGATCAGAATATCCGCCAGCGTCCCTGGTACTACTTCCAGGTGAAGGCCGATCCGCAGGACCCGAGCACCATCTACCTGCTGAACTTCTTCATATACCGGTCGACGGACGGGGGCAGCAGCATCGAGCTGCTGCGTCCACCGCACGTGGACAACCACGCGATCTGGATCGATCCCACCGCCCCCCGGCGCCTCATCGAGGGCAACGACGGCGGGGCGACCATATCGCTGGACGGCGGAGCCCACTGGAGCACGGAGTCCAACCAGCGGACGGCCCAGATCTACCACGTGGCCACCGACGACGAGGTGCCGTATCGCGTCTACGGTGCGCAGCAGGATCGCGGCACCTACTCCATCGCGAGCGCGACGAATCACGGCAGCATCACCGACCAGGACTGGTACGACGTGGCGGGCGGTGAGAGCGGGTACGTGCTTCCCGTGCCCGGGGCGCCCGATACGGTGTTCGCCGGCTCGTACTTCGGCGATCTCACCCGGTGGAGCCGCGCGACGCGCGAGGCGCAGGACGTGACCCCGTGGCCGGAGAACACCGAGGGGTATGCGGCGGCGACGGTGAAGTATCGCTTCAGCTGGACCTCACCGCTGGCCTTCGATCCCTTCCAGCCGTACACGCTGTACTCGGGCTCCCAGTACCTGCTGAAGACCACCGACGGGGGCCGCAGCTGGACCGAGATGAGCCCGGACCTGACGCGGAACGACAAGAGCAAGCAGCAGCTCTCGGGAGGCCCCATCACCCTCGACAACGTGGGCGCCGAGTACTACGACGTGATCTACACCGTCGCTCCGTCGACGCTGGCGCGCGGCCAGATCTGGGTCGGCACCGACGACGGGCTCGTCCACCTGACGCGCGACGGCGGCGCGCACTGGTCCGACGTCACCCCTAAGACCCTTCCGGAGTGGGCCCACGTCGAGCTCATCGACGCCTCCACGCACGACGCGGGCACCGCATACGCGGCCGTCAGCGCGCGGATGTCGGGCGACGATACGCCCTATGCCTTCCGCACCCACGACTACGGCAAGAGCTGGACGTCCATCACCGCGGGGCTCGACGGCTCCGTCTACTTCGTGCGAGAGGACCCGGTGCGGGCCCACCTGCTCTACGCCGGCACCGAGCGTGGGGTGTTCGTGTCCTTCGACGACGGGGACCACTGGCAGTCGCTCATGCTCAACCTGCCGCCCACGTCCATGCGGGATCTCGTGGTTCACGGGAACGATCTCGTGCTGGCCACGCACGGCCGCGGGTTCTGGATCCTGGACGGCGTCGCCCCCCTCCGGCAGGCATCGGCGGCGGTGGCGGGGGCCGGGGCCTTCCTCTTCAAGCCGGACGGGGCCGTGCGCTCGCCCCTGGGCGGCGGGAGCACCTCCGCCGGACCTGGGGCAGGGGGGAACGCTCCGCGCGGCGCGCTCATCGACTACTATCTGAGGAGCGCACCCGCGACCCCCGTGACGCTGGAGGTGCTCGACGCCAGGGACTCGGTGGTGAACCGGTTCACCAGCGCCAAGGACGGATCCCGGGGGCAGGCACTACCGGCCGAGGCGGGGGGGAACCGCTTCGTCTGGAACCTCCGATACGCGGGGCCGCCGCCCCTGCGCGTGCCGGGCGGGCCCATCTTCGAGTCCGGACAGCCCATGACGCCTACCGTGGTCCCGGGAAGCTACACGGTGCGTCTCACCGTGGACGGCCATGCCTACACGGAGCCCCTGACCGTGGCGCTGGACCCCCGCATCCGGGCGACGCCGGAGGGCCTCGCACGGCAGCTGGACCTCATGAGGCAGATCAACCACGCGCTCTCCCAGGATCACGAGGCGTTCAACCGGATCGCCGGGCTGCGCCAGCAGCTCCGGGGCATCGTGGACAGGCTGGGCAGCGACACGTCCATGCGGGCGGTGGTGGACTCGGCGCGGGCCCTGGACGTCCGTGCCGACACGCTCGCCGTGCGCTTCTTCCAGTACCGGGCGAAGGCCGCCAAGTGGCTGTTCATGAACTACCCCATCCAGCTGAACGCCAAGCTGGTGGGCCTGGAGCGCTCGGTGGGCGGGTCCGACGACGCGCCGACGGCGCAGGACTTCGCCACCTACCGGGAGCTCCGCCGCGAGCTGGACGCGCGCCTCGCCGAGTGGCGGGCGATGAAGCAGCGGGACGTCGCGTCGCTGAACGCGCTGATGCAGCGACACGGCCTCACGCCTGTGTACGTGGACGCGACGGGGGACTCCGGGACGTGAGGCGTTCGTGGTCTCGCCGGCGCCCCCGACGGACTCCGGGAACGCCGCACGCTGCCGGCCTGTACTCAGCCCCATCATGAGCACTCGCCACCTCGCCGTATCGCTGGCGTGCCTCGCCCTGGCGGCGTGCGCCTCCGGAGAGGCTCCGGGCCCCACCCCGGGGAGCCCCACCTTCGACGGCGACGAGGCCATGGCGCTGGTGCGCAAGCAGGTGGCGTTCGGCCCGCGGGTTCCCGGGATGGAAGGCCACGCCGCGCAGCTCGCGTGGATGGTGGCCCGCCTGGACTCGACGGGGATCGCGGTGCAGACCGACACGTTCACCCATGTCACCGCCAAGGGCGTGACGCTGCACCTCACCAACGTGATGGCGCGGGCCCGACCCGAGGCCACGCGGCGGATCCTCTTCCTCACGCACTGGGACACCCGGCCCATCTCCGACAACGCCAAGGACCCCGCGGTGCGGAACACGCCCATCCCCGGCGCCAACGACGGTGGCTCCGGGACCGCCATCCTGCTGGAGATGGCCGGGCTCCTCATGAGGACCCCCCCACCCATGGGGGTGGACCTGCTCTTCGTGGACGGGGAGGACTACGGTGAGGCGGCGGCGGGCGACATGTTCCTCGGCGCCGAGCACTACGCGAAGACGCTCCCCAAGAAGGGAGAGCCGGGCCGGCCGATCTACGGCGTGCTCCTCGACATGGTGGGGGACGTGGACCCGAGCTTCCCGGTGGAGCCCACCTCCATGCAGTACGCCCAGCCGGTGGTGAGCAAGATCTGGGGGGCCGCCCGCCGTCTGGGCTACGGCAAGTACTTCCCGGAGACCGTGGGAGAGGCCATCGACGACGACCACATCCCCCTGCTCAACGCGGGCCTGCCCACGGCGGACGTCATCGACTTCTCGTACGGTCCCGGCAACTCCTGGTGGCACACCCCCCAGGACACCCCCGCGCACGTGAGCGGCAAGACGCTGGGCATGGTGGGCCAGGTCGTCACCGAGCTGATCTACTCAGGAGGGTAGCTGATGGAGGCGGACAGGGTCCGGGTCGCGGCGGTGCAGGCTTCACCCATGTTCTTCGACACCCCCGCCGCGGTGGAGAGGGTGTGCGCGAAGACCGCCGAAGCGGCGGGGCAGGGGGCGCGGCTGGTGCTCTTCCCGGAGGCGTACGTGGGCGGCTACCCGTGGGGGCTGGCCTTCGGTACCGCCGTGGGCGGGCGCTCCGATGCGGGGCGGCGCACCTGGGAGCGTTACTGGAGGAGCGCCGTGGACGTGCCCGGCCCCGAGACCGCTCGCCTGGGGCAGGCGGCCCGGGAAGCCGCGGTGCATCTGTGCGTGGGGGTCATCGAGCGCGATTCCACGTACAGCGGGGGCACGCTGTTCTGCACGCTCCTCTACTTCGGGCCCGACGGCGAGCTGCTGGGCAAGCACCGCAAGCTCAAGCCCACCGCGGCCGAGCGCCTCATCTGGGGAGAGGGGGACGGGAGCACCCTCACCGTGGTGGACACCCCCATGGGCCGCGTGGGAGGGCTCATCTGCTGGGAGAACTACATGCCGCTGGCGCGCATGGCGATGTACGGCAAGGGCGTGGAGATCTACCTGGCTCCCACCGCCGACGCCCGCGGCCGGTGGCAGGCCACCCTCCAGCACATCGCCCTGGAGGGGCGCTGCTTCGTCCTGGGGTGCAACCAGTACGTGACCCGGGACATGTATCCGGCGGACCTGGAGATCGCCGCCGAGCTCGAGGCGTGGCCCGAGACGCTGTGCCGCGGAGGGAGCTCCATCTACGGACCCCTGGGCGAGTGCCTGGCGGGCCCGCTCTGGGACCAGGAGGGCGTCGTGGCGGCCGACCTGGACCTGTCGGCCATCGCCCGGAGCAAGTTCGACTTCGACGTCACCGGCCATTATGCCCGGCCCGACGTCTTCCGTCTGGAGGTGGACGAAGAGCCCCGGCGCCCCGTGGGTGGATGAGAGGATGAAACGGAGCCGCGCCTGGCCCTACCTGGTCCTGGGGCTCGGGCTCCTGGTGATAGGCCTCGCGTTCTGGCGCGCCGTCCCCGCCGGCATCTGGCACGACGACGGCGTGTACGTCATCACCGGGCGCGCGCTGGCCCACGGCCGGGGACTCCGCTACGTAGGCGTCCCCGGGAGCCCGCCGGCCGTGAAGTTCCCGCCGGGCTATCCGCTCTTCCTCGCGGGCCTGTGGGTGATCCTCGGGAGCCTGGGGCCCGTCACGCTGGCCGCGGAGCTCCTCAACCTCGTCCTGGTGGCGGCGGCCGGCGCGGTGACGGCGTGGGCGCTGCGCCGTCACGCCGGATTCTCCCTCCCCATGGCGCTGGGGGTGGCCGCGCTGGGCTTCGCGTCGGCCGACGTGTGGCAGCCGGCGCTGGTGCCTCTCTCCGAGCCGCTCTTCATGCTCCTCGCCGCCGGCGCGCTGGCGGCATGGGGCTTCGCCGCCCGCCCCGGCGACCGGCGGGGCGTGGTGGCGCTCGCCCTTCTCCTGGTGGCGGCGGTGCTGACGCGCTCGGCGGCCGTCGCCGTGGTGGTGGGGTGCGGCGTGGCGCTGGCGTCGGTCCGGAGCGTGCGTGCGGCGTTGGCGGCGACGACGCCCGCGCTGGCGACGGCGGTGGCGTGGGGGGCATGGGCGGCTTCGAAGGCGCCCGAGATCCCGGTGGGGGCGCGGGACATCCTGGGGCCGTACGGGAGCTGGCTGAAGGCCCAGACCCTGGGCGCACCGAAGACGTTCCTGGCCGACCTGCCGTGGCAGGCGGTCGCGCTGTGGGATCGTGCCGCCTCGTTCCTGGTGCCCGGACTCCAGGGCCGGCTGCTCACCCTGGCCGCGATCCCGTTGGTGGCCCTGGCCGTGGTCGGCGCGGTGCGGCTGCTACGAACGTTCCCGGCGCTGACGTGGTCCCTGGTGGCGTACTTCGGCATGCTCATGGTGTGGCCGTTCGTGGAGCGTCGGCTGGTGGCGCCGGCCCACCCCTGGGTGGTGGTGGCCGTGGCCGCGGGGCTCCTGGAGGTGGCGCGCCGGGTGCCGGTGCGGGCGCGCCGTGTGCTCTTCGGCGCGGCTGTGGTGTGGGTGGCCGCCTTCGGGGCGGTGACCGCGAGCCGCGCCGTTCGCGGATGGGCGGCGTCGGGGTACCGCCTGCGCGCCGACCGGATGGCCAACGCCATCGTGACGATGGAGAAGACCGTCCCTCCGGGCTCCGTGGTGGGCGCTCCGGAGTTCTGGCCGGGGATCATCCTGCACCGGGAGTGGTTCTCCATCCCCAGCGCGCGCTTCACTCCCCGCTCCGAGGACGAGGCCACGCCGATCTGGGGGACGCCCGAGCAGCAGCTCGCCCTGTGGTGGAGGTACGCGGTGGGCTACGTGCTCCTGGAGCAGAACGGCCTCATCCACGGCGCCGCGCTCAACCGCCTGCAGGCGGTATGTCCGGGCTCGGTGGTGATCCTGGCGCGCATGCCCACGCAGAAGCTGGCGCGCCTCCAGTGGGACCTGGCGTGCGCCGAGAAGCTGGGGGTGGTGGGGAAGGACTGAGATCGCGCCGCGCCGCCGCCTTCCGGCGACTCGGCGCACCTTCACCACTCGATGCTGCCCTGCTGGGACGTGTCCACCTGCCGGGCGTCGCCCCCACCCAGGAGGACCTCCTCCACCTGCTGGTAGAGGAACTCCCGGGCCCGCGGGTCCCGGGGATCCAGGCCGTAGTGGTTGATGAGGAGCGTCTGGTGCTGCAGCCACTCCTTCCAGCAGTCGGCGCAGATCTCCGCGAGGATCCGTTCGCCCAGCCGGTTCCGGAACGGGGCCCGTGCCATGGGAGACGCGTCGGCGCCGCATCTGCGGCAATGGATCGTGTCGTCGCTCATGTCGTATCTTTCGCGGAAGCTCGGCGCACGTTGGTCGGGCTCGTACCCGGCGGCGCTCCATCGGGTCCGGTTCCCCCGCGTGGCGGAGCCGACTGGCGGCGATGGCCTCCCAGCGCCCATGTTGCGCCCTCGAGTCCACGGCACCCACGGAGGCACCCTCGTGCGAACGGTGATCGCAGGGACCGGCTTCTACGTTCCAGACCGTGTGGTCACGAACGAGGAGCTTACACGCTACATGGACACGTCCGACGAGTGGATCGTGGAGCGCAGCGGCATCCGGGAGCGCCGCTGGGTGGACGAGGGTATGAGCGGCGCCGACATGGCCCGCCGGGCGAGCCTCATGGCCCTGGAGGAGGCGGGCCTCGAGCCCGGCGCGGTGGAAGCCATCGTGCTGGCGACGCTGAGCCCCGACCACTTCTTTCCGGGCACCGGGGTCTTCCTCCAGAAGGAGCTCGGCCTTCCGGGGATCCCGGCGCTGGACGTGCGCACCCAGTGCACGGGCTTCCTCTACGGCATGTCGGTGGCCGACGCGTGGATCCGAACGGGGCAGCACAAGACCGTCCTCCTGGTGGGCGTCGAGATCCACTCCACGGGCCTCGACCTCACCACCCGGGGCCGGGACATCTCGGTGCTCTTCGGGGACGGGGCGGGGGCCGTGGTGCTCACCGCCGACGACGACGGGGAGCGGGGCATCCTCTCCACGCACCTCCACGCCGACGGGCGCTATGCGGAGGTGCTCTGGGCGGAGTTCGCGTCGAGCAAGCACCACCCCCGGATCACCCGCGAGCTCATGGACGAGGGGCGGCACTACCCGAGGATGCAGGGCAAGGAGGTCTTCAAGCACGCCATCGTGCGCATGCCCGAGGCCGTGCAGGAGGCCCTCACCGCCAATGGCCTCACCGTCGCCGACCTCGACCTGCTCATCCCCCACCAGGCCAACCTGCGCATCACGCAGATGGTGCAGCGCCGACTGGGGCTTTCCGAGGATCAGGTCGTGAGCAACATCGATCGCTACGGCAACACCACGGCGGCCACCATCCCCATCGCGCTGGCCGAGTCCGTGCGTGGGGGCCGTCTGGAACGGGGGAATCTCCTGTGCCTGGTGGCGTTCGGGTCCGGCTTCACGTGGGGCTCGGCGCTGGTCAGATGGTAGTCCGGGAGAGTTCCGCAGGGGACGGACGACGCGCACAGGTCACGATTGCGGCATAGCTAGTAGACGGCCCGAACCCTCCCGATTACGTTTGTTGGCTAATTCGACCACGGTGACCCAAGAGATCACAATGGCCCTGACCAAGAAACAGCTCGCGCACATCGAGAAGCGGCTGCTGGACGAGCGTTCCCGGGCGCTGAAGGCCCTCGGGCTCTTCGACGAGATGGCGAAGGCCGACCGCGAGTCCGCGGACTCCGACCTGGCGGCGTACACGGACCACATGGCGGATCAGGGTACCGAGGCGATGGAGCGGGAAAAGGCAGCGGCGTTCGCCACCAAGGAGGGCCGCTACCTGTACCGCCTCGAGGAGGCCCTGCGCCGCCTCTACAACGACCCGGAGAAGTTCGGCAAGTGCCACACGTGCGGGAACGACGTGGGATTCGAGCGCCTCGACGCGCTTCCCCACGCGCGTTACTGCATCAACTGCAAGCTGAAGGAGGAGGAGGCGGCCTGACGGCTCGCTAGCGAGCCCCGCTCAGGACCTTCAGCAGCGCCTCGCCGACTGCGCCCACCTGCCAGCGGCGGATCCCGTCCACCCTGGCGAGCTCCCGCTCGTTCCGGGGAGCCTTCAGCGCCACGGCCGTGAGCGTCGCGTTGGGCAGGAGCGTGCCGCGGTCAAGCCCCAGCTCCTCGGCTCGGCGGTTGCGGGCGGCCTTCAGCTTGTCGGCCAGAGCCTCCACCTCGGGGGGCGGACGTGGCGGCCCCCTGCGAGCGGATCGGGGGTACCCGCGCATCTCCTTGTCCGGGAGCCGTGCCACGCGGCTCAGCCTCTCCAGGAGGTCCGGGCCGTCGGAGCGGGCGAGGGCCGAGGAGAAGCCCTTGATGCCGGCCAGCTCCAGCGCATCCGCAGGACGGCGCAGCACCACCTCCATGAGGGGGCCGTCCCCCACGATCCGGAACGCGGCCCGGTCCCGCTCCCGGGCGAGCCCGTCGCGCCATTCGAGGGCGGCCCGGAGCGCGGTGACCTCCCGCGGGGACAGGTCCCTGGCGCCCTTCACCCGCACCACGGGATCCTCGGGCTCGTCGTCCTCCCCCGGTGCCCGGGGCGCGGTGGCCGTCTCCTCGAGCACACGACACTCCTCGTCGGCCCAGGCGTCCCGGCCCCGCTCCTTCAAATCCCTCAGCAGAAGATCCGCCAGCTGGACGAGGTGGCGCGTGTCGCCGGCGGCGTAGTCGAGCATGTCCTGGCTCAGGGGTCGCTGGGCCCAGTCGGCGCGCTGATACTTCTTGGACAGGGACACATCGAGACGCGACTCCAGAAGCGCCTGGAGGCTCAGGGCGGACTCTCCCAGGAGCGCCGCCGCGATCTGCGTGTCGAAGAGCCCCCGCAGGGTCGTGCCTAGGTCACGTTGGAGGAGTCTCAGGTCGTAGTCGGCGCCGTGCATGACCACCTCCACCGACGGGTCCTCCAGCGGGCGGCGGAGCACCTCCCCCGCGTCGAACGCCAGGGGATCCACGATGTAGGTGTCGTGTCCGACGGTCACCTGCAGCAGACAGAGGCTGTCGGCGTAGCGGTGGAAGCCGGCGGCTTCACAGTCCAGGGCGATGCGTCGGGCCCTCTTCAGGTCACGGACGAGCCCGTCGGCCTGCGAGGGATCCTGCACGTAGGTGTAGGACATTCCGGGGGAAGGAGCGTTTTGGGGGAAGGCGGTAACGCGCGGCCCAAGAGAATCCACATCGGGCTTCTGCGCTACCCCCTCCCTCCTTTCGGGTGCCTTGCCCACCCTTTCGGGTCCCGCCACAATTCGACAATCCCGGCCGCCTCTCGACTGTCCGCGCCCGTCGTCCCGGGTGTTCGGCAGAGGCTCGGGTCCGTTTCCCATGCACTCCCGCCCATGCTTCGAACCAAGATCGTCTGCACGCTCGGTCCCGCCAGCTCGGCGCCGGACACCGTCCTCGCGATGGTGCGCGGCGGCATGGACATGGCTCGCATCAACATGTCCCACGGCTCCCACGAAGAGCATCGCGCCGCCATCGAGGCCGTCCGCAGAGCCTCGGGGGCAGTGGACCGGCCCGTGGCCGTGCTCGTTGACCTGGCCGGCCCGAAGATCCGCGTGGGCGACCTGCCGGAGCCCGTCGAGCTCGCCGTCGGCGACACCGTGGTCATGGCTCCCGAGGCTTCGGCCAGGAGCGGGGAGCTCCCCACCACGTATGCGGCGCTGGCCGAGGAGATCGAGGCGGGCCAGGCGGTCCTCCTCGACGACGGCCTGCTGGAGCTCCGTTGTGTGGGCACCGATGGAGATCGCACACGCCTCGAGGTGGTCCGTGGAGGGACGCTGAAGAGCCGCAAGGGCATCAACCTCCCGGCCGCGAACGTGCGTGCGCCCTCGCTCACCGAGAAGGACCTCGACGATCTCGACTTCGCCCTGGAGTGCGGCGTGGAGTACATCGGGCTGAGCTTCGTGCGCTCCCCGGCGGACGTGACCGACCTCAAGGAGCGGGTCGACAAACGGGCGCTGGTGGTGGCGAAGATCGAGAAGGTGCAAGCCCTGCAAGCCATCGAGGAGATCCTGCCGGAGACCGACGCCGTCATGGTCGCCCGAGGCGATCTGGGGGTCGAGCTCCCCTTCGAGCGCGTGCCCCTGGCCCAGAAGCGCATCGTGCAGCTCGCCAACTACCATGGGCGCCCGGTCATCACGGCGACGCAGATGCTCGAGTCGATGATCGAGCACCCGCGCCCCACGCGCGCCGAGGCGAGCGACGTGGCCAACGCGATCCTCGACGGCACCGATGCGGTGATGCTCTCCGGGGAGACCGCCGCGGGCGCGTACCCCCTGCAGGCGCTGGACGCCCTGGTGCGCATCGCCCGGGAGATCGAGCGGAGCGGCGTCCTGGAGCACGGCCCGCGCTACATCACGAGGCTTGGGCCGCGGGCACGAGGCGGCGCCACCGCCAGGGAGCACGCCGTCGCCGTGGCCACGGTGGACGCCGTGCGGCAGGTGGAGGCGCCCGCCATCCTGGTCATCACGCGCTCCGGGTTCACGGCACGTCTGGTCACCAGCTACCGCCCGCCGGTACCGGTGTACGTCGTCACCACGGATGCCGAGACGTATCTGCAGCTCACCGCCGTCTGGGGTGTCCACCCGGTGCTGGCCTCGGCCGAGCGTGTAACATACGATGCGCTCATGGCCGTGGGTCGCCAGGCGATCCTCAACGACGGAGTGGGCGATCCGGGAGCGTCGGTGCCGGTGACCTCCGGCTACCCCTTCCACACATCCGGAACCACGAACACCATGAGGTTGGAGCGACTCTGACCGGGCTGATGGCATAGACGTGAAACTCACCTTCCTGGGCACCGGCACCTCGTTCGGCGTGCCCGTCGTCGGCTGTGACTGCGCGGCGTGCACGTCCCTCGATCCCCGCGACAGGCGCACTCGCCACGGGGCCGTGGTGGAGCTCGAGGAGGGCCGCCTGCTGGTGGACGCACCTACGGAGCTCCGCCTCCAGCTCCTGGCGGCGGACGTGCGCAGGGTGGACGCCGTCTGGTTCACGCACATCCACGCGGACCACATCCACGGCATCGACGACCTGCGCATCTTCACGGTGCGTGGCGACGCCGATCTGCCCGCCTGGGTGGGCGCCGAGTACCTGGACCGCATGGCGGATCACTTCCGCTACATCTTCGACGAGGACATCAAGCCCACCAAGGGAAGCTCGAAGCCGCAGATCCGCCTGCACCCCCTCGAGCCCGGCCGCCCCGTGGACATCCTGGGCCGCTCGTTCCTTCCGGTGGAGGTGCCCCACGGGCCCGCGCGGGTGTACGGGTTCCGGGTGGGCGGGCTGGGCTACGTCACCGACGGCAAGACGCTTCCTCCCGCGGCAGTGGAGGCGTTCCGGGGCGTGGACGTGCTGGTGCTGAACGCGCTCTGGTTCGGCAGGCCGCACCCCTCGCACTTCAACGTCGAGGAAGCCGTCGAGGCAGCCCGGGAGGTGGGCGCCCGCCGCACGTTCCTCACGCATCTCACCCATCGGGTCACCCACGCCCAGTTGTTGGCCCGGCTCCCCGAGGGAGTGGAGCCGGCCTACGACGGGCTCACCGTGCATGTGAACGATGACTGACTCCGCGCGAGCCCGCCTGGACTACGGCAACCTCCTGGCCCCCGGTGTCGAGGGGGGCGTGGACCCCGCCCGCCTGGAGGGGGACCTGGCCGAACGCTTCCGCACCGCCCACGCCGCGGTGGGGGCCCGCCGGGCCGCCGGGGACCTGGGCTTCCTCGACCTTCCCTACGCCACCGAGACCGCTGCGCGCGTCAAGGAGGTCGCCGACGGCTTCGGCCAGTGGTTCGAGGACGTGGTGGTGCTGGGGATCGGCGGCTCGGGGCTGGGCTCCGTGGCCGTGCGCGACGCGCTCCTCGGGCCGTTCTGGAACGAGCGTGACGATGAGGGACGGGACCACTTCCCGCGCCTGCACGTCGTGGACAATCCCGATCCCGCCACCTTCGGTCGGCTCCTGGAGCGCCTGGACGCCGCGCGCACGCTCTTCAACGTGGTGAGCAAGTCGGGCGCCACGGCGGAGACCATGGCACAGTATCTCGTGGCCCGGGGCTGGATGGAGGAGGCCGTGGACGCGGACCGTGCGCGCGGCCACTTCCTGTTCACCACCGACGCGGAGGTGGGCGCGCTTCGGCAGATCGCCGAAGCCGAGGGGATTCCCGCCCTCACGGTGCCCCAAAACGTGGGGGGACGCTTCTCCGTCCTCTCGCCGGTGGGGCTCCTCCCGGCGGCGGTGTGCGGCGTGGACGTGGACGCGCTCCTCGCGGGTGCCGGGGAGATGGAGGAGCGCTGCCGGGCGCCGGAGCTCAAGCAGAACCCGGCGGCGGTGCTGGCCACGCTCCTGCACGCCGCCGACACCGAGGCCGGGTGTCACGTCCACGTGCTCATGCCGTACGCGGACCGGCTCCGCTCCTTCGCCCTGTGGTTCCAGCAGCTGTGGGCGGAATCCCTGGGCAAGGCGAAGACGCTGGACGGTGAGGAGGCGTACACCGGCCCCACCCCCCTGGCCTCGGTGGGGGCGTCGGACCAGCACTCCCTCCTGCAGCTCTTCATGGAGGGACCGAGGGACAAGGTGGTGCTCTTCGTCTCGTCGCCGGATCCGGAGCGGGACGTGGCGATTCCCGGCCGCCACCCGGAGATCCCCTCCCTGGCGTACCTCGGAGGGCGCACCCTGGGTGAGCTCCTGGACGCGGAGCGCCGCGCCACGGCGGAGGCGCTGCGCCGGGAGGGCCGCCCCAACGCCACCATCCTCGTGCCGCGCATGGACGCCCACGTGCTGGGCCAGCTCTTCATGCTCTTCGAGTTCGCCACGGTCTACGCGGGGGCGCTCTACAACGTGGACGCTCTCGACCAGCCGGGCGTGGAGCTGAGCAAGCGGCTCACATACGGGCTTCTGGGGAGAGAGGGGTACGAGGCGCCCGACCTGGGGGAGGGGGACCCGCGCTGGATCGTGTGACGGACCCGGGGTCGGCCCGGGTGAGCGGCCGGTCCGCGTCGGGAAGCTCGCGGCAGGGGCGTCGGTTACGTGACGAGCCGTTCTGGGTCGGTTAGTATTCCAGTCCACCACCGCTCCACCACCGCGCGCTGCCCCGGCGGGGAGCGGCGGCTACGGTCGGTCAAGGAGGCACAATGAGTGAACGCGACGAGGTCCCCTACATCGTCGTCGAGCGAGGCGGCGGTCAGGTCGGCTCTTTCGTCCTCGGTGCGCTTCTGGGCGCCGGCATCGCGCTGCTGCTCGCGCCGAAGTCCGGCAAGGAGACGCAGGACGACCTGAAGGAGCACGGCCGGCGCCTGAGGGTGTCCGCCGAGGAGCGCATCCGTGACGCGCAGAAGCGGCTCGAGGAGCGCCTCGAGGTGGCCCGCGAGGGCGTCCAATCCAGGATCGACGACGTGAAGGAAGCGGTGGACGCGGGCCGCAGCGCCGCGCGGAGCGCCCGGGACGATCTGGAGCGCAAGCTCGAGCGGTCCAAGGTCGCCTACCGTGCCGGCGTCGATGCCGCGCGCAAGGCGGTGGCCGCGCCGGAAGACGGCGACGACGGCGACGATGCCGGCAGCGACGAGGAGGATGAGGCCTGAAAGTTCCCCGGGGATCGAGACTCCGGTCCGTGAGTCGGCGATTCCCTGGCCTGTGGACGCCGCGGCGGGCAACGGGACCCGCCGCGGCGTCTCGACATCCACCAGGGGGAGAACGACGTCGAGCGCCCGAGACAGAGGTCTGAAGTGACCCACGCACCCAGCCTGCGGCACCGCCTCGGCGGGTTCCTGCATCGACTCTGGGAGAAGACCTTCGAGGACGACGTCTTCTTCATGGCGGGGGCGGTGGCCTTCAACATCATCCTGGCCATGATCCCCCTCCTGGTCCTGGGGGTGGGCCTCACGGGGTTCGTGCTCCATGCCCAGGTGAGGGATCCGGTGCAGGCCATCGTCTCCCTTATCCAGGAGAACCTGCCGCAGGTCGCCGGAAGCGAAGGGCTCACGCCCATCGTCCAGCAGATCACCGAGGGTCTGCTGAGCCAACGCACGGACCTGACCGTCATCGGCGCTCTGGTCTTCGTGTGGCTGGCCATGCGCCTGGCGGGCACCGTGCGCGTGGTGCTCCGGGAGATCTTCGACATCTCCCAGGCCCGCGGCCTCATCATGGGAAAGCTCTTCGACGCGCAGGTCGTGGTGGTGGGGGTGTTCTTCCTGACGCTCAACCTGGGTGCGACCATCTCCATGGAGGCCGCGGTCAAGTACGGCGTGCGCATCCTGGGGCTCGGCGTCCCGGCCGTAGGGCTCGCCGATCAGATCCTGGGCAGGAGCGTCGCCTTCGCCTCCATATGGGCGCTCTTCCTCGTGGTGTACCGATACCTCCCGGCGCGACGCATTCCGTGGCGCAGCTCGCTGGTCGCCGCGACGTTCTCGGCGGTGCTCCACGAGTCCATCAAGTGGGTGACCTCGTGGTACTTCACGTCGGCCGCGGACTTCACGACCACGTTCGGAAACCTGGCCACCGTGGCCGTCTTCATCCTCTGGATCTATTACGAAGCGGCAGTGTTTATCGTGGGGGGCGAGGTGGCCCAGGTATACACGATGCGGAAGGCGGCTCGGGTGCAGGTGCGTGCGACCCTCCAGGGGGAGCCGTGACGTGGCTCCGGCGGCGCATGGCTCCGGCCGGGGCGGGCGCGGTCGTCCCCATCTCCCGAGCCAGATGAACCCCGTCGCGCCCCGGACGGCACTCCCACCGACCCCAGGTCGGGAGACCCCACCATGAGCGCCGAAGACGGTCGCCGGAACGTGGCCACCAACCGCAAGGCCCGTCACGAGTACGACATCCTGGAGACCTTCGAGGCCGGGATCGTGCTCAAGGGACCGGAGGTGAAGTCGTTGCGCGACGGCCGTGCCTCGTTCCAGGACGCCTTCGCCCGACTGGAGCGTGGGGAGGTCTGGCTCGAGGGCGTGCACGTCAGCCCGTACGAGCAGGCGAACCGCTTCAACGTGGACCCGGTCCGCCCGCGCAAGCTGCTGCTCCACCGGGAGGAGATCCGTCGTCTGGTGGGAAAGGTCGAGGAGAAGGGGCTCACGCTGATTCCGCTCCAGATCTACTTCTCACGGGGCCATGCCAAGGTGACGCTGGCGCTGGCACGGGGGCGCAAGCTCCACGACAAGCGCGAGGCTCTGCGGCGGCGGGAGCAGGAGCGCGAAGCCCGCAGGGCCGTGAGGCGGGGAGAGGAGTCGTGAGGCCCTCCGGACGGCGGGCGCGGCTGCTGATGCTGGTGGTGGGGCTGGCGGCCCTGGCGCCGCGGACCGCCACCGCCCAGTCCCGCCCGGTGCTGCACGTGGAGGCCGGCGG
>Ga0316583_10000052_pt1 | contig 22576 bp, 17 predicted proteins | sample J_170502JBrBrA_D_FD_204513 | JGI IMG/M metagenome (GOLD analysis project Ga0316583, IMG submission 204513) | Rhizosphere microbial communities from salt marsh grasses in Alabama, United States - J_170502JBrBrA | ecosystem: Host-associated > Plants > Roots > Rhizosphere | place: USA: Alabama... | reverse complement strand
GCGTGTCCGTCGGAAGGGTCCAGGAGGCGTACCGCGTAACGATCACCGTAGCCCGACCACACCCCGTCGGGGCTCGCGGCGAAGGAGCTCGACCGCTCGAAGGTCGCGGTGCTCGTCAACACCATCACCCCCTGGCCGGAGCGGTGCATGGAGCGCACCGACTCACCCGTCTGGAGGATGTCCACGGTGTCACCGGGCGAGCCGTCGGTGGGGCTGAACACCAAGACCGCGGAGTCCGTGACGAACGTGGGCTTCTCGCCGCTGACGATGCCCCTGCCTCCGGAATAGCGGGACTGGCCGACGATGGACCCGTCGGCGAAGAACGACACCCGGTACGGCTGCCCGTACCCCTGGAAGAAGGCGGTGGCGGTGCGTCCCACCCTGCCGTCGGGCGCGAAGAAGGTGATGCGGCCACCGCGCCAGTCGTACACGGCCAGCGTGTCCCCTCCCAGGGCGGCCAGACCCCGGGGCGTGGAGAGCTCCCCCGGCCCCTCACCCGCTCTCCCCACGGTGCGGACGTACGCACCGTCGGGGCTGAAGACGCGGATTTCCTTGGCCTGCGCGTCCAGCACGGCGATCCCGCCGTCGGCCAGGGGCGCCAGGCCGGTGACGGAACCGAACTGCTCCTCCTTGGGTCCGTTCAGGCTCCCGATACGGAGCCCGGGCACCGTATCCAGGGTGGCGAAGGCCGGCACGTCGGCGACCGCGGTCTCCGTCGTCACGATCTCCACGCCGGCGCTGTCCTCGCGCGTCACGCGCGGGGTCCGACCCCCCCGGGAGCCGTTCGTCCCACAGGAAGCCAGAACGATGGCGAGCGTGACGGCGGAGCCTCGAGCGAGAGCCTGGGGTCTCATGGCCGCAACCTATCCGGTTCCCGATGGGACCGCCACCGCATCCGTGGCGTTCCGTTCACTCCTCGAACGCGGCGGGGCCCTCCAGTAGCCCGTCCTCGAGGAGGATCTCCTCGACGGCCTGAAGGAGGGCCAGGTGCTGGGCGTCCTCTTCGGCATACGTCTCACGGGCCTCGTCGAGGCGATCGCTCAGGTCCTCGACGACCGCGTACGCCTCCTGGACCAGCTCGTCGTCGCTCCTGTCCGCGACCCCGTGGGTCTTCATCACCTCGAACACGAGGGTCAACGTCGCATCGTCGGACATGGGGTCTTTCCCTCTGCTTCCTGCGGGTGCTTCGTTCTCGCCGGCCTCCGCCGGCCGCCTCTGATCGCCGTCTCCCACCGCGCGCCCGCCGCGCGCCATCGTTCGCCGCCAAGGATGCCCAATCGCGGCACCCGGCTCAAGCCGGCACCAGGGCATCGGGCACCGTGGCCGCGGGCTCCAGATCCTCGAGGCCGGCTTCGCTCAGCGCTTCGGCGACCATGGCCGGGTGCTGCTCGGGATCCTCCCAGCGCTCGCGCCCTTCCTCCGGGAGCCGGTCGATGGGGTCGAAATAGAGATACACGCGGTTCTCGTCAACGCTGGGGCTCCGGTAGACGCTGATCCCCGACGTCTCGTCGTAGTGATCGTAGCTGTGCACGTCGCGCTTGCCACCCCCTCCGGGCGCGTCCACCACGAAGGTCGGCGTGTTGAAACCCGCCGTGGTTCCACGCACATGGCGCTCGATCTCCACGCTGTCGGCCACACGCGTACGCAGCTCGTCGACGCCCATGACCATGTCGTGCTGGTAGACGTAGTACGGCTGCACGTTGATGAAGGAGAGCCGCCGCACCAGGGTGATCATGTCGTCGATGTCATCGTTCACGCCCCGGATGAGCACGCTCTGGTTGCGCACCTTGACGCCTCGCTCGAAGAGCACGTCCATGGCCCTGCGGGTGATGTCGGTGATCTCGTTGGGCGAGTTGAAGTGCGTGTGCAGCACCACTTCCTTGTGCAGCGCCCGCCCCTTCGCCACCAGCTCCACCAGCGTGTCGGTCCAGTCGCGGTCCGACAGGATCTTCATGGGCATCACCGCCGGGCCCTTCGACGCGAAGCGTATGCGCCGGATGTGTGGGATGGCCAGCAGCATCTCCCCGATATAGCGCACCCGTTGGGGCGGCAGCATGTAGGTGTCGCCGCCGCTCACCACCACGTCCTCCACCTCGGGTCGGGAGGCCAGGTAGGCGAAGGCGCGGTCCCACCGCTCCACGGCGGGCTTGTAGTCCACCTTCTCGACCTCTTCGGTGTCGGTACCGATGGCGTAGCTGCGCGTACAGAAGCGGCAATACACGGGGCACACGTCCAGGGGCAGGAAGAGCACCTTGTCGTGATAGCGGTGCACGAGACCCGGAGTGGGTGAGTCGGCCTGCTCATGGAGGGAGTCCAGCGTCAGCGCCGGGTGGTCCGGGAGCCGCGTGGAGGCCACCGGGATGAACTGCGTGCGCAGCGGGTCGTGATACGGATTCGCCCAGTCGATGAGGCTGAGGATGTATGGGGAGATGCGCATGGCCATGGGCGCCAGTCGCATCCCCTCCTCCACGTCCTCGAGGAACGACTCGGGGGCGAGATCGCGCAGCAGGTCTTTCAGGTCCTGCGGGCTCTTGGCGCTGTTGCGGTTCTGGAATCGGTGGTCCAGGAACTCATCGGGGGTCACGTGGCGGAACGCCGGGATCCTCTTCCAGAACTCCGAGTCGTCGAGGTCGCGATGCTCCAGGTCGGAGCGTTCCACCGGTTCCTTCAGGGGCTCGGGGACGGGGATGTGGTCGATGCTGGGCAGCTTCATGATTGATCCTCCAGGATCTTGTACCAGACATTCATGCTCTCGATGGCGCCGCCGATCCAGGTGTTGTTGATCAGGGTGCCGGCGTACCGATAGCCACGGCGTCCGAAGGTGATGTTCATGCCGAAGGAGCCGGCTCGGGCAATCGTGTAGGCCACCCGCACGCCGGCCTCCCGGGCGTGCCGGCCCATGAGGGCGAGAAGGTCGGTGGCGATGCCGCGCTTCCGGTGCGAAGGCAAGGTGGCGAAGTCGGTCATCTCCACCACCCCGGGTGGCCCTGCGGGCTCCATGGAGGACGCTCCTACCAGGCGTCCGTGGTCGCGCGCCGTGAAGAAGCGGGTGCCGTGCTCACGTTCGGCGCGCAGATGGGCGGGGTCTTCGATGGGGAAGGGGTAGCTCTCGAAGACCTCGGCATAGCATGCCGCCAGCTCGTCGAGGTCTTCGGGTCCGGCCTCGTCAACGACGACGACCTCCCCGCGTGGCATGCCCCCCCCGTTCGACATCGCCGCCAGGGACGTCGGCGGCTCCACGGAGCTCCCGGGCCTGTCGTCGGGCCCGGTCTCGGCCAGGGCGCGCGCATGCGCGGCCCTTCCCGCTTCGACGACCTCCTGGATCCGGGGGTCTCGGGGAGTGGCCCTTCCCGCCTCCAGGAACTTCCCGGCGAAGAGGCCGGACTCTCCTCCCTCGTGGAAGCGGGGCACCACGGCCTCCACCCGATAACCACGCCGGGCGAGCTCGCCGAAGTCCGAGGCGCGGGCCTTCACCACGATCTTGCCGTAGCTGTTGCGGGTCGCGAGGGACTCGGCCTCATCCAGTACGAGGCGCACGTCGCCGGGGGCGATCCTCATGACGTAGACGCGATCGCTGTCCGGTCCGTGTTGGACTAGCGAGCTGCCAATGCGCAGGAGGCGGTCACGCAAGGGACGCCTCCTCTTCTGTCTCCGTCGCGGTGTCCGTCTCCTCGCTCGTGAGAATCGAGACCGGGACGAACACCAGGGCGGACGCCAGGATGCCCCAGAAGCTCGGGTCGAGCCCGAGAGGAGGCGCCGCGCCGCTGATCAGCAGCACCAGCGTGGTGCTCCCCCCGCAGATCATCCCCCAGAAGGCGCCGGAGGACGTGGACTGCCGCCAGAAATAGGCGCCCAACGTGGGCACGAAGAGACCTGCCACGAGGAACGCGTACGCCTTGAGGATCGCGTCCAGCACCATGGTGAACTGCGACGCGATGAGAATGGCGGCCAGGCCCACCACCAGGGTGGCGACCTGAGATGCCCGCACCAGGCGGGGCGTGTCCTTCATGGCCCATGGGCTCCGCTGCATGATGTCGCTCACTACGTTGCCCGACGAGGCGATCATGCACGAATCCGCCGTGGACATGATGGCGGAGAAGTAGGAGGCCACCACGATCCCGGTGACGCCCACCGGCAAGACGTGCGCGAGGAGGCGGGGCACGCCCAGCTCCGCGTCGATGCCGGGGAAGAGCACGCGGGACATCATGCCCAGGCCCACGCCGGCGAACGCCATGGCCGGCCACTCGAAGAGGCCGGCGATGAACCACGCCTTCTGAGCGTCCTTCGTGGTGGGGCTGGCGTACATGCGTTGATACAGCGTCATCGCCACCAACCAGATCGGCGCGATGGTGATGAACCAGTTCACCAAGGTGAGCGGCGACACATGGAAGAGGCTGAAGTAGCTCGCCGGAAGCGCCGCACGCAGTCCGTGCAGCCCGCCCACCTTGGCCAACGTGAACGGAATGGCGAAGAAGACCAGTCCCATCATGAGCACGATCCACTGGATCGTGTCGGTGTAGATCACGGCTTTGAGACCGCCGAGGACCGTATACGCCACGATGACCCCGCCGATGATGAGCGTGGCGAAGGTGATCTCCGTCATGCCGGGCGGCGCCCAGTGGATCACGGATCCCGACATGAGCTTGGCACCGGCGAGGATTTGCCCCGCCGTGAAGCCCAGGTATCCCAGAGCCGAGATCACCGCCGCCACCAGCGCCACGCGGCCGTCGTATCGGAAGCGCAGGAAGTCGGGGTAGGTCATCATGCCGTGCTCGGCATCGAGGCGCTTGATGCGCGGGATGACGAGTACCGCCGTGGTCCATGCGCCCACGAGGCCCGTGAAGAGCAGCCAGTTGCCCGATAGACCCATGGCGTAGCCGAGGCCGCCCAACCCGATGGAAAAGCCCCCACCCACGTCGGTGGCTGCCACCGAGAGTCCCACGTGACCCGGCGAGATGGCCCGGCCGCCGACGAAGTAGTCCTCGGCGCTCTCGTTCTTCTTGTGGAACCACCACCCCACACCGACCAATCCCAGCATGTAGGTGCCGAAGATCGCGTAATCCAGAAAGGTCATGGGAAGGGTGTGCGCCGGCCCTTGTGCGCCGGGGGCGCACGCTCGGCGGCTCCGCGCTCAGGCGCGGCCGGGCCTGAGACGCGTTCCCGTGGGTAGACGGGGCGCTGAGGCGCAGGGAGAGATCACACCGGTGCGCATGGGCAGGACGTAGCCGCCGGCATGCCCGCCGTGGGCGGTCTCCAGCGATCCGGTGCCGAGTCGTTGCTGCGGTCGTCGACGGATGACGTGCTTCCTATCGGCGGTCGTAGGGAGGCATACTTCAAGACGCTAATCAAAAACACTAACCTGATACGAGGTCAGGTCAACCCTTGTGCGTGTAAGATGCGCTTCCCGACAGGCACCGATGACGCGCGCAGGCGACCTCCCGCCGGGGACCGAAGCAATGGTTCGACGAATGTCTTCCCGACTCCCGCCGGACGTCGTTCCTCACTCTTCGTCCTCCGACTTCTCCCGCGCCACCACACGCTCCAGGGCATGTCGAATCGCGCCGCCGGCGCCCGTGCCCACCGCGAGAGCGAACGCCACGCCGATGGCGCCGAAGCTGATGTAGAACGCGCCGAGTACGATCTCCCGGGCGAAGCCGAGCTGCCAGACCGCCAGCGCCCCGACGACGGCTTGGAGCACCCCCTTCACGATCCTGCCGAGCAGACGGGCTCTCTCGAAGCCCTCGTCCTCCAGCGCGTGGGTGACCCGCTCCCCCACCACGTTCGACACCAGGAAGCCAACGGCCACGATGAGCGCCACCAGCCCCAGGTTTGGGAGGTAAAAGATGGAGCGGTCGATGAGGCTCGACAGGACGGTGAGCTTCCAGATCTGCAGGGCGTTGTCCAGGAAAAGCAGGACGATGGCGATCATCACCACGTTGCCCACCAGATCGTACATGGCGGCCCGAACGTCCCCCTTGCCGAAGGCCGCGCGCCATCCGGTGCGCCCGCCCAGTCGGTCGAGGCGGAGCCACACCATGGCACGTACCACGACGTGCTTGGCGACCCACCCCACCATCACCCCCACGGCCAGAACCGCGAGGCCGGCGGCCAGGGTGGGCAGATAGGCGAAGACCTGGTCGGAGAACCGGGCCAGAGGGCCTACGTTGGTCTGAAAGGCGTTGGCCTGCATGGCGGCCTACTCCTGCCGGAAGAAGATTCGCTCGAAGCGCCGCGTCCGCTTGTGCACGACGTCCCTCACCACCACCACGGGATTCCAACCCGTGTGCGCCACCGTCGCCGGCACCGTCTCCCCGAAGAGCGCCGCCACCGGAGCGTCCTCGGGCGCCCCCATTACCACCAGCTCCCGGGGCCTCAGCGCCTGCGTGAGGCCGGCGGCGACGTCACGGTGCGCGACGACGCCCAGGGTGCCCTGGAAGGCCGCCGCTTCGAGAGTCTCGCGGGCCGCCGACACGCCGCGGTCGCGCTCGTGCTTGGGATCGTCCGGGGACACCACTGTCAACGCCCGCGCCACCGCGCCGTACCACGCCGTGAACGCGGGCACGAGGTCCGCGGCCAGAGCGGTGTTGGCGCTCCGCGTGGTGGGCAGCACGATCCCGGTGGTTCCCTCCCGGGTCGGGCGCCCGTAGAGGATCGCCACCTGGCAGGGGGCGTCCTGGAGCACGCGCTCCACCACCGTGCTCACCAGGCGCTCCACCCACGACTGCCGGTTCGGCTGACCGATGACGATGAAGTTGCACGACTCCTCTCGGGCGGTCTCGACGATGCCGTGGCTTACCCGCCGGGAGATCTTGATGACGGGATGCACGGGGATCCCCCGCGCACGCCCATACTCCACCGCTCGCTGCAGCTGCGGCTCGAGCGCGCGCACCCCCTTGCGTCCCACCATGAGAGACTCGCCCTCGGGGACCTCCACCACCGTCACGGCGACGAGCTCCCCGGCGTGGCGCTTCGCGATGGCGAGCCCCACCTCCATGAGGGACTCCATGCTGTCCGGCGCTGCCAGTGCCACCAGCACGCGGTACTCCTTGCGCTCGATGCGCTCCATCCACGCCGCGCGCTCCACGAACGCCGCCTCGTGGTCCCGCGCGTATCCGTAGTAGAGGAAGGCGCCCACGACGACCCAGGCTCCGGTGGCCACGAGGGAGAGCGGGTAGTGCCCCACCAGGAAGACCGTCAGGAAGAGCATGGTGCCGATGGCCAGGACCGGTATCACCGGCATGAACGGGATGCGGAAGCCCCGGTCCAGGTCCGGCCGGGTCTTGCGCAGCCGCATCACGGCGATGTTCACCTGTACGAAGAGCAGCAGGAACATGATGTCCGACGCCGCCGCCACCGACTCGATGGGCAGCGCCACCGCCATGAAGACGATGAGCACCGTGGAGAACAGGATCGCGTAGTGGGGGGTCGCCCGCCTGGCGTGCACCTGGCCGAGGAGCTGAGGCAGGTTGGCGTCCCGGGCCATGGCGAAGGCCACACGGGAGGACGAGTAGATGGTGGCGTTCAACGCGGACAGCGTGGACAGGAGCCCGCCGATGAGGATGACCACGCCGCCCCCGGCGATGAACTGGTCGGCGACGCTCACCAGCGCGGTCTCCTTCTCCTTTCCCAGATACTCGGTCACCGACATTCCCGCCGGTGCGTGCACCGCGCCCACCGCCACCAGCGCCACCAGCAGATAGATGGGCACCACGATGAGAAGAGACAGAAACGTGGCCCGGGGGACGTTCTTCTTGGGGTTCTCCACCTCCTCGCTGGTCTGGGCGATGATCTCGTAGCCCTCGAAGGCGATGAAGGTGAGCCCCATGGCGGCGAACACGCCTCCCCACCCGTTCGAGAGCATGGGCTGGAAGGCCGCGTGCCAGTCCGGGCGGCGGAGCATCACCACTACGCCCACGGCACCGAAGGCCAGGATGATGATCACCTTGGCCACGGTGATCACGTTCCCGGCCTTCCCGGTCTCCGAAGCCCCGCGGAAGTTGATGTAGGCGAAGAGCACGCACACGACGACGGCGAGCCACTTCTCCAGCGTCATGAAGCCCAGGTGGATCTGGGGAGCGCCGGCCGCCGTGAGGACGAGGCGGAAGTAGGCGCCGAAGCCCAGGGCGTAGAGGGAGCACGCCACCGCGTGGGCGAACCACGACATCCACCCGCTCAGGAAGCCGTTGGGGTCGGGCAGCGCCGTCTTGACCCAGAGGTATCCGCCACCGGCGTCGTGGAACGAGGAACCGAGCTCGGCGTATGCCATTGCGGTGAGCAGGGCTACGAACCCGTTCAGCGCGAAGGTGATGAGCAGGGCCGGCCCGGCGACGCCCGCGGCGATGCCGGTGAGCACGAAGATGCCGGCGCCGATCATGGCCCCGACGCCGATCATCGTGATGTCCGTGAGCCGCATCTCGCGGCTCAGTCGGACCTCGAAAGACATCGAGCTCTTCTCCATGGGCGCCAACAGTGGCTCCGACAGGGGCTTTACAGCAAGCCGGGGACTGTCGGTCTAGCGTTTCGGCGGGCTCCGTTGTCTTTTCAGGTGTCTCTTTTCGGATGTTGCTTGACGCATCAACCGACGGCGATTCCCTCAACCAATAGTGGTGGCCGGTGCTCTATTTCGGGCCTGAAACGTACATGCCTCTGGCCTCGGCGGTCGCCGCGGTCGTGGGAGTCGCGCTCACGTTCTGGCGGCGGTTGGTGGGTTTCTTCCGCCGGATATTCTCCGGGCGCGAACCGGAGCTCCCACCCGCGGGCGCGAGCTCCGGCGAGGCCTCGCCCCCGAAGCGATCGGTGGACGATTAGAGGCATTCCCGTTCCACACGAACACGAAGACCGAGTGCCGGCACGATGAAGCCCGGCAAGGTGGTGGTCATCGGCCTGGACGGCTTCGACCCGACCCTGGCCGAGGGGATGATCGAGAGAGGCGCGCTTCCCAACCTGGCGAAGCTGCGCAAGACGTACTTCCACCCCCCACGACGGGTGACGACATCGTGCGGGAGAGGCTGAGGGGCCTGGGATACCTGGGATGAGCCGTCGCCGGAAGCCGAGAAAGGCCTCGGGGTCCTCGCCGAAGCGCAAGCCGTCGCGCGGGGCTCCCGGGAACGCGAAGAACGCGAAGAAGGAGCCCGCTCGCAAGCAGGCCGTACCGCGATCCAGACCCGCGGAGACCACGCCGGCCGAGACGGGGCCCCTGTCGTGGGGGCGGATCGTGCTCATGGCGGTCGCCGCCGGCGTCTGGACGGGCCTGATAGAGGAGATCCCGGTCCTGCTGGCCCCGTTCGGCCACGTGGTGGTGCGCCTCGGACGCGACTTCGTCTGGATGACGCCCCTGGCCGACATCCTCTACTTCCTCATCGCGGCGGGCGTGCTCCTGGCCCTCGGCCGCCGCTGGCCACACGCGAGGAACCGCAGCGTGGTGGTGGGCACCTTCGCCGGGCTGTGCGCCCTGGAGCTGGGGCTCCTGCCGGAACGGCTCTACGCTCTGGCCATCATCGTGCTGGCCATCGGCGTGGGCGTGCAGGTGCACCGCATGGTGAAGCGGCCGCCCCGGCACCGCCGGCTGATGCCGGCGGCCGCCGTCGTGGGACTTCTCCTGGCGGGGGGGATGACGGCCCGCATGGAGTGGAATGAGTGGGTCTGGAATCGGTACTGGATGACGGGGCTGCCCATGGCCGAGGCCGGTGCGCCCAACGTTCTCCTGATCATTCTGGACACCGTGCGCGGCGCCAGTCTCGACTTCGTCGACCCATCGGGGGCCGCCTCCGACTTTCCACCGGCGCACACGCCCGTGATGGACAGCCTGGCGGCGTCCTCCGTCAACTTCACCAAGGCCATCGCGGCCTCGCCGTGGACCCTGCCCTCCCACGCCAGCATGTTCACGGGGGCCTGGCCCATCCGGCTCTGGGGGGAGCGCTCACAGGGTGGCGAGTGGATGCGGGCTCTGCCCCCGCAGCACCCGGTGGTGGCGGAGGCCCTGGCCCGTCACGGCTATCTCACCGCAGGGTTCGTGGGGAACCTGACGTTCACTGTGGCCGCCACCGGCCTCGCCCGCGGCTTCCTCGTGTACGAGGACTTTCCCATCTCCGTGGGCCAGATGATCCTGTGCACGTCGCTGGGCCGGCGACTCGCCGGGAGCTCCAAGCTACGCCGGATCATCGGCTATCAAGAGCTGCTGAACCGCAAGGACGCGAGGAAGGTCACCGACGAGTTCCTGGGCTGGGAGCGGAAGCACGGGAAGGGCGACCATCCCTGGTTCGCGTTCCTGAACTACTTCGATGCGCACGAGCCGTACTTCCCGCCCGATTCGGTGAAGCGCGCCATGCCGCCGGGAAGCCACTGGGACAACTTCACGCACTTCGCCGACCTGCTCAACGGGAGCGGGGCGTACGTGACCGACAAGTGGAAGATGGACCCGGCGGAGCGCCACGCACACGCTGCGGGATACGCTGCGGCCATCACCCACGAGGACGAGCAGGTCGGGCGGATCCTCGCCGTGCTCAAGCAGCGTGGCGTGCTGGACAACACGGTGGTGGTCATCGCCGGGGACCACGGTGAGCAGCTGGGCGAGCACAACCTGTACAACCACCCCAACAGCCTCTACATGCAGACGGTGCACGTGCCCCTCATCGTGGACGATCCACGGCCCGGGCACGACCCGAAGGCGCGGGTGAACCAGGTGGTCAGCCTGCGGGACGTCGGTGCCACGCTCCTCCACCTCGCGGGAGTCAATCCCGCCCGGGAAGGCATCGGGGGCCGCTCGCTGTCGCGATTCTGGTCGATGAGCGACTCGGTGGGCCCGGGGCAGGACACCGTCGGCGACACCATCTTCTCCAGCGTGAGCCGGGGGTCGGACCGCGAGCCGTGGTACCCCGCCAACTGGGGTCCCGAGATGTACTCGTTGATGGATTCGACCTACGAGTACATCCGCAACGGGGATGGCACCGAGGAGCTCTATGACATACGCCTGGACCCCGCCGAGCTGCGGGACCTCGTCAACCGGCCGCAGGAGGCGTCGGTCCTGGCGCACTTCCGGACCGTGCTGCACGGGCTGGTCTCGCGCGTGCCTGCGGTGCCGAAGGAGCCGGTGGAGCACCCGAAGGCTCCACCCAGGAACGAAGGACGCTAGCTTTTCGTCGTTTCGAGAAGGGCCTGACGGCGCCGCTCACTCGACCCGAACCCGCGCGTGAGAATCCGAGGAAGAACCTGGAAGTCGGACGACATGCCCCTCCTGGATCACCTGGAGGAGTTTCGCTGGCGCATCATCTGGACCCTCGTGGCGCTGGCCCTCGGCTCGGTGCTCGGCTTCGTCCTCATCACCCGGTTCGACCTGTTGAAGCTCCTCATCGAGCCGGTCCGCGCGTTCCTGAACGGCGGCAAGCTCAAGTACTTGAGCCCCGCCGATCCGTTCATGGTCACGCTGCGGCTGTCGGTGGTGGCCGGTGTGGTGATCGCACTGCCCGTGGCCCTCTACCAGCTCTGGGGCTTCCTGTCGCCGATCCTGGAGCCCAGCGAGAAACGGGCGGTCCTCCCCGCCCTCATGGGGGCCATCGTCCTCTTTCTGGGCGGCGCGTCCCTGGCCTACTTCGGTGTGCTGCCCCTGACGCTGAAGTTCTTCAGCAAGTTCGAGCCGGGAAGCCTCCAGCAGAACCTCACCGTCGACAAGTTCCTGGGCTACCTCATGAAGCTGATGCTCGGGTTCGGCGTCGCTTTCGAGACCCCGGTCATCATGCTGGCGCTGGGAGCCATGGGCATCGTGACGTCCGAGCTGCTGGCGCGCTACAGACGCCATGCCATCGTGGTGATCTTCGTCATGGGCGCGGCCCTCACGCCTCCGGACGTCTTCTCGCAGCTGCTCATGGCCGTGCCGCTCCTCTTCCTTTTCGAGCTGAGCATCTGGCTGGTGAGGTGGACGGAGCGCCGGCGGGCCGCGGCGGAGGCGGAGGCGTCCTCCCCCGACGCGGCGGAAGCACCTGCGGAAGCGCCGGCGGAAGAGACGGGGGCGTGAGCGCGGGCGGGGCTCCGCCCGCCCGCCTCAAGTGTCTCGCGTCTCCCGGGCGGCGTTGGCCCTGATGGCCTGCGCCACGTAGTCGGCCAGACCCTCCACCCGCTCGTCGTAGTGCGCCCGGAAACGGGGGTCGGCGGTGTACATCTCCGCGAGCCCCGCGTGCATCCCGTGACTGCACGGATAGAACCAGCGATGGATGTGGAGGCGGGCCTCCTCCGCCACCGCTGTGGCCTCCTCGCCGTCGGCGGGGATCCCGGCCCGCATGAGCGCCGCCATGCGCGCCTCGATGTCTTCGCTCTCACCCTTGATCCGGGCCCAGTCGTCCTTCGAGTAGCCCTTTGCGCGCCGTGCCGACTCCTTGTAGGCGTCGGTGTGGCCCCAGCGCCGGCCCGCCTCCTCCTCGTACAGGCCGGGGTCGAACGCGCTCTTCTCGTCGTCCGCCATCTCCATCGTCTCCCGTCCGTGGAATCCTCGTCTCGAATGCAGGAAGGATAGGACCTGACGCGACGTGAGGATCAAGGGGTGGTGGCGAGAGGCCCATCCCTGCGAAGACGAACGCCCGCGCCCGGGCACGACGACGTCGGACTGCCTGGATGCGGCACGAACGAGGGGAGGGCGGCTGCGCCGCCCTCCCCGTAATGAGCCTGGCTGTCGTTTTCCGCAGCCGGCCGATGCCGCGCCGGCCGCGCCTCTTCCACGTCTTCCGGTGGAGGCTGTCCGGCTCCTTCGCGCCGTCCGTCAGGGCGGCCCGCTCCTTCCTATTGGCCCTATTGGCCTCCTCCTCCCGCCGGCGCGCGGTTCGGCGGTGTCGGCCTCGTGGGCAGGTGCTTGGGATGCTCCCGGATGAGCTTCAGGATCTCCTGCACGCCTCGCTCCAGCTGGGGATCGTGTCCCTCGATGACCGACTTGGGATCGTTCTGCACCACGATGTCCGGATCCACTCCGTGGCCCTCGATGATCCACTTGCCGTCCACGCTGGTGAAGCCGAACTCCGGCACGTCCACCTGACCGCCGTCGATGAGCGGCCCGTGTCCGCTGTAGCCGATGACCCCACCCCAGGAGCGCATGCCGATGAGGGGGCCGAGGCCCGCCTGCTTGAACATGGCGGGGAAGATGTCTCCGTCCGACGCGGACGTCTGGTTGAGGAGCGCCACCAGCGAGCCGTAGAAGATGGGTCCCCGCGGATACGTGGACGGGAAGTCGTTGTTGCGTGAGTACCCGCTGGCCAGCAGCTGGTGGCTCAGCCGCTCGATGAGCATGGAGGAGACGTTGCCGCCGCCGTTGCCGCGCACGTCGATGATGAGCCCTTCCTTGCGGATCTGCGGATAGAACCACTTGATGAACTCGGAGAGGCCGGCGGCTCCCATGTCCGGGATGTGCAGGTAGCCGACCCGGCCCTGGGTCATGGAGTCCACCATCTCCCGGTTCCGGTCCACCCACGCCATGTACACCAGCTTGGTCTCGCTCCGGATGGGCCGGTAGCTCACCTCGCGCGCGCCGTCCATGGTGGGGCGGCTGTTCAGCGTGAGCGTGACCGGATGGGCCGACTTGTAGCGGAGCAGCTCGTAGGGGTTCTCGGGGGCCCTCAGCTGCGTGCCGTCCACGGCCAGGACGTAGTCTCCGACGTGGGCGTCCACGCCGATCTGCGTGAGGGGCGAGCGGTACTCCGCCTCCGAGTTGTCGCCCTTGAAGATGCTGGCGATGCGGTATCGGCCCGACGCCGGGTCGAGGGCGAAGCGTGCACCGGGCAGCGCCACGTCCGCCCGCCTCGGGATGTCGTAGTCCCCGCCGGAGATGTAGGTGTGGGAGTTGCTCAGCTCGCCGATCATCTGGTCGAGGACGTAGTCGAGATCCGAGCGGTGCCCCACGTACTTCAGCAGCGGCTCGTACCGGTCGCGGATCGCCGTCCAGTCGTAGCCGTTCATGTTGGGCACGTAGAAGTAGTCCCGAAACCGGCGCCACACCTCGTTGAAGATCTCCACCCACTCCTGCTCGGGCACGATGTCCGCCTGCAGGCCCGCGGTGGAGAGCGTCTTGGCCGACGAGCCCCCGTTGGGCTTCACGTCCACCAGCTTCCACGCCCCGCCCTCCCGCGCCAGGAGCTTCGTGCCGTCGGCGGAGAGGGCGTACCCGCCGGTGCCGGCCACCAGGGTGCTGGCCTTGCGATCGGCCAGGTTGAAGATCATCACCTCGGGCCGCGTCTCCGGCGCGCGCCCGTAGACGAAGGGCGTTCCCTTCACGTAGACCAAATTCCCCTTGACCGCGTTCAGGCCGCGGTAGTCGTCGGCGGGGACGGGGACGGGGGCCACGCGGCTCGCCAGGCCGTCGAAGTCTATGGCGATGTCGGTCGGTGACGACGCCCCGGCCGAACCACCATGCGTGGCGGCCGTCTTCGAGCTTGCGCTCCCCTCCGCGTGTCCGCCGGGGCCGGTGGCGGCGGCGGTGTCGACCTTCGCCTCGTCGCTCTCGGGCGGGAACGGGGCAGGCACGTCCTTTCTCAACGCCAGCGCGAAGATCCCCGTCATGCGGTCGGTGGCGTAGTCCCACTCCACCGAGCTGACCTGGGGCGCGTACTCCCGGTTGCTGAGGAAGAACAGGTACTTGCCGTCGGCGCCGAAGACGGGCTCCGAGGAGTCGTACGTCAGGCTGGTCACGGCGTGAAGGGCATGGTCCTGGATGCCCCACACGTAGATCGACCGGAACCCGCTGTCGTGGCTCAGGCTGAAGGTCAGCCAGCGGCTGTCCGGCGACCAGCTCTGGTCGCCGATGTTGCCCGTGGAGTCCCGGGCGACCTTGATGAGCTTCTTGTTCGCCACCTCCAGCACCCAGAGCTGGCCCGACTTGTCGGCGAACGCCAGGCGCTTGCCGTCGGGCGACCACACCGGGGCGAAGCGCATCTGGTCACCGTTCGTGGTGAGGCGCTCGGGCGTCCCGCTTCCGTCCTGATTGACCAGGTACAGCTCGTCCTCGCCGCTCATGTCGGAGACGAACGCGACCTTGGCTCCGTCGGGGGACCAGCGGGCGCCCTTGTCGTGGGCGTTGGAGCTGTGCGTCAGGTTGCGCGTCGGCCCGTGCTCCGCCGGCACCGTGAAGATGTCGCCGCGGGCTGTGAAGAGCGCCCTGTGGCCGTCCGGGCTGAGGTCGGCGTCCTCGATGTAGCGGGCGACGGACTTGTGCACCGGCCGGGCCGCGACCCCGTCGTCGGGCACGTGGATGTCGAGCTTGCGGTCGGCGCGGGTGCGCGTGTCGAAGACGTGCAGCTCGCCGGCGAGCTGATACACGATGCTGCCGGTCTCGTCGGCGCTGGGCCACTCCACGTCCCAGACCTTCTCGTGGGTGAGCTGGACCAGGTCCGAGCCGTCGGGCTTCATCGAGTACAGGTTGAGCTTGTTGTCCCGATCGGAGTTGAAGTAGATGCGGTCCCCGATCCACATGGGATCGCGGTCGGTGCGCACGTCGTTGGTGACGTTCTTCGCGTCGTGGGTCGCGAGGTTGAACACCCACAGGTCCTCGGCCCAGCCGCCCTGGTAGCGCTTCCAGGCGCGGAAGTCCCGGAAGAGGGGCGAGTAGACGATCTCCTTCCCGTCCGGCGAGATGTCACCGGCGCCGGACTGCGGCATGGGCAGCGCCACCGGCAGGCCGCCGGCCATGGGCACGGTATAGAGCCGGTTGTTCGCCAGGTCCCAGCCATCGCGCAGGCTGCGGAAGACGACGGACTTGCCGTCGGGGGTCCAGCCGTACACCTGGTCGTCGTAACCCCACCGCGGGGGGAGTGGGCCCTGGGCGGGATAGAAGGTGAGCTGCTTGGGCACGCCGCCCGTGGAGGGGATCACGTAGACCTGCTCGTCCCCGTCGTACTGTCCGGTGAACGCGATCCACTTGCCGTCGGGAGAGTACTTGGCGAACAGCTCCTGTCCGGGGCTGGCCGTGAGACGCACCGCGGTGCCGCCGGTGGCCGGAGCCGTCCACAGGTCACCCGCGTACGTGAAGACCACGTGGTCGCCGTGGATGTCGGGGAAGCGAAGCAGCTTGGTCTGGGCTGCCGTGGGCGCCGCAAGGGCGAGAACGAGGAACGTCGCCAGACGGAGCGACCTGCCCGCCCGGCGTTCGAGGGGATGCGTCATGATCCTCTCCTTCAGGGAGCACATCGTGTTCGCGAATCGCGACGCGTGCGGTGCGCCGCAGCCGCACGGCCCGACCGGGAGGGTGGCCTTAGCCTAGCAGACCGGGGCGAGCCGGTCTACGACCCCTGTCGATGTGGATCGGACCCACCGCCCCCCGGGGTTCGCCGGGGAAGCGGTCGCCAGGCCCGTCGAGGGGAGACGGAGCGCGCCCCGAGCCGTCAGCCGCCGTCCTTGGCGTTCCGTACCGCGTCGAACGCCTGTGGTCGCAGGTCCAGGAGCCAATACACGTACACGTCTCGAGTGAGGATCCCCTTGCCGTAGGCGAGACAGAGCCGGTAGTCCAGCACGTCGAGGGCCCGCGTGTTGGGGGCGGTTTGCACCACGGCCTCCAGCAGGTCACCGGTCTTGGACGCGGCTCCCTTCTGCGGGCTTCCCGTCGGGGGCCCTCCACCCGGAGGCGCTCCGCCGGGCGGGCCTCCCTGCGCCGTACCTTGCGACAGGTCGGTTCCCTGGCCCGAGGACGAGACGAGGCTCTGGACGATGGTCGGAACGGCCGCGGCGACCCCCACACCCGCCGGGGAGTCGAGCCACGCCTCGGGAGGGCGTGTGCAGACCGCCGACACCCCGTCCGGCCGCTTGAGGGCCAGCGTGGATGGCCCGCTCGAGTCTCCCGCCGAGGCGCAGCCGGCCGACACCAGGCACAGCAGCACGAGTGACCTGTAATGGGAAGAGCGCATTCGCATGCTCGCATCGGGTGGCACGTCCGGGCCCGCATGGCGGATGCACAAATGTACACGCCGAGGCGGTGGAGGCTCCCACCGACGTGGTTCCCCGTGGCCCCCTCCGGCGGAAGGCACGCGTGGCGGCACGCCTCAGGGTTCCCTAAACTCCGCGATGCCCATGAACCGACTGCTGGAATCGGCGGCGGAGCGAGCCCTCCGCTACCTCGAGGGTGTCGATGCCCGTCCGGTCGCTCCGGATGCGGACGCCACGGAACGGCTCGGGGAGCTGGACGAGCCCCTTCCGCAGGCGCCGACGGACCCCGAGGAAGTGCTGGAGCTTCTGGACACACGCTGCTCCCCGGCCACCATGGCCATGGCCGGGCCCCGCTTCTTCGGCTTCGTCATCGGCGGCTCACTTCCGGTGACCCTGGGGGCCAACTGGCTCGCCGCCGCATGGGACCAGAACACCGCTCTCCATCGGGTGACGCCCGCCACCGCACAGCTGGAGGCGGTGGCGCTGTCGTGGCTCCTGGAGCTCTTCGGTCTGCCTTCAGAGTCGGGCGGCGCCTTCGTCACCGGGGCAACGGTGGCGAACCTGAGCGCCCTGGCCGCGGGCCGCCATGCCGTGTACACCCGCATCGGCTGGGACATCGAAGGCGACGGGATGGTCGGCGCGCCGCCCGTGACCGTGATCGTCGGAGCCGAGGCCCACCCCTCGGTCTTCAAGGCCCTGGGGCTCCTGGGGCTGGGACGCAACCGCGTCGTCAGGGTCCCCGTGGACGGGCAGGGACGCATGCGGGCCGACCTGCTCCCCGAGGTCTCCGGGCCCACCATCGTATGCGTCCAGGCGGGCAACGTGAACACCGGTGCCTTCGATCCCTTCGAGGATGTCTGCGCCCGTGCCCACGAGGCGGGAGCCTGGGTCCACGTGGACGGCGCCTTCGGCCTGTGGGCGGCCGCCGCACCCGAGCGCGCCGGGCTCGTGCGGGGCATGGAAGCCGCCGATTCGTGGGCTACGGACGCGCACAAGTGGCTGAACGTCCCCTACGACAGCGGCCTCGCGTTCGTGCGCGACCGCGACGCGCTACGCAGCGCCATGGCCCTCACCGCGGAGTATCTGCCTACGGAGACCGACCAGCGCAACCCGGCGGACTACACGCCGGAGCTCTCCCGGCGCGCCCGCGGCGTGGAGGTGTGGGCTGCCCTCAAGGCGCTGGGCAGGGATGGCGTCGCCGACCTCGTGGGGCGGACCTGCCGCCACGCTCGCGCCTTCGCGGAAGGGCTGGCGGACGCGGGATACGAGATCCTCAACGACGTGGTTCTGAACCAGGTGCTGGTGTCGTTCGGCGATGCAACGGTGACGGAGAAGGTCATTGCGGATATTCAGCGCGACGGCACATGCTGGTGCGGAGGGACGGTCTGGCAGGGCAGGACGGCCATGCGCATAAGCGTGTCCTCGTGGGCCACCACGGAGGAGGACGTCCAGGTGAGCCTCGAGGCCATACTGCGCTGTGCGGCGCGACACCGGACGCCCCGGTGAGAGAGGAGGGGCCGGAGCCGTGAGCGGACCACGGGAGACCTACGTCGAGCGGGAACGGCGCCATGCGGAGGCGCGGGACCGCGCCCATGGGGCGTCTCTCAGGATGTCCACGCTGCGCATGGCGACGTTCCTGGGGCTGGTGGCAGCTCTCGTGCTGTGGGACGTGCTCGCGGCGCCGACGGAACGGATCGCTGCCGCCGTGGCCGTGGTGCTGGCGGTGCTCTTCGTGGTGATGGTGGGGCGCCACCGCAGGATCCGGGAGCTCGAGCGCCGGCAGGAAGTGCTCCGCGGGTTGGCCGTGGAGGGGCTGCTCCGCCTGGATCGCCGGTGGGACGAGCTGGAGGCATCGCTCCCCCACGCGGAGGCCAACCACGGGGAAGCGCCTGCCGAGCATGCGTACGCCAACGACCTCGACGTCTTCGGAAGGGCGTCGCTGATACGTCTGTCCGGACCCGTGACCTCCGCTTCCGGGCGCCGGACTCTCAGACGCTGGCTGCTGGAGGCCGCTTCACCCGACGAGGTGGTGGCCCGGCAGGAGGCGGTGCGGGAGCTGACTCCGGCGGTGGAGTTCCGCGAGGAGCTGGCGGCACGCGGGCGCCTGGCTCCGGCCTCCGAAGAGGACGCGCTGAACGCCTTCCTGGAATGGGTCGAGTCCGACCCGTGGCTCCTGACGCAACGCTGGACGCTTCTGGCGGCCCGGACTCTACCGGTCCTGACGCTGGTCCTCGCGGTATTCGAGCTGCCCCACGGCGGCGTCCTCTCCTGGTGGGTAGCGTCGCTGGCGCTCCAGCTCTGGGTCCTCGCCCGCGTACGCCGTCGTGTGGTGGAGGGGTTTCCCCTCGTGGAGGAAGGTGCGCCGTGTCTGCAGGCGGCGGGCCCGCAGCTCCGCCTCGTGGAGGGGGCCGACTGGAGCTCGGCGCGCCTGCGGGAGCTGGGTGAAAGGCTTGTCACCGACGGTGAGCCTGCCCACGCGGCCCTCGCCCGCCTGGTGCGACGGGTGGACATGGTACAGAGCCGCCGGAGCATGATCTACGAGGGGCTGGCCCCGGTGCTCCTCCTGGACGTGCATCTGGGCTTCGCCCTCGACCGGTGGCGCGCGCGGTGGGGACCCGACGTGCGCCGCTGGCTCGACGCCCTCGGCCACATGGAGGCCCTCTCTTCCCTGGCGACGCTGGGTCACGACCATCCCGACTGGTGCATGCCGGAGTGGAAGGTGGGAGAGAGCGTGCTCCGGGGGGTGGCGTTGGGGCATCCGCTGCTTCTGCCGGCCGCGTGCGTCCGGAACGACCTCGACGTGGGACCGCCGGGCACCTTTCTCTTCATCACGGGCTCCAACATGTCCGGGAAGAGCACGCTCCTCCGGGCGGTGGGTGCCAACACCGTCCTGGCAGGGGCCGGGGCGCCCGTATGCGCCACATCGTTGACGCTGCCGCCGGTGCGGCTGTGGACGAGCATGCGCGTGGACGACTCGCTGGCCGACGGGGTGTCCCGCTTCATGGCCGAGCTCCTCCGGGTACGGGCCGTGGTGGAGGCGGCGCGCGACTCCGCCGGGGGGGAGACGCCCGTCCTCTATCTCCTGGACGAGATGCTCCAGGGAACGAACACCGCGGAGCGCCGGGTGGCCGCGCGGGCCGTGCTTCGCCATCTGCTGGAGGAGGGAGCCATCGGTGGGATCACCTCACACGATCTGACGCTGGCGGATGCACCGGACCTGGTGCCCTTGAGGAAGGCCTTCCATTTCCGCGAGCGGGTAGAGCGGGGCGAGGAGGGCGCGCGGCTGACCTTCGACTACGTGCTCCGCCCCGGCGTGGCCACCACCCGCAACGCGCTGCGCCTTCTGGAGGCGGTGGGCCTGGGGCACGCCGACGCACCGGACGACGACGACGCGGACGAGGGACCTGGGGGCGGCGAGGGTGCGTAGTACACGCCCGGAGTGCCCGATGGACGGACGTGCGGGACGAGCAGAACCCGAAGATGTGAGGGAGGGGAGATGAACGGCGAGTGGATCACTCTGGAGGTGGACGACGGAACCAGGATGCGGGCGTGGGCGGAACGCCCGGGGGGTGGGGACACGGGAGCGGGCATCCTGTTGCTGCAGGATGCCCTGGGTGTCGGCGAGCACATCCGAGAGGTGACGGGGCGCTTCGCGGGGCAAGGGTATACCGCGCTGGCGCCGGAGCTCTTCCACCGGACGGCCCCCGGCTTCGAGGGCGGCCCGGACCGGATCCAGGAAGCCCTCGAGCACATCCGCGCCATGACGGTGGACGGGCAGTCGGCCGATCTCCGGACGGCGCATGCCTGGCTCGCCTCGCAGCCCGCGGTGGACGCCGGGCGCATCGCCGCGGTAGGCTACTGCATGGGGGGACGGGCCGCGTTCCTGGCCAACGCGGTGACCCCCCTGGCCGCATCGATCTCGTACTACGGCGGCGGCATCGCCGAGGGGCTGCTGGACCGTGCCTCCCATCTCTCCGGACCGCAGCTCCTGTTCTGGGCGGGGCAGGACCAGCGCATCCTTCCCGAGCACGTGCGCGCCGTCGAGGATGCGCTCCGGGCTGCGGACAAACGCTACGCCAGCGTGGTGTTCTCCCAGGCGCAGCACTCGTTCTTCAACGAGCCCATGGGGCGGTACGACGCGGACGCGGCGGCCCAGTCGTGGGCCCTGGCGCTGGAGTTCCTGCGCAGCTACGTGCTGGAGAAGTGACGTCCGGGGAATGACGGCGCTCAGCGCGCGGTGGTTGCCGGCCGAGCGCGCGGTCGTTGCCGGCCGAGTACAAGGTACGACGCGGGAGGGGCGCCTTCAGTATCGCTTGAACGACCCGGTGACCTCGGTTTTCACGGGCACGCCACCCACGCGTCCGGGAATGCCCTTGCGGGCACCGGCATCGCTCAGGTAGACAAGCAGGCAAGGCGCACCACCCGACTCACCCAACGCGGTCCCGCTCACGCCCTTGCGCCCGAGCACCTTGCGGTTGAGCTCGGCCAGGGCCGCCTTCAGGTCGGCGCTCATCGGACCCCCTTCCGGGGCGAGTGCGGTGGAGTGCGCAGGGTCACGGGCCTTCTCCGTCTATCCTGACGCCGAAGCGCTGGAGCACCAGGTCGATGGGGTTCGCGATAGTGTTGACGTTGCTCCCGGCGAAGAGGAGCCCCACCGGTCGCCGGTCGCCCAGCAGCGTACCCTTGGTCACCACCAGCGAACCCGAGTCACCGGGGTTGCTGAAGGTCCCGTCGGAGATCACGATCTGATCCACGAAGCGTGCGCTACCGGGGCCGTAGCCCACATCGATGGTGGCGTGGACTCCGGTGACGCGTCCCATCGTGAGCCCCGTCGTGCGGCCGTACTTCTGGACGGTCATGCCCAGCTTCACCTCCTCGGTGCGTCGCCGGGGCGTGCCGTATCCGCCGTCGGGGGTGGCGTTGCCCAGCTCGTCCTTCGTGGTGAGGGCAAGCGCGGCGTCGATGCGGTTCTCCGGGCAGACGAAGGCCTGGCACATCCTGATTGGTTCAAAGTCCGCCAGCGTGCCCAGGGCATCCTCGGGGTCGCGTCCGCCGTCGGCCACGCCGGGCTGGAGGAAGGGGTCGCCTTCGTGCCCCTGGTTCACCGCGGCCAGCACGTGGTTGTTGCTCAAGGCGTAGACGTGGTCCCCGTCCGTGACACGGGCGCCGATGGTGCCGGCGGTTATGGCTGGGTGGCCCGTGCTCACGCCGATGGGAACGGGGCGGGGGAAGCCCCGCTTCGGATCGACCGGCTCGTCCGAGGCACGCGCCCCCTCGGCGCCGTAGGCGACGATGGGTCCCGTGACCTCGGGCACCACGGGTACGCCCGCCACGGTCGCCGGAAGGGCCGCGACGCCGGGAGCGGTGAGGTAGACCTTCACCACCGGCTTTCCCGCGGCGTCCATCCCCACCGCCGTGCCCACCACGCCGGCGAGGTCGATCCAGCGGGCGGTGACCTGCTCCTGTGCCGTCAGGGCGGCGCGGAGGTCGGCCGCCTTCAGGCCGTACTCGCCGCCTCGAGGGACGGCGTGCAGCAACACGTCCCCCAGGAGCGCCAGGACGAGCCCGACGCGCGACCGGAAGATCCGCTTCATCCACCTCATCGTCATCCTTCCCATACGGAAGGGGAGGTCCCGAGGTTCCTGCCGACGCCTCTACTCTACGCGCAGAGTCCGGAGCGGGTCCA
>Ga0316583_10000051_pt1 | contig 22883 bp, 20 predicted proteins | sample J_170502JBrBrA_D_FD_204513 | JGI IMG/M metagenome (GOLD analysis project Ga0316583, IMG submission 204513) | Rhizosphere microbial communities from salt marsh grasses in Alabama, United States - J_170502JBrBrA | ecosystem: Host-associated > Plants > Roots > Rhizosphere | place: USA: Alabama... | reverse complement strand
GGGGGGGGCCGCCCCTCTCCGTTTCTCCCGCCTCCGTCCCGCTTCTTCCTTCGTTCGTTTCCGTCGGGTACCCGGCGTCCCGCACCGGTCACTCGTACCGGAGCGCCTCGATGGGGTCGAGGCGGGCCGCCCGCCGGGCGGGCCACATCCCGAAGAACAGGCCCACGCCCGCGGAGAAGCCCAACGCCGTGAACACCGCGTACGGCGCGACATACGTCTGCCACTGCGCGAAGGTGGTCATCAGATGCGCCGCCAGGAACCCCACGCCCACGCCCAGGACACCGCCCAGGACGCACAACGCCAGGGACTCCACCAGGAACTGGAACATGATGTTCTGGCGGGTGGCCCCCAGGGCCTTGCGCACGCCGATCTCACGCGTGCGCTCGGTGACGCTCACCAGCATGATGTTCATGATGCCGATGCCGCCCACCAGGAGGCTGATCCCGGCGATTCCGGCCAGCAGGTACGTCAGCGTCTTGTTGGTCTCGTTGAACGTGGACATCATCTGCGCCGCGTTGAAGACCTGAAAGTCCGCGTCGTCACCGGGGCGGAGCCTGTGCTGGCGACGCATGATCTGGTCGATCTGCGCATACGCCTGCTCCTGTTCCTTGGGCGAGAAGGTGGACACCTCGATGCTGCTCAGCCGCTCCCGGCCCCCGAACAGGCGATACAGGGCCGTCGAGGTGGGTACGAAGATGTCCTCGTCGGGGCCCTGGAAGCCCGATTCGCCCTTCGCCTTGAGGATACCGATGACGACGAAGGGGACGCCTCGGATCTGGATGGTCTGCCCGAGGATGCTCTCCGGGGTGAGGGCCGCCGAGTCCTGTCCGGCCAGATTGGACAGCACGTTGGCACCGAGGACAGCCACGCGGCGGCGACCCTGGAGCTCACCTTCGGTGAAGTACCGCCCAAGAGCCAGATGGTGATCGTGGATGGCGAAGTACTCGGGCCACACCCCGTAGATCTCGGCGTGGGCGTTCCAGCGCGAGTACGTGACCTGCTGGCCCGAGCTCGCCACGGGAGAGACCGTGAGCAGCCCGTTGCTCTCCCTCTTCAGCGCGTCGGCATCCCTCACATACAGGCGCTGGGCGACGTTGCGCACGCCGCCGAAATGCCCCCAGTTGGGGCGGATCGTGAGGACGTTGGTCCCCATGCTCTGGATCTGCGCCTCGACGCGTCGCTGCGCGCCCTGGCCCAGGGCCACCACCGCGATGACCGCGGCCACCCCGATGATGATGCCAAGCGTGGTCAGGACGGCCCGGAGCACGTTGGCCCGGATGGCCGCCATGGCCACCATGATGATCTCGAAGATGAGCATCGTCGGCTCTCCCCTACCTGCCGCGGCGGCCGCCGCCGCCGCCGCCGAATGGACTGCCGCCCATGCGCTCGCGGATCCGGTTCATGAAGGCCTGCTGCTGGGCCTGGAGCTGGGCGGCGCTCACGACGGCGACCGTGTCGTTCTCCTGCAGGCCGGACACCACGGCCGCGTTGTCCCAGTCGCTGATGCCGATCCGGACGAGCTTGGGCGTCGGCTTCCCGTCCTTGACCACGAACACCACGACCGACTTGACGTTGGGATCCGCGGCGGACTCCGCGTGCTGGCGGAGCGCCTCCGCGAGGACGCGCATGGAGTCCTGGGTGATCTCGCCGCGGGCCACCTTCGCTCTCAGCGAGTCGAACTCAGGCCCCATGCTGAAGCGCGCGGCGTTCTGGCTGTTGCGTGCGCCGGTGCGCTGGCCACGCAACGCTGTGCGTCCTCCCTGAGCGGTCTGCCCACCCTGGCTGCGGGACGCGCCGCCCTGGGCGCCGCGCGCACTGTCGCCGTTCCCCCGCATGAACCTGCCACCCGCGAACTGGCCCAGGTCCAGGTTGTCCACGTCCAGACCCAGCGCCATGGCCGCAGGCCCCACCTGACGGGGTTGCACGATGGCGCCGGTGGGCACCATGAGCACGTTGAGTGCGGAGTTCTCGAGGATCGTGACCTCTGCATTCATGCCGGGCTTCAGCAGCCGGTCACGGTTGTCCAGGTCGATGATGACGTTGAAGTTCGTCACGTTCTGACTCACCACCGCCTGCGGCTCGATCTTCAGGACCTTGCCGTCGAACGTCCGGTCGGGGTACGCGTCCACCTTGACCGTGGCCGGCATCCCGGCCTGGAGCGCGCCCACGTCGGTCTCGTCCACCAGAGCGACGACCTGCATCTCCGCGAGGTTCGCCATGGTGAAGAGCGTGGTGCCTCCGGACACGTTCTGGGAAGCCGACTGGATGACCTGGCCCTCCGAGACCGTCCTCGTGAGGATGGTACCGTTCATGGGGGCCACGATCATGGCGTCGCTGAGCTCCTTCTGCGCCAGCTCGAAGCTCGTCTGCGCGCGCACCTGGCTGGCCACCGCGTTGGCGTAGCTGAGCTCGTTGGTCTCGTACTGCTCCTGCGTGATGACGCCGCCTTTCAGCAGGTCCTTGGAGCGGTCGAGCTGCGACTTGGAGATCTGGAGGCTCTTGTTCGCCACATCCAGGTTCGCCTTCGCCTGGTCGTAGTTGTTCTGTACGTCGCGGGGATCCACCTCGGCCAGCAGCTCACCGGTGTGCACGGTGTCACCGACGTCGACGTGCAGCTTGATGATCTCGCCCGAAGCCTTGGACTTCACGTCCACCGACCGGATGGGCTGGACCGTTCCGGTGGCGTCCGCCTCGTTGCGGACGTCACCCCGCGTCACGACCGCGGTGGCATACCCGGTGGAGTTCGTGGCGGCCTCCCCACTCTTGCACCCCGCCATACCGAGCAGGAGCATGGCCCCCGCGCCCCACTTGAGAATCTTCGCGTTCATGCCTCTGCTCCGCCGTGGTGGTTCATGAAGTCTTTTTCGATGATGCCGTCACGAAGGTGGACCTGTCGCTTCGCGTAGGCGGCGATATCGTGCTCGTGGGTGACCAGCAGGATGGTCTGTCCCTCACGGTTGAGCGCCGCGAGCTGCTCCATGACCTCCTGGCTCGTGGTGGAGTCCAGGTTTCCCGTGGGCTCGTCCGCGAGGAGCAGTGCCGGGTCGTTCACCAGTGCCCGCGCCACCGCGACGCGCTGGCGCTGACCGCCGGACATCTCCGGCGGCTTGTGCTCCATGCGGTCGCCCAGCCCGACCATCTGGAGCTTCTCCTGGGCGCGACGCCTGCGCTCCCTCGAGCCCACACCCGCGTAGATGAGCGGGAGCTCGACGTTGTGGAGCGCGCTGGCGCGCGGCAGCAGGTTGAAGGTCTGGAAGACAAAGCCGATGGCCTTGTTGCGCACCCGGGCCAGCTCGTCGTCGGTGAGCTCGCTCACGAGCTGCCCGTTGAGCCAGTATTTCCCGGCGGTGGGCGTGTCCAGGCAGCCGATCATGTTCATGAACGTCGACTTGCCACTTCCCGACGGACCCATCACCGCTACGAACTCGTTCCTGTGGATCTCGAGGTCCACCCCACGCACGGCGTGGACGGTCTCGGCGCCCAGGACATAGTCCTTCTTCAACCCCTCCGTCCGGATGATGACGTCGTTCACTGCTTCCTCCACATGATGGCCCCGGACCCTGCCCGGGACTCGACTTGGTCTGTGTGTGCGATGAGCTTGACACGCCAGCCCGCCGGAGCGTTGGAGAGCGCGGTCCCTGGGGCGGCGTTTGTCATGGAGCTACTCTTGGCGACCCCTACCGTCCCGGTCCCCGCGTCGGCGGTTGCGATCGGCCTGGGCCCGCAACGAGTCCTCGTGGTGAAGCGTCGCCAGAATGGAGTCGTACTTCGTCACCTGCTCCGGCGTCATCACCGCCCGGATCGACGCGAGGGCGCCGTTGAAGAGGGCCTGGCGTTGCGGGTCGTACTTCCTGTGGTACCTGGCCCGGAGCGAGTCCATCTCGGCTTGCAGCGAGTCGTAGTGCGGATCGTAGTCCTGGTGAAACCGGTGCGTGAGCACCTGCATGGAGTCGCGATACACCTTTACGATCGAGTCCAGCTTGACCTTCTGCTGGGCCGTCGGATTCACCTGCATGTAGAATGGCGTCCGATGCCGCCGCCCGGCCGAGTCGGCGTTCTGCGCCGGCACCGCGGAGTCGGGGGCCGCCGTGGCCACCCGGGCTCCGGCGCCGCGGTGGCCGAGGACCATGCCCAGGACGATGCCGGCGCCGAAGACGACCGCGAGCACCACCACGGTGAACAGTCGGGTACGGGAGCTCCTCTCCATCAGAACCTCTCGCTCGCAAACGCGATCTGCGTCTCCGTTTCGCTCCGGGACAGCGTCGCGGGAATCGTCTCACTCTCCATCCCTGCCACCAGGAGCTCCTCCACCCGGGCGGGCGTCGCCGCCGGAGCGACGTGCGCACGCATGAGCATGAGGCCCGCCAGGGCAGCGGCGAGCACCGCGGTGGGTACCACCGCCCGGGCCCACGACACGAGCACATCGCCGACGGTCACGTCGGCCATGAGGCGCCGACGTGCCAGCTCCCCCGATGCCCCGCGCATCACCCGCGTCTTGAACCGCATCCAATAGCTCGGGTCGTCGACTTCCGGGCTCAATGGGCCCAGGAGCTCGGCGACGGCCATGTCGCGACCGAGCTCGTCGGTTGCACTGTCTTGAACCTTCCGTCCGTGGCTCATTTCCCGCTCCGTCTGTCTGCGTCCTGCGGAGAGGCGGACAGCACCTCCCGGAGAGCCTTTCTCGCGAAGTGCAGGTGCGACCTCACGGTGCCCGGAGGCAGCCCCAGCCGCTCCGCTATCTCGCGGTGCTTCCATCCTTCCAGATCGTGCAGCAGCACGATCTCGCGCTGCATCTCTGGGAGCCCTGCCAGCGCCTCCCGAAGGAGGCCTCTGAGCTCCCTGGACTCCGTCACCCGATCCGGCGTCGGCGTGCTCGAGCTCGCCGCTGCCGGCACCTGGTCCGTCTCCCTGAGAGACTCGCGTCTCACCAGGTTGCGGGCCCGGTTCCTCACGATGGTCATCAACCATCCCGCGAACCGCTCCGGGCTCCTGCATTCCTCCAGCCTGCGCAGCGCCACCAGGAACGACTCCTGCGCCGCATCCTCCGCATCCTCGTGCCGCCCGGTGACGGAATACGCAACGGCGTATGCGGCTCGCTGGTACCGCTCCACCAGGACACCAAAGGCAAACTCATCGCCTCGCCGCGCCCGGCGGACCAGCTCGCCATCGTCCTGCGATTCCACCGTTATTGAAGACACCGGACCCCGACACCGTGTTGAACTCTCCCGGGGGCGCAAATCGTGTGCTGGCGCGCCTGCCGAACGACCAAACCTGCAAGCTAACGGTACTCCGTCCGACCGCGCACGTTCGCGCGGCCCCGTCCCATCCCCCCTGTGGGAGACCGATCGGCCACGGCTGTCGTTAAGCCGGCGCGCACCCGGTGCCGGTCACCAGGCATCATACGGGCACCATAGCGAAGCCCCCCGGACGGCGAGCCGCCCGGGGGGCCTGGATCTATACCCGATGGGGACGCCTCAAGCGCCCTTCCATCGCCCATACGGAAGCGTGGGTGTCGGACGGACCTTCCCGCCCCAGATGAACGCGGAGATCCGCGGGCGCTGCGGTGTCGGATCCCCTCCGCGCGTGATGACGATCCCACGAAGCGGATCCTGGACGCGGGGCTCCCGCCCTTCGTCCTCCCTACCCGTCTTCATCAGCTGGCCTCGTTCTCGAGAGAAGGCACCGGCGCCTGGAGTCCACACGACGCCGCTGGGTCGTGGGCATGATCCGTGCCACCTGTCGCGAATCGGCCAAGTGCAGGCCATTGAATCAGTTGAGGATGGCGGCCGCCCCGTGCCGCCTCCGCCTTCGTGTCGGAACGACGCGCTGACGTGTCCTCCCGACACGCCCGGCGTCTCGACGGGTGCCGTTCAGCGGCCGCCCCTGCGCCCCCCGGGCTGGGGGAAGATCTCCTTGTGCGTGCCCGGCTCCGAAGGCGTCCGGCCCCGCTCGAAGGCGGTGAGCAACGTTTCTTCACCGATGTCGGCGAGGGACCGACCCACGACGAGGCTCTCCCGCTCCGGGGTGGTGGCTCCGTCCCGCTGGAAGGCCACCAACAGGAGCTGAGCGGGGCCCGTGTCGGAGCCCGTCCGGGTGCGTCCACACACCCGCACCACCCAGCGCTCGCCGCCGGCATCCAGCGTCCTCTCCTCGGCCTCGGGCGCCGACGTCGGACTCAGCCTCTGGACTTCCTCGAACAGGGCACGGGCAGGCGTGGGCGTGCTGTTCTCCTCCCCGGGCTCCTGGTCGGGAGCGCCCGCGCGCGCCGGCGTCGGTCGCGCACGGGGGACAAGGTCGGGGTCGGTGTCGCTCACTGGGCTCTCCTCGAAGGGGGGCACCGGCAGCCTCAAGATGCATGGTGGCGGCGGGGCACCTCAAGGCGCGGTGACCTGCCACGACCTCTTCAATTGGCCTCGGGAGGGGGCTAGTGTACCGGGTCCCGAGGGGGCATGGAACGTCTCGCCTCCCACATTCTCTCTTCGATTCGACCTCGTCGGCGCGCCGGAGCGCTCCCATGCCGTCGTCCCTGAACGCCCTCTTCAAGCCCCGGTCCATCGCCGTCGTCGGTGCCAGCCGGCGACCGGACACCATCGGGTATCAGATCGTGGACAACCTCGTGCGCCACGGTTACACCGGGGTCGTGTACCCGGTCAACCCCGGGGCCGCCGCCGTCCACTCCATCGCCGCATTCCCGTCGGTGGCCGCCATACCCGGACCCGTGGAGATGGCGGTCATCGTGGTGCCCAAGGAGCGGGTCCTAGACGTGGTGGAAGAGTGCGGGGTGAAGGGGGTCGAGGCCCTCGTGGTCATCTCCGCGGGCTTCAAGGAGGTGGGCGGCGAGGGGGTAGTCCGGGAGTCACGCCTCGGCGAGGTGGCGCGCAAGTATGGCATGCGCGTGGTGGGACCCAACTGCATGGGCATTCTCAACACCGATCCGGCGTTCTCCATGAACGCGACGTTCGCGCCGTCCATGCCGCCGCCCGGCCCCATGAGCTTCATGAGCCAATCCGGCGCCATGGGCGTGACCATTCTGGACTATGCCGCCGAATACGGGATTGGCATCCATCACTTCGTTTCGGTGGGCAACAAGCTGGACTTGAGCGGCAACGACCTGGTGGAGTACTGGGGCGAGGACGAGGGCACCCGGGTCATGCTCATGTATCTGGAGAACTTCGGGAACCCGAGGAGGTTCACCACGCTGGCGCGCTCCATGACCCGGCGGAAGCCCATCGTCGTGGTGAAGTCGGGGCGCACGAAGGCCGGCGCCCGGGCCGCGGCGTCGCACACCGGGGCCCTCGCCGGAGTGGACGTGGCCATCGACGCGCTCCTGGCGCAATGCGGCGTGCTCCGTGCCGAGTCGGTACAGGAGCTCTTCGACATCGCCATGGCGCTGGAGGATCAGCCCATCCCCGCAGGGAACAGGGTCGCCATCGTGACCAACGCGGGCGGGCCGGGCATCATCATCGCCGATGCGTGCGAGTCCCAGGGGCTGGAGGTGGTGGAGCTGTCGCCCGAGACGCAGGGCCGGCTGCGCGGGATGTTCCCCGCGGAGGCTTCGGTGCGCAATCCGGTGGACATGATCGCATCGGCCACCTCGAAGTCCTACCGGTTGGCCCTGGACGCCGTGCTGGACGATCCGCGGGTGGACGCGGCCATCGCCGCGTTCGTGCCCCCTCTCGGCGTGCGTCAGGTGGACGTCGCGTCGTCCATCGTGCAGGTGTACCGCAGCCGCAAGCCGTCCGACAAGCCCATCCTCGCGGTGCTCATGGGGCGCCACGGCTTGCCCGAGGGGCGGGCCGAGCTCGGCGACGCCGGTGTCCCGGCGTACACGTTCCCGGAATCGGCAGCCCGCGCCTTGTCGGCCCTGGTGCGGTACCGCCGCTGGCTCGACCGGCCGGTGCAGGAGCCTGCGCGCTTCGAGGTGGACCGCGACTGGGCCCAGGTCGTCCTGGACGGCGCCCGCGACGAGGGGCGCGCCACGCTCAAGGAGCACGAGGCGTTGCAGCTCCTGCATGCGTACGGCATCCCGGTGGTGGGGCACCGCCTCGTCACCACGCTGAAGGAAGCACGCGAGGCGGCGCGCGATTGCGGATATCCCGTTGTCATGAAGGCGGTGGCCCCCGGCGTCGTCCACAAGACCGACGTGGGGGCGGTACGGGTGGATATCCGCTCCCAGGTGGAGCTGGACGAGGCGTTCGGAGACCTCATCCGCAGGCTGGGCGACGCGGAGATCGATCTGGAGGGAATCCTGGTCCAGCGCTATGCCAAGGGCGGCAGGGAGACGGTCATCGGAATGTCCACGGATCCCTCTTTCGGGCCCATCCTGATGTTCGGCCTCGGGGGCATCTACGTGGAGGCGCTCAAGGACGTGGCCTTCCGGCTGGCGCCCGTCTCCGAAGTCGACGCGCGGGACATGATCGGGTCCATCCGCGGCGCCCGTCTGTTGGAGGAATTCCGGGGCGAGGAAGGCGTGGACCAGCGTGCCCTCATCGAGACCATCCAACGCATCTCACAGATGGTGCTGGACCACCCCGACATCGTGGAGCTCGACATCAATCCCTGCCTGGCCTTCCCTGACGGCGTGCTGGCCGTGGACTGTCGAGTCGCCCTCCGGGAGAGCCCGGAGAGTCACCCCGCCCACTCGTGAGGGCACGCCTCCGAGATCGCGGAAGTCGGGGGGGAGTTGCCCGATACGCCATGAATGCACCTTTTTTACGGGATCTTCGGATCGCCGCGGCCCCCCAGCTACCCTATTCCCGGCACACATGACGGACTCTGACAGCGTGGAGCTCCAGGCCAAGCGGGAGTATGCGCAGCTTCTGCGTCTACACGAGCGCCTGCGCACCCAGCTCCAGCGCGTGCGCGAAGAGCTGTTGTCCACGCAGACCGACACCCTGGTCCGGGACATCAGAGCGCGGACCGGCGAGGCCCCGGACTTGAACGGCATCGTGGCGGCGGTGGAAGAGGGGTTGCGCGCCCTCAAGCTCAGCGAGTCCGCCATCCGCGCGGAAATCCTGGAGCACCACGAGGCCTTGTCCGTGGAGGGCGTGCCGAACCTGCCCGCCCACCTGCAGCGCTTTCTCGCCGAGCGCGCACAGCTCCCCGGCTTCTCGTACGAGGTGACACAGGACGAGGTGCGGGGGTGGGTGATCTCCTGGAAGGAGTATACGGAGAAGGGTACGGTGCGCGGCTACGGTCAGTTCTACGAGAGGCCGTTCGCGTATCTCGAGGATTGAAGCCGCCGGAATCGCCCGGGGCGGACCGGCCCCGGGAGCGCCGCGCAGCGGCGCCGGCCAACGCACACCGGCACCGACCTCCGAAGGCTACTGCAGGCCTCTCGTCGTGAGCGCCTCCAGGGCGTCCTGCCCGTAGAAGAGGCGCACGTACTTGGCCTGGATGGGGGTCACGCGCCTCACCGCCCAGACCAGGTGCACGTAGTTGGGCTCCCTGGGCACAGAGAGGAGCTTGAGGCCCGCCTCTTCGGGCGTGTGGTTCCCCTTCCGGTTGTTACACGGCGAGCAGCTCGTCACCACGTTGTCCCAGGTATTCCTGCCGCCCCGCGAGGTCGGCAGGATGTGATCGCGGGTAAGGAACTCCCGTCCCCTGAGCTCGCTGCGGTGCTTACCACAGTACTGGCACGAATAGTCGTCGCGCGCGAACAGGAAGGTATTGGTGACCTGCCGCCGGAAGCGATAAGGGACGTGCACGAAACGAACCAGGCGGATGACCGTGGGACACGGCAGCTCCCGCTTCTCCGAGCGGAACCGCCGATCTCCGTCGACCTCCAGGACTTCCGCTTTGCCGTCGAGCACCAGGCGCACCGCCCGCCTGGGATGCACCATCGTGAGCGGCTCGTACGAGGCGTTCAGCGCCAGGCAGACCACCCCTCCCTCCTCTTTCCGTCCTTCCGTTGGCTGGGGTTACCCGTGCGGTGGTCACCACACGTGCCACGGCCCGAACATATACCGACATGGCGGGGCACGGCAATCCTCGGCGGCTGTGGTGACTATCCGCGACGCTCCTGTGAGGCCGTATCTCCTCGGGGCGGGCGGCAGGTCCGGCACGTACGGCGTCCGCGGGAGCAGTCCCGGCGGTCGGAGAAGATCGGGTCCCAGCGGCGGCGCGCGACGCCTCCACCTACCGGTTCGTCTCGGCGTCCAGCCCCTGCACCCAGTTCGTCACGACCTCCACGGGCCGCGCCTCGGACCGAGGGGCCGGAACGGCCAGGAGGAAGCGGTTTCCGTCGGGGGTCACGTCGTAGGCGCGTGTCTGTTCATCCAAGCCCGGGACGACCTTGCTCCTGAAGAGCACGACGGGCGCCCCCACGTCTCCGCTCGCAAGGGTCAGGGGCGCCGCCATGAACGCGTCGCCGTTCCGGTAGATGATCTCACGGCCGCCCCGGGTCCAGAGCGGCTCGGTGCCCCCGCCCGCGGACACCACGCGCCTTCCTCCGCTGCCGTCCGCCCGCGAGAGGTACACCTCGCTCCGCCCGTTGCTCGTCTCCTGGTAGGTGATCCAGCGTCCGTCCGGCGAGAAGGCGGCATTCCTCCGGTCGGCGCTTGGTGGGCCGAACGCCTTGGGAGCGGAGGTGTCGGACAGGACCTTGATCTCGAGACTCGCCGGGACCTGTGAGAACGCCACGAGGCTCCCGTCCGGCGAGACGGCCGACCCGTATTTGTCGTGCGAGGTGGAGACTACGGCCCGGTCGGGAGCGCTCTCGTCGATGGTGAGGTGATGGAGGTCGTAGACGGGGTCCTCGAAGGTGTAGATCAGGCCCCGGCTGTCGGGCATCCAGATCGCGTTGAAGGCCGCACTCGGAGCGTGGGTGAGCTGCGTCAGCACGCGCCGGCGGACGTCGTAGAGCCACAGGTCGCGCTTGGGCTCTGTGCCGGTGAGGACGATCCACCGGCCGTCGGGCGAGACGCGAGGCTCGCGGAAGGCACCGGTGTCCGGAAGCGCCGGGGTCTCCCGTCCGGTTCGGTCCACCCAGACGATGCGGCTCAGCGCGCCCCACTGCGAAGCCCTCACGAAGACCAGGGTACCGTCGGGAGCGACGTCGTACCCGGCGGTGGCGTCGGGGGCGGTCCACGACACGTCATCCTGCACGGGGACCGGGGTTCCGGACGTGCGGAGCGTCCTGGGATCGAAGGCCACCGCCCAGATGGCGCCGGCGCGCAGGTAGAAGAGACGCCCGTCCGCGTACCGGGGGTAGACGGCGTTCTCGACGAGCACCGTGCGCTTGCGCGTTCCGAAGTCGTACGCCTCGATGCGGCTCTGGGTGACGGGCGTCGCGTAGTTGGTGAACACGAACGCATGGCCGCCGGGCAGCACCTGCGACGACCAGTGGGCGAACTCCTGGCGGGCGGTGTCGATCTGGGTGAGCTGTGTCGGCGCCGTTCCATGGGGGGGGATGCGCCAGATCCCCGTGTTGTTCCGCGTGACGAGGATGGAGCCGTCGGGCATCCAACCCTCACCGACGTCGTTGACGGAGTCGGCCACCTCCGTGGCCGGCCCGCCGGCGGCCGGAACCTTCCAGGCACGGCGCGCGCGTTGGAAGGTGATCCACCGCCCGTCCGGCGAGAACCTGGGGTATTCCGCCCCCTCCGTGCCCTGGATCTGCGTGACCTGGGTCGAACCCAGATCGCGCTCCACCACGTGGCGGACGCCGGCGCTGTCCGTCCGCGCCTGGATCACGCGCCTGCCGTCGGGAGAGATGGAGACGAACGCATCGCCCCCGCCGGGGTCGCCGAGCTCGAAGGTGAAGCGCACGGTCACCGGCGGGACGGAGTGGGCTGGAGCGACGACTCCCCTCAGGAGCCAGCCTGCGGCGGCGGCCAAGAGGGCCACGGCCGCGACCATGGGAAGGCCGAGGCGCCCCGAACCGCGCGTTCTCGTGCGGCCTCGGCGCCCTCGCGCCTCCGCGGCCGCCGGAGCGGTGAGCGCCGCGGCGAAGTCCGCCGCGCCGGCGAAGCGGTCCGCGGGGAGCTTGGCCAACGCCGTGAGCACGGCGGCCTCGACACCCTCGGGCACGCTCTCCCGGAGCGAGCGGATCGTCGTGGGCTTCTCGGTGAGGACCTTCGCCACCACCACCTGGGCGCTGGACCCCGCGAAGGGAGGATCGCCCGTGAGCATCTCGTAGAGGATGCACCCCAGGGCGTAGACGTCGCTGCGCGCATCGAGGGTCCGCTCCCCCATGGCCTGCTCGGGGCTCATGTACGACGGCGTTCCCAGCGAGAGGCCCGTCTCGGTCAGGCGCGTGCCGCCTTCGGATCGGCTCACGGCCAGGGCGATGCCGAAGTCCGCCACCACGGCTGAACCGTCGTGCAGGAGGATGTTCTCGGGCTTGATGTCGCGGTGGATGATCCCGTGGCGGTGCGCGTAGTCGAGGGCGCCGGCCACCTCCGTGGCGATGCGCAGTGCATCCGCCACGGGGAGCTGCCGCTCCCGCTGGAGGCGTTCCCGGAGGGACTCCCCCTCCACGTAAGGCATGACGTAGAAGACCGTGCCTTCCACGGTGCCCGAGTCGAAGAGCGGAAGGATGTGCGGGTGCTGGAGGTTCGCCGTGGTCTTGATCTCGGCCAGGAAGCGCTCCGCGCCGATGACTGCGGCGAGCTCGGGACGGAGGACCTTGAGGGCGACCCGGCGGTCGTGGCGGACGTCGTGGGCCAGGTAGACGGTGGCCATGCCGCCCGCGCCGAGCTCGCGCTCGACGGCGTAGCGGCCCGCGAGAGCCGCGGCGAGCTTGGGGAGGGTCTCGTCCATGGGGAGTGTAAGATGGGAGAGGATCCCCTCAGAGGCGAGGGCGACGACGACCGCAGCGGCCCTCGGACGGCGCGGCACCCCTTGCCGCGCCGGCTGCCGGCGCAGCCGGATCAGAGCAATGCCACGGGGTCCCGGTCCAGGGCCAGGCGCACGTCCCCCGCCGGCATGGAGAAGTCCACGGCGACGCTCCGGGCCACCGCCCCCAGCGCCGCCGGCGAGTGGGCCCTCATGAGGAAGTGCCAGCGCCACCGCCCGTGCAACCGCTCGATGGGAGCCGGCGCGGGGCCCACCAGCTCCACCACCTCGTGCGGCCCACGGGGGGCGCCGTCGACGCCGGCGGCGCGCGCTCCCCGGGCGACGTAGCGTCGGGCGTGTGCCATGGCGGCCTCCGCCGCCGTGGCGGCGAGCTGCTGGTCCGGGCTGCTGGTGACCACGTTCACCAGGCGCACGTGCGGCGGATAGCGGGGCTTCTCCCGTTCGGCGAGCTCACGGCCGGCGAAGCCCTCGTAGTCGTGGTTCACCGCCGCGCGCACCGCATAGTGGTCCGGAAGCGACGTCTGGATGAGCACCTCGCCCCCCAGAGCCCCCCGCCCCGCCCGCCCCGCCACCTGGCTCAGGAGCTGGAACGTCCGCTCGCTGGCGCGGAAGTCCGGCAGATGGATGCCCACGTCGGCGTTCACCACCCCCACCAGCGTCACAAGGGGAAAATCGAGTCCCTTGGCGATCATCTGCGTGCCCAGGAGGATGTCCACCTCCCCCCGCTCCACCCTGGACAGGATACGCTCGTGCGCCCATTTCCCCGACGTGGTGTCCACGTCCATGCGGGCGATGCGCGCCTGGGGAAAAGTCTCCGCGGTGACCCGCTCGACCTGCTCGGTACCGAGTCCCCGGAAGGACAGGTCCCTCGATCCACAGCGGGAGCATCGCGTCGGCGCCGCTTCCTCGAAGCGACAGTGATGGCACACCAGCCGCTGGCTCAGGCGATGGTACGTCAGCGAGATGGAGCAGTTCTCGCACCGCTCCACCTCGCCGCACTCGCGGCATTGCACGAACGCGGAATATCCGCGGCGGTTGAGCAGCAGGATGACCTGCTCACGCCTGGCGAGTCGCTCCTCCACCGCCGCCACCAGCTCCTCGCCGAGGACGCCCCGGGCGCGGCCCGGCCGCCGCCCGGGCTCCGCCCGCCGCTCGGCGTCCTGCCGCCGCGACACCCGCAGGTCCACGACCCGCACCACGGGAAGGCCCGCGCTTCCCACGCGCTCGGGGAGCCGAAGCAGGCGGAACTTGCCGGCGCCGGCGTTGTGCCAGCTCTCCAGCGACGGCGTGGCGCTCCCCAACACGCACACCGCGCCCAGGGCGTGCGCCCGCACCACGGCCAGGTCCCGCGCCTGATAGCGCGGCGCCTCCGACTGCTTGTACGAGGCGTCGTGCTCCTCGTCCACCACGATGGCTGCCAGCCGCTCGAGGGGCGCGAAGAGCGCCGAGCGCGCGCCCACCGCGACGCTCCTGGCACCGGAGCGCAGCTGGCGCCACGCATCGTACCGTTCACCGTCGGAGAGGCCGGAATGGAGCACCGCGATCCGATCCCCGAAATGGGCCCGGAAGCGCGACACCGTCTGCGGCGTGAGCGAGATCTCCGGCACCAGCACGAGGGCGCTCCCTCCCCGGTCCAGGACCCGGCGGAGCAGCTCGATGTAGACGAGCGTCTTTCCCGATCCCGTCACCCCGTGAAGCAGGAAAGGCGCAGGGTGGGGCTCGTCCAGCGCCGCCACCATCGCCGCGATGGCTGCGCGCTGCTCGGGTGTAGGCGTCAGTTGCGGCGGCTCGCCCGGTGCCACGGCGGCGAAGGGGTCACGCATGACCTCCTCGTCGGAGAGGCCCACCAGGCCCTTCGACTCCAGGCCGGAAACGACCCCGCGGCTGAAGCGCAGCTCGCCGACCAGGTGCCCGAGCTCGACCGCTCCGCCCGACGCCTCGATGAGCTCGTACGCTTCGCGCTGTCGCCCCGCGCGACCGAAGACCGCGTCGCGCTCGGCCAGGTCCTGCATAGCATTGGTTATGCGCACGATGCGACGCGTCTTCACCGTGGGCGCCGAGGGCGGCACGGCCTCGTGGGTCAGGACGCCGCGGTCGCGCAGCGAACGGATCTCGGGCCAGATGGAGCCCATGCCCAGGGCCTTGCGCAGCGTCGCCACGGGCTGGGGTCCCACGGCGCCCGCCAGGGCGTCGGCGAGTCGGCGCTCACGGGGGTGGACGTCGGGGGGCACGGGCCCCGTGAGCGTCACATAGTCCCGGGACACGTCGGTGAGCACCGCGGGAAGGGCCGAGCGCAGCGCGATCCCCAGGGGCGCCACGTAGTAGTCGGCCATCCACCGGCACAGATGGAGGATGTCGGCGGGAACGGAGGGCGTGGGGTCCAGGACGTCGAGGACCGATCGCAGTCCCTTGATCTCCCCTTCCTCGCCCGGGCCCACCACCCAGCCGATGCGCGCATCCCGGCGGAACGGCACCAGCACCCGCGTCCCCGGCACCGGGGACGGGTCGCCTACGGCGTAGGTGAACGTCCGGTGGATGGGCAGCGGCAGCGCCACCTCCACACGGTCGACACGGCTGGAGCGGGTGGGTCGGCTCAATCGTCCAGGAAGAAGAAGATCTCGCGCTGGATCTCCCTGGGAGTCACCACCGGTCCGTCGTCGCTCCAGAAGACGTTGATCTCGCTGCGGACACCGATGTCGCCCTTGAGATAGATCCCGGGCTCCACCGAGAAGCCCACGCCGGGAATCAGGAGGCGGTCGTCCCGCGTCTCCAGGTTGTCCAGGTTCGGCCCGCTGCCATGGAGCACCGTGTCGATGGAGTGGCCGGTGCGGTGCACGAAGTGCTCGCCGTATCCGCGCTCGGTGATGAGAGCGCGGGATACGTCGTCGACCTCGTACCCCTTCACCGGCTCGCCGGCGTCGAATCGCTTCTTCAGGAACTCCACCGCCGCGTCGCGGGCGTCGCGCACCGCTTCCCAGATCTCCTGGGTGCGCGCGTCCACCGAGGACCCCATCATCCCCATCCACGTCTGGTCGGCGGGCACCGAGCCCTCCCTGCCGCCCCACAGATCGATGAGGAGGAGGTCCCCCTTCTTGATGGTCTCGCCGTCGCCGGCGGGGGAGTAGTGGGGGTCCGAGGCCGTCTTGGCCACCCCCACGATGCAGTCGGATTCCGCCACGAGGCCGCGGGCCTCCAGCTCGGAGCGGATCCAGGCGCTGAGCGCTCCCTCGTTGGTGGGCTCGCCTGCGCGGATGGCCGCCGCGGCCCGCTCGTACGCCTCCCTCGCCACCACCGGGAGGATCTCCGCCGCCTCCAGGTGGTCCGACAGCTGCTGCTTCGTCCACACCGAGTAGAAGCGCGACACCAGGTCACCCGAGGAGGCGGCCTCCACTCCGGAACGGAGGATCACCTCCGCCATGCCCGCCGGCAGATAGTCGAGGGTGGGCACCGCCGCCCCCGGCGACACCTCCATGGCCAGGCGCCCGCGACCCTTCAGGAGCGTGCCCAGCTCCTCCTCCATCTGCCGCCACCCCGAGTACATGCGCTTGGGCCAGGGCCAGTGGCGCCAGGCGGAGCCCTCGATGGCGTGGATGAGCGCCCGGGGCTCTCCCTCGCTGGGGATGAGGAAAAAGCCGCGACGGGTGGTGTGGCCCGGCTTCAGCATGGCCGCGGCGATGGGGTTCGCGCCGCGGAACTCGTAGAGGAGCCAGCCGTCCAGATCCTGGGCCTTCAAGGCCTCCTGCACCTGTCGGATTCCGTCCTCGGTGCAGAGCAGCGAATCGCTCACTTCGTGCCTCTCGTGTCGTCTCGTGTAATCATCGTTATCCGCCGTCGCCCGTCCCGTCCCGGAACAGCGGGAGCCCGGCAGTCTGCCCGTGCTTCTCATCGAGCTCCCGGGACGGGCCCGCGGGGACCTTCGCCTCTTTCGTCGCCTTCTCGAGCTCCGGAAGCGCCGGCGATTCGGCTTCCCGGGGTCCGACGAACGCCCGTGCCCCCTCGGTCTCCCCCACGGGGAGCTTCCGCCCCTTCAGGAGATCCAGCCGCAGGAGCCGCTCTCGGGTCAGCAGCCGGTGGACCTCCCCCGTGCGGGCGAGCATGGTGCGCACGCCGCGCAGCCCCCACCGGCCCCAGGCACGGCGCAAGACGTCCACCTTCTCCGGGATGGAGAAGATCTCCGTGAGGTCGAAGAAGGGCTTCGCCCCGACGCCGACGGTCTCCTCGTCGGACCAGTCCTGGGTGAAGATCCCACCCACCCCGGCGCTCCTGAGGAGCCTCTTCCACTCCACGGCCATGAGGGGGTGCGCCCCGAGCTGCCGCGAGAGGACGTGGCGGCGTGCCTCGTCCACCGGCTTCTTCCACGCCAACTGAACCAGCACCACCACCCCATCGGGCCGGGTGACGCGCACCAGCTCGCGCACGGCTTCGGCGGGGTCCGCCTGCGCAGCGAGGCCGAGCTCGCCCACGGCCACGTCGAAGATGCCGTCCCGATAGGGCAACGAGTCGGAACGGCCGGTCTGGAACTGGAGGCGCCCACCGAGTCCTTCCTCCCGGGTGCGCTCCTCCGCCAGCGCCACCATGTGGGGATCGACGTCGACCCCCGAGCCGTGGACGTTGTGCTCGCGCACGAAGTACTCAAGGGTCACGCCTTTTCCGCACGCCACCACAAGCACCTCGTCGCCCTCGGACATGTCCGCGAGGAGAGCGATATGGCGGTAGAGGTCGACCCCTCCCGGAGGGAAGAGGAGACGGGGGCTCAGCCGGACGAGGTCCAGCATGGACGGGACGGCGGAGTCGGATCCGTCCGTTCCGGGGGGATTCCGGGGCATGGGAGATAAGGTACGGCGCCACGACGGAGGGGCAACGCGCCCCGCCGATTTCACGCGCCCGTCCGAGACATCGTGGGGCGCGTCAAATCGAGTGCCAGGGTAGGAGCGCAAGGCGAGCGAGCGAGGCGTAGTCAGATGCTACGTCGCAGCGAGCGAGCCCGCAGCGCGACGACGCCTGGCGCCGATTTCACGCGCCCGTCCTAGAAGTCCGGCTCCTCCGCCTCGTCCATCTCCTTCATGGCGGTCTTCAACCGTGCCTCCGTGGCCGGATCGACGTCTTCCGGAGCCACCACGGGGACGTCTTCCATCGTCCGGCGGCGGTTGGCCAGCACGACCCCCACCACACCGAAACCCAGGAGCAGGGCCGCGGGAGGCAGCACCCAGGCCCACAGCCCCGTCCCCGAAGCCAGCGGCTGCGCCCGGTATTCGGGGCCGAACTGCGCGAGCACGATGGACACGATGGAATCGGACGAAAGGCCCGCCTCCGCCATGCGCTGGATGGAATCGCGCAGCATGGCGCCTCCCTCCGAGGGGCAGACGGCGAGCATCTCCCCCGGGCAGAAGGGCGACTTCAGCATGTCGATGGCCTTCTTGGCCTCGGGCGCCACGCGCAGCGTCTTTCCGCTGCGGGGGGGCTCCTGGCCGAAGGTGGATGCCGGTGTGGCTGCCGCCGTCGCCAGCGCTACCAACGCCGGCAGAAGAAGCGTCGAGAAGGACGCCCCGAATCGTCTCGTCATGGGCCGCACGTTCGCAGAATGCCGGCCGTCGGGGCAGGCGATGCCCGGCAAGTTGGTGGCTCGATCTCCGCTGGAAAGGTAACGCCCCGCGGGGGCCAGGAGTTCCCCGCGAGAGGGATTCCGCGGGCGCCGGAATCGCGCCGTTACCTTTTCCGCCCTTCCCCCGTCTTGTCTTCGACGGATGTCGATATTCCAACCTGGAACCCTTACCAACGGATACGTCCGATGAAGACGTCGCGATCCCTTCTGGCGCTTCCGCTCCTGGGAGCGCTCGCGCTGGCCGCCTGTGACTCCGGCCAGCCCACGGAGCCTCTGACCGACACCACGACGCTCACCCAGAGCGACGAGATCGCCCTCTCCGTCATCACGGACGACGGGGCGATCCAGGCCGCTCTGGCACTGGCCGATGCGCCCCTCGCCGTCGCTGGCCGGATGGGCATGGCCCACGGCATGCGTGGGGCCGCGGAGGACGATGCCCTCCAGGCGCGCCTGCGCTTTCGTGAGGCCAACGAGGCTCTCGTTCAACAGAACCGTCTGCGTGCGGCCACCCGCGCACAGGAAGCCCGCCGACTCGTGGCGGGCGTCGTGATGGCAGCGGGGGGTGGCCCGGCCATCGCGTCCCTGGTGGATCGGGCGGGCACGCTCGCCTCGACGGTGGCCCAGGATCCGGCGGGCTACGACGACGCCGTCGGCCTCCAGGGCGAGCTGACGATGCTCGCGGAGCGTGCGCGCGAGCGCATCCGTCTCGGTGACAGCATCGGCGCAGGCGACTGTGCCGTGCTCGCCGAGCAGCGGTACCGGCAGCGCCAGCGGGAATCGGCGTTGCGCCCGGGCGGAGCGGTGGTTGCGGTTCAACTCGGTGCCACTGCCGTGGAGCTGGCGGGTGGCATCCTCGACCAGCAGGACGCCACGGACGAGCAACTGCGTCTCCTGGCTCAGGCCGACGAGTACCAGCAGGAAGCCGAGGCGACTCTGGCAGCCGGCGACGCGGCCGGTGCCGTGCACCTGGCGGAGCTGGCCACATGGACGGCCCTGGCGGCGGTAGTGCTCCCCGACGGCGTCACCGACGAGGAGGCCCAGGCCATCCTGGAGCTGGCCCAGACCCAGTACGATGCCGCCCTCGCGACGAGCCCCGACGGGGTGGAGGCCACGCTTCTGGAGCGGGCGCAGATCCTCCTGGAGGCCGGCAGCGCCGCCCTGCAGGAGGCCACGCCCCGGGGGCTGTGCGCCCTGTGGCGCTCCGCGGTGATCAGCACCTGGATCGTGGGATGACGTGACGGTCACGACGGCGCCGCACCTCCACCGTGGGGTGCGGCCCGTCCCCGCACCTCCCGAACCCGTGGAACCGACCTATGTTCGTGGCATGGCGCCACCAGCCGAGCGTACCGACGCCCAGGTGGTCCGCGACGTTCTCGCCGGGGACCGCGATGCCTACCGCCTCCTGGTACGGCGGTACGGGGACGCGCTCCACGCGCACGCGCTCCGCATGGTGGGCAGCCAGGACGTCGCCGCTGACCTCGCCCAGGAGGCCTTCGTCACGGGATATCGCAAGCTCGGCTCCCTGCGGGCCCCGGAGAGGGTGGGAGCGTGGCTCTTCCGGATCCTCGCGAACGTGGTGCGGGACCATCTGCGCAGGACGCGCCGGAGACACATCTCGCTGCACGTCCTCCCGGAGATCCCGGCGCCCCAGCGGGGCCCCGACGAGGACACGGTGGACGCGGACGTCCGGACCCGGGTGCGGCAGGCGTTGGCGAAGCTCACGCCGGAACAGCAGGAGGCGTTCGTGCTGAAGCACGTCGAAGGACGCTCGTACGAGGAGATCGCGGCGGTCATGGACCTGTCCGTCGCCGCGCTCAAGATGCGGGTACACCGGGCGCGGGAGGCCCTCCAGGGCCTGCTCAAGGAGTTCGCATGAAAGACGAAGACGTGCGCCGGTATCTGGACGGCGAAACGGAGATGGACGCCATGGACGACCAGGCGCGCTCGGAGGCACGGTCGTGGGATCGGCTGCTGGCGGCGTTCCGCGCCGAGACGCCCGGCGCACCGGCACCGCCCTGGCTGGAGAATCGAGTCATGGCCCGGATCGAGGCGCTGCCCGAGCCGGGGTTGGCGCGTCGCGCCTGGAGCTGGCTCCTGCGCCCGCGACCCCTGCGGCTCAGTCCCGCCACCCTCGGCCTGGCGGCCGCGGCGGTGGTCGCCCTGGTCCTCCTTCCGGGAAGGCGCGGGCCGGCCCCCACAGGGGACGCGGGAGGCGCCGCAGCCACGGTGGTCTACGTCCAGTTCGATCTGCGCGCGCCGGACGCGCGCTCCGTGGCCGTGGGCGGCGACTTCGACGAGTGGCAGGGCTCCTACCCTCTCGAGGACCCCGACGGTGACGGCATCTGGACCGGGCGGGTGCCGGTGAAGCCGGGCTTGTACGCGTACATGTTCCTGGTGAACGGGTCGAAGTGGGTGACGGACCCCGAGGCCGCCCATCATACCGACGACGGCTTCGGCAACCGCAACGCGGTACTGGCCGTGACCGCGCCTGCGACATGAGTGCCGGGACCATGGAGTTCTCGCGGATGGGACGGGCCGCCACGCGCGCCGTGCTGGCGTCGTGCGTGTGCTTCTGGGCACCGGTGCTCGCCGGAACCCTCACCGCACAGACCTCGGAGGTCACCGTTGAGGTGGGAGCCTCGCGCATCACTCCTCCGACGGGAGTGGACGGGGGCGCCGCCGACTTCTTCGTAGGCGGCGTGCGTGCCGGCCGCTACGACCTGTTCGGCACCGGCGTGAGAGCCTCGGCGCTCTTCGGACGGTCGCTGGACGCCGCCACCGGAGGCGACTTCGTGTCGGGCGAGGTGGGTGCCGCGCTCTGGCGTCGCCTCGCGGGCGGCTGGTCCGCGGGCCTGGACGGCCGGGCCTTCGCCTTCCGGGTGGCGGCCCCGTTCGCGTACCAGGCCGGCGCCGTGGAGGGCACCGCGGTGCTCCGCTACCGCGGAGACGTGCTGTCGGCCCGCCTGGCCGGCGTCGCCGGCGCCGGTCGCTCGCAGGTGACGGTGTCCACGATGGTGCAGCGCATGCGCCGCCAGGTGAGCGTGACCGGCACGTTGAGCGACGACCTGTGGCGCTACGGGGGCACGCTGGAGCTCATGGCGGGCGGTGGGATCGTGTCGGCCGGGATCGCCGGAGGACTCCACGAGAGCGCCGGGGGGACGTACCGGTCGGCGGGGCTGCGCCTGTTGGCGACACCCGGCACCGGAGCCGTCGAGGCACGGGTGGACCGGTGGCGCACCCCCGACGGATACGAGACCACCGGCGGAATCGCCTTCTACCTCCCCTGGGGCGTCTGGCGTGCCAGGGGCACGGCGGGGAGGCCGGAGCCCGATCCCCTGCTGCTGGCGGAGCCCGGACGGGAGGCCGGCGGCGTGCTCGTGGGTCTCAGGGTCCTGGGACACGAGAGCGGGCCGATGGCGCGGCGCGCCCTGCACAGCGTGGTGGGGACGAGCCCGGAAGGGGCCCGCGTGCGCTTCACGGTGCGGGCGCCCTCCGGCGCCGCGTCCGTGCAGCTCCTGGGTGACTTCACGCTGTGGGCGCCCGTGTCCATGAAGGCTTCGGGGAGCTCCGGGGGAGTGGGCAAGCTGTGGACGGTGGAGGTGGACGTGCCGGCGGGAACCTACCACTTCGGGTTTCTCGTGGACGGCGAGTGGTATCTGCCGGACGACGCGCCGGACGCGGTCCCCGACGAGTGGGGGCGGCAGAGCGCGACGCTGGTGGTCGAGGAGCGTGGGGAGACGGAACGAATGGATCGAGAGGTGGAATCGTGAGCCGGCATGCCCACGATCCACGGGGAGCTGGAGAACCATGAGACCGCATATCCTGATGATCGTTCTGGGGCTTCTGGCGACGGGAACCGCGGGGCCCGCGGCGGCGCAGGAGACGTCGCGTACCCGTGCCCGGGAGACGCTGCCGGCGACCGTGTTCGCGCAGGTGGAAGCCATGGCCCGCGTTGCGGAGCAGGACGGGATCCCCGGGGACATCCTGTTCAACAAGGCCCTGGAGGGGGCGGCGAAGCACGTCCCCGCCGACAGGCTCGTCCCCGCCGTGCAGGCGTACGCAGGTCGTCTGCAGGAAGCGCGCAGTGCCTTCGGGTCCGGTGCGGGCGGCCCGCTCCTGGTGGCCGGCGCCGACGCCCTGCAGCGGGGCGTGCGCGCCTCGCTCCTCAAGGGCCTCGGATCGGGCGGCGAGCGCTCCCCGGCGGCGGTGCTGGTCCTGGCGGACCTCGTACAGGCGGGTGTAGCGGACGACCAGGCGCTCTCGTTGGTGCGAGAGGCCATGCGCCGCCGTACCAGGGAGCAGCAGATGCTGGACATGCCCGCGGAGGTACGCCGGCTCATGCGCCAGGGTCAGTCCATGCAGCAGGCCGTGGAGCAGGTGCGGCAGCGGCTCCAGAGCGGGAGAGGCGGAGGAGTCATGGCGCCGGTGGCCCCGGGCTCCGAGCCCATGACCAGGGCGCGGAGCGGCAACGGCGGCGGCTAGC
>Ga0316583_10000050_pt1 | contig 23031 bp, 22 predicted proteins | sample J_170502JBrBrA_D_FD_204513 | JGI IMG/M metagenome (GOLD analysis project Ga0316583, IMG submission 204513) | Rhizosphere microbial communities from salt marsh grasses in Alabama, United States - J_170502JBrBrA | ecosystem: Host-associated > Plants > Roots > Rhizosphere | place: USA: Alabama... | reverse complement strand
AGCTGATGCAACTCGTACGATTAGAAGAGGCTGTGGATCGTCAGGTAGGCACTTATAGCGGCGGCATGAAGCGTCGCCTCGATCTAGCGATGGCCCTCGTCCACCAACCTGAAATCCTTTTTCTAGATGAACCGACGACGGGTCTCGACCCGGCCAGCCGGCGCGATGTTTGGCGCGAAGTACGGCGGCTGAATGAACAGTTGGGAATGACGATTTTCTTGACCACCCAATACCTGGAAGAAGCAGATGAACTGGCCGACATGATCTCGATCATTGACCGCGGCAAGATCGTGAAAAGCGGATCGCCAGCAGCGCTGAAAGCATCCCTTGGAGCAGAATCCTTGAATCTAGCATTTAGCGAGCGCGAATCGGCCGAACGTGCCAACGTACTTCTGCAATCAATCGCCGATCGAACGCAGTTGGATAGAGTCACCGTCCGCGTGTACATGAATGATGTAGCACATAAGATTCCCTCAATTATTGAGCGGCTCAGCAGCGCTGAGTTGGACCCTGTATCACTGACACTGACTCAACCAACATTGGATGATGTCTTTTTGCAGGTTACGGGGACCACGTTTGATAAAGAACGAACAGAAGCTGAGATACAAGAACTAGCGCTTAGTTAGAATGACCCAGTTCATCGCGAATGGAGATTATCATGGCATCACAAGCACTTAGTTAGAATGACCCAGTTCATCGCGAATGGAGATTATCATGGCAGCACAAGCACCAACCGTTAAAACAATTCCTTCGAAAGCCAAATTTAGAGCACCAATCTTGGAGCAAATTTTTTTGGTAACCTGGCAAAACCTGGTGACCATATTCCGTCGCCCGGCAGCGCTTATACCGCCAATCGCCATCAGCCTCTTCTTTCTGGTCATATACAACTCAACACTGGGTGGGGCCGCAGCTTTCATTCCCAATCTTGGAGCTAATAGTTACCTAGGCTTCATCCTGCCACTTTCTATTGTTAGTGCTTCACTTTCCGGGGCAGGCATTGCTGCCCAGAATCTGGTACGCAATATCGAAAGCGGGTATTTTGACAAATTACTTTTGACGCCTATAAAGCGTTCCGCATTATTAACCGGTACCATTCTTTCTGGTGCGGTCATTCTAGGCTTGCAAGCTGCATTGGTCTTGGGCGTTGCCATGCTAATGGGGTTACGAATCGAGACAGGAATATTGGGGGCAGTGGCTGTAGTCGGCATGTCGGTTCTTCTTGGGCTGGGATTCGCCGGTTTTACGATGTCCGCCGCCTTGGGCAGCGGCAGTGCAGCCGTGACGCAGAGTGCCGGTTTTATCTTTTTTCCTCTTACTTTCTTGGCACCTACTTTCGTACCCCTAGAGCTGCTTTCCGGCTGGCTGCGCGTGGCGGCGCGCCTAAACCCCATAACATATGTGCTGCAAGCGATGCGCGCAATTATCAATGAAGGTTGGGTATGGCCGGAGATCTTTGCCGGCATCCTGGCCTGTGTGATTCTCGGCGGGGCAATGTATCTGCTGACACTCTTTGCCCTGCGTCGTCGAACAGCTCGAAGTTAGTTATTGGCGGAGATAGGATGCTTCCCCTTGTAGTTGCTGCGGGTCTTTTCCTGCTAACAGCCATGACCCTGCTCTGGCTTCTGAGCCTGAAGCTGCGCGACAGCAGCATCGTCGACGTATTCTGGGGCTTCGGTTTCGTTGCTGTCTATTGGGTAGGCTTCATACTTGTTCACTCGGGCATCATCGCGAGCCAGCCCATTTCGACCCGCCAACTTCTGGTTGGCCTCCTGCTGACGATCTGGGGTTTGCGCCTCACCTTACACATATTGCTTCGTAACTGGGGACATGGTGAGGATTTTCGCTACGCTCTCTGGCGAGGCAAGGCTGGGCGAACCTGGTGGTGGCGCAGCTACTTCAAGGTCTTCTTGCTGCAGGGATTTATATTGTGGTTGGTTTCCTGGCCGCTCTTGGCCGTCCTTGCTGGCCGTATTTCGCCATCTCTCGGGCTGCTTGATCTCCTTGCCGTTTTAGTTTTGGGTACCGGCTTTTTCTTCGAGGCTGTTGGCGACTACCAGCTGCGCCGTTTCAAGAAAGATCCCTCAAAAAAAGGGCAATTATTAACCAGTGGGTTGTGGCGCTACACGCGCCATCCCAATTACTTTGGTGATGCACTGGTCTGGTGGGGATTTTATCTATTTGGCGCAGCCTCAGGCGCTTGGTGGACGGTATTTAGTCCGCTCATTATGACTCTCTTGCTCCGTCACGTATCGGGCGTTGCTATGTTGGAACGCACGCTACGCGAGACAAAACCAGGATTTGCAAATTATATTGCACGCACAAATGCCTTTTTCCCTGGATGGCCGAAAGATATTAAAGATACGGAGATAGAGAATGAGGTACCAGCATAGTTTCACCGTAAAAGCGTCATTGTCGGCCGTGGCCCAGTTTCACAAGGATACGCGTGCTTTACGCGATTTAACACCACCGCCGATGACTGTAATATTCAACAATGTAGAACCCCTTGGCGAAGGATCCGTGGCTGATTTCACGATGCAGTTTGGACCTATTTCAGTGCGCTGGGTAGCAATACACAGTGAGGTAACAGAACAGAATGGCTTTATAGACACGCAGACGAAAGGTCCGTTTCAGTTTTGGCAGCACCATCATAAGTTCCGTGCTATAGATGGTCAGACAACAAAAGTAATAGACGAGATAGAGGCCGAATATGGCAGCACGATAAGCCGCTTCTTGTGGCTGAATCTACCGGTACTGTTCGCCTATCGTGCACGTCAGACCAAGAAAGCACTGGAAACGAATAATTAGAAAACAAAATAAAGAGCATACAGGATTGCGGGATATCTAGGTACAGCGGACGCGTTACGAGATGCATCATGCTGCATGCCCTTGATTCTGTTCTGAGAGGTTTAGATGAATAGCGAAGTCGTACAAAGAAGTGATTTAGCCCAGTTTGAAAACCAGGCTTATATGAATCTGGAAACTTACCGCAGGAATGGCGAGAGAGTGAGGACGCCAGTCTGGTTTGTGCAATTTGGCAATACATTCTACGTGCGCACGGGTGAGGATTCATGGAAAGTTAAGCGGCTGCGAAGCAATCCGCAGGCGAGTATTGTGCCCTCTACCAGCACGGGAAACCCTCTTGGGGAATGGGTCACCGTGACGGCCGAACTAGTCGAGGATGAAACAATGACGCAGGAAGTGAACCAGATGTTCAACCGCAAATACGGATTTCAGAAACGATTCTTCGATTTTATGGGCCGCATTCGCGGCTACAACCTGGCCACCCTTGCGATTTCAGCAAACCAATGATGGAGTTCAATAGAGCCAAATGAAACTAAATGTTAATGGCGAAGAGAAAACGGTAAAAGATAATCCATCTATGCCTTTGCTATGGACATTGCGGGACGAGTTGGGGCTGACGGGCACTAAATTTGGCTGCGGTGTGGGCATTTGTGGTGCGTGCACGGTCCATGTGGATGGTCAAGCTGTCCGTTCTTGTATCACACCACTTGCTACTGTTGAAGGCAAAGAGATTCACACAATCGAAGGTTTGGCGAGAATCGACGCGACCGGTTCGATCGCCTTGCATGTTGTTCAACAAGCCTTCATAGATGAACAAGTTCCGCAATGTGGTTGGTGTATGAGTGGTCAGATCATGACTGCAGCAGCTTTCCTGGAAGAGAATCCAACTCCCAACAGCGATGAAATTGTAGAAGCACTGGGCCAAAACTACTGCCGTTGTGGCTGTTATACGCGCATATTTACTGCCGTTGAAAAAGCGGCCAGAGAATCAGCCGTACAGCAGCCTATGGAGAGCGCGACATGACGGAGAAAAACACGGCTGAATCAGCCAACTCGGAAGAGAAGCAACGATGGCATCTTTCAAGGCGCCGGTTCCTGATTGGCGCCGGGTTGGCTGGCGGTGGATTGGCGCTGGGTTATTTATTTGGCGTACCGGCTGCACGACTGCGTATTGCCGAAAGCACCGATGAAGGGGGCGGTGGCTTCTTTAGCCAGAGTAATGAGCCCCTGGCCTGGTTTGAAGTGAAACCTGACAGCAGCATTACGCTCTATGTACCTAAGGTCGAGATGGGGCAAGGGGTGCACACGGCATTGAAACAGATCGCCGTTGAAGAACTCGGCGCTCCCTGGGATACCGTCACGGTGATGCAGGGTACGACCTCGCTAGGTCCACAGGATAGCAGTGGCACCCAGGGCAGCACCTCCGTTTCTTCTTCATTTACACCTTTACGGGAGGCAGCGGCAACGCTACGTGAAATGCTTCGATTGGAAGCAGTTGTGCAATTGAAAACACCTTCAGGATCGCTGCTATCCCAGGGTGCAGGCTTCACCACTACCGGTGGGAAATCAATCACATTTGGCGAAATCGTATCCAACAAAGTTGATGCCTGGGAAGTTCCCGAGGGACCGGCTCCGTTGAAATCGGTTAGTGAATATGAGACAGTGGGCCAGTCAATCACCCGTGGGGACATTCCTGGAAAAGTGACCGGTGAGGCTGTCTATGGCTACGACGTGAAACTGCCGGGAATGAAATTTGGCGCGGTGCTGCGACCGCCGACGATTGAAGGGCAACTCAAAAGCGTGGATGCCACGACAGCCGAGCAGATGCCGGGCGTGGTGAAGGTGGTAGTAGCAGATGATTTCGCAGGCCTTGTCGCCAATTCGCGCATTGAGGCATGGGCAGCCCTTAATGAATTGCAAGCCGAATGGGATGAGGGTAAGCTCTGGCAACAAGAGGAACTGGAAGAATTAGTCACCGCCGGTGGTCCGGGCGGGGTGACAATCCAAAAAAAGGGTAACGCAAATCGAGCCTTAAATGGCGGAAATGTTGTCGCGGCCGAGTACCGCACACCATTGATGGTACAGACCCCACTCGAAGCACAGGCAGCGCTGGCTGATGTGCGTGAAGATGGCGCACGAATCTGGGCCTCAACACAGGCGCAATCAAGGGTACAAGAACTGGTAAGCAAGGCCACGGGTCTGGACCAGGAAACGATTGAGGTAGTGCCTACCTTATTAGGCGGGGGCTTCGGCCGCAAGTTAGGCGATGTGGCAGTTGAAGCAGCACGTCTCTCAAAGGGATCGGGTGTGCCCGTGCATTTGGGCTGGAACCGTCCTGAAGAGCTAAGACATGGTTTTTTCGCGCCGCTGTCGCACCATCGATTACAGGCAACTTTAGACCCAAACGGCCGTATCCAGGCTATAAAACATGAGTTAGGGAGCGGCGATATTCTCTTTGCCTTCTTTTCACCGCTGCTGACAGCTGTCTTTGGCGCCGATATCGGCGTGTCCCGCGGCGCGCGCATCGAGTACGACGTACCTGATGTTGAAACAGTAATCTGGCGGCGAAAGCTGCCTGTAAAAACGGGGTCCTGGCGTGGGTTGGGGTTCTTGCCCAATGTCTTTGCCGTTGAAAGCTTTATGGACGAACTGGCCAACGAAGCGGATATTGACCCGTTGCAATTCCGTCTTATGAATCTTCCAGGTACGGAACGTGGGCGCAAGATGGGTATGGTACTCGAGGCAGCAACCAACGGTGCAAACTGGGGCGGATCGCTGCCAGATGGGCGCGCCCAAGGGTTGGCCTGCGCCCATGATTTCGGCACTTCTGTGGCTGCCGTAGCTGAGGTGTCCGTCGATGAAGCAACGGGGAAAATTCGCGTACACCACATTACCTCGGCAATGGATTGCGGGCTTGTAATTAATCCAGATGGCGCAAAAGCCCAGATGGAAGGGAACGCGATGTGGGGTGTAAGTGCGACCTTAACGGAAGAGGTGCGTATTGAAAACGGCCGTGTAGCCCTTAACAATTTTGAAACCTACCCGCTTTTGACTTTGAAGGAAGCGCCGACGGTAGAAGCTATCCTGGTGAATACAGGCGGGCAGGAACCAACAGGTGTAGGCGAACCACCTATTGGTCCGGTTGGGGCAGCGATCGCTAATGCCGTTTTTTCTCTGACCGGTCAACGGCTGAGAAATATGCCTTTGAGCCTGGCGTAAATGTTTGGATGGTAAAGAAAGATCCGAAAATAGTTGTCATTGGTGCGGGCGTCGGAGGATTGACGGCCGCTTCATTATTGTTGAAGGCAGGTTTCCCCGTTACTGTTTTGGAGGCGCATGTCTATGCAGGGGGCAGCGCGGGCACATTTTTTCACAAAGGGTATCGTTTCGATGCTGGGGCGACCCTAGCCGGCGGTTTCTCGCCGGGTGGGCCTCATGCGCAGGTAGCCGAAATTCTCGATTTGTCTTGGCCGGTGAAACCCGTGGACCCGGCATGGGTCGTACATCTACCGGACAAGGATATCACGCAGTGGGCGAATCAGGCGCGTTGGGAGGAAGAACGCCGGGAGAAACTACCGGGCACCGAGGATTTCTGGCGTCTGCAGGAAAAGCTTGCGACCGTCTCATGGGATATCTCGGCACGGCCGTTTCCCTGGCCACCTCAAACAATGGGCGATTTATGGACATTGGGACGCGCGATAAAACCCTCAACGATGGCGGCGGCGCCGTACTTGGCGCGAACGATAGATAGCCTGGCGCGCTCGCGCTTTTCAGCAAATGGTAGTTCCTTTGACGACTTCCGCAATTTTCTGGATGCGCAGCTGTTGATATCGGCACAAACGACGGCCGCGCGTGCCAATGCATTATATGGAAGTGCGGCTTTAGACCTACCAAGGCGCGGCGTGAATCACGTGCACGGAGGTATCGGTAATCTGGCGACGACGTTGGCGGAATGGTTTAGCCACCATGGAGGTGAACTCCAATTTCGTCAGCAGGTAAACGAACTGGTGATTCGCGGCGACGGCAAGAAGCTAGTGCGCACAAATAAAGGCATGGAAGTCGAGGCAGACATTGTGTTGGCTAATCTGACGCCATGGGGATTAGCCAAGTTGGTGACTGACAAGGCGCCCCCTTTTTTGGAGCAAACCGTGCGTCAAACACCGCCAACCTGGGGTGCATTTACATTGTATCTTGGGCTCAACGCCGGAAAGTTACCTGGAGGAATAGCTGACCATCATCAGGTTTTGGTCGATCCAGGAAAGCCATTGGGAGAGGGAAATTCCGTTTTTATATCGCTTTCAGAGGCAACTGATGAATCGCGCGCGCCGGCAGGCCATAGGGCGGCGACGCTGTCGACACACACCTCGATCGCGCCCTGGTGGCAGCTCAAGGAGAAAGATTTCGTGGCTTATGAAGAACGCAAGGCAGAATATGTGAATCGAATGCTTACAGCGGCCGAGCGGGCTATTCCCGGTCTTCAGAAGGCTGTTCGCCTTTGTTTGCCAGGCACGCCAGTGACTTTTGAGCGATTTACCAGACGGCCGAAGGGTATGGTAGGCGGCTTCGCTCAAGAGTCGCTCTTCTCGGCGCGTGGTCCGGCAACCGGATTACCGAATGTTTGGTTGGTTGGCGACTCTATTTTCCCCGGCCAATCAACAGCCGGTGTGACCCTAGGGGCAATGCGGGTTGTAACCTCAATAACCCAGAACGCTTACTCTTAAACATCGCTTTATTCAACCTGACCCATATAGATTCAGAAAACAAAATAGACATGACAAATCTCACTACCAAATAGGCCTTGAATTGGCTAAAATACTATTGCGTAGTGAGCAAGCATGTTTGGACGAAATTAAAAACAAAGCATTAAGACGAGCCCCAAAATAGCCAGCTCTTCAGCTCACTTACCGTTGTTATTTCATCCAGGATTTTTTCGTCTAAGACGAGTAAAGGTTGACACGCCAATAATCAACGAAGCTGATAATGAAGATGCAGTTGGAAGCCTGGGAGAATCACCTGATAACACTCGCTTATGCTCCTCTTGAGGATTGGACGGCTGAGCATACCCATTCTCCAGAGGAAAGCCCCACACTCGATCTTGCATATTGTACCTGCGAGGAGATCACCAGGGAACACAGCGCTACCTTTTATCTCGCATCCTCCTTGCTGGCCGGCGAGCAAAAACGCGCCATGCGCGCGCTCTACGCCTTTTGCCGCGTAAGTGACGACCTGATTGACAAGTCACAAGGACGTTTTGATCCTAACATAGCAGACGTAACCCGCTTCGAGTTATGGCGGCGGCTCGCTCTGAGCGACAACCCATCGCGGGATAATCTGGTAGCCACTGCCTGGACCGACACGCGTCTGCGCTTCAACATCCCGCGCCAATACGCGGAGCAGTTGCTGGATGGTGTAGCCCGCGACCTGAAGGTCAGCCGCTATGACACCTTTTCCGACCTGGCCAGTTACTGCTACAGCGTAGCTTCGACAGTTGGTTTGATGTCGATGCACATCGTCGGTTATAAAGATGAAAGCGCAATACCCTATGCTGTGAAGCTGGGTGTTGCTCTACAGCTGACAAATATCCTGCGCGACGTGGCTGAGGATTGGCAAAACGGCCGTTTATACTTACCTCAGGAAGAATTGGACGCCTTCAACATCACGGAAGCAGACATCGCCGCGGGACATAACGATCATCGTTGGCAAGCATTCATGTCCTTCCAGATCACCCGCGCGCGCCAGCTCTATAACCAGGCCATGCCCGGCCTGTCCCTGCTCGAAAGGCGCGGGCGTGTGGCCGTTGCTGCAGCGGCCGAGCTGTACCGTGCCATCCTCGACGATATCGAAGCTCACAACTACGATGTTTTCAGACGCCGGGCGTACATCAGCAACCGGCGCAAGGTTTTGCGCATTCCTAGCATTTGGTGGCGTTCTGCGACGATGAATTTCTGACTAATAAACTGGAGTGAAGAATATTGAAGGCAGAAAACGTAATGGTCATAGGTAGCGGCTTTGGCGGTCTGGGTGCCGCGATTCGCTTGGCGGCGCGAGGCTATGACGTACAGGTATTTGAGAAACTGGATAAGCCGGGTGGCCGCGGCTACACCTTCAAGAAGGACGGCTTTTCCTTTGACGCTGGTCCAACAGTTATCACGGCGCCATTCATGTTCGACGATCTATTCGAGCTGGCCGGACGCCGGCGCAAAGACTACGTCGAATTCGTGCAGCTCGACCCCTTCTACCGCATCTTCGACCATACGGGGAAGGCTTTCGACTATAACGACGACGCGGACTTCATCGCCGGACAGATCGAGCGCTGGAATCCGACCGACGTAGCGGGTTACCAGGCCTTCATGGATACCACACAGGACATTTTCGAAAAGGGTTTTGTGGAACTGGCTGACAAGCCGTTTTTACATGTGAGCGACATGCTGCGCGTGGCTCCTAATCTTGTTAGACTCGGTTCCTACCGGAGTGTTTACGGGTACGTATCAAAATTCATCCAGGATCCCTTCCTGCGTAGCGTGTTTTCGTTCCATCCTTTACTCATCGGCGGCAATCCTTTCAACGCTCCTTCGATCTACGCCTTGATCCATTACTTGGAACGGGAGTGGGGTGTGCACTTCGCTATGGGTGGAACAGGAGCCCTGATAGACGCCCTGGCCCAACTCTTTGTGGAGATTGGCGGCCGAATCCACTTCAATACAGAGGTGGCGGAGATTCTGGTGGAGGGGAAACGAGCAACGGGTGTGCAGCTTGCGGATGGATCTGTGCATCGCGCGGACCACGTCATCTCCAACGCCGACGTGGCCTGGACTTACATGAACATGATCCCCTCCAAAGCGCGTGGTTTACGTAACAGCGATACACGCTACAAGCGCTTCACTCGCCACAGCATGTCCCTCTTCGTCATTTACTTCGGCACAAAGCAACGCTATTCGGACAGCGCGCTGGCCCACCACAACATCATCCTTGGAGAACGCTACAAGGGCTTACTGACCGACATTTTCAGGAAAAAAATTCTGGCCGAAGACTTTTCGCTCTACCTCCATATGCCCACCATGACTGATCCCTCTCTCGCTCCCGATGGCTGTGAGACATTTTACGTCTTGTCGCCTGTACCGCATTTGGGAGCGGACATTGACTGGCGGCAGGCAGCAAAATCCTACCGCAATGCCATTATGCAGTTCTTGGAAGACAACTATCTGCCCAACCTACAGGAGAATATTGTCGTCGAGCGCATGATTGATCCGCTCTATTTCGAAAGCAAGCTGAACACCTACTTGGGTACAGGCTTTTCCGTAGAGCCGATCCTGTTGCAATCGGCATGGTTCCGTCCCCATAACCGTTCGGAGGATATCGAGAATCTATACTTTGTAGGTGCAGGTACACACCCTGGAGCCGGTCTGCCAGGCGTCCTGTCTTCCTCCATCATCGCCGAATCACTGATTGCAGGTGAAAGAGTCAGAGATGGATCTTTAGACAAAGCATTTAAGGTATAACAGGCCACAGTGTCGGGCTATGATGAAAATTCAAGATAATTCTTCGCCTGAAAGGAATCCGGTACCAACGGCCGATGGAGAGGCAGGTCTTTCGATTCTAAAAGGTCTGGCGCGCGATAGATCTTTGCTGACGGCGATGAAAGCAATGCAAGATGAATTGGGCAATATATTCCAGATCACGATGCCCCGCTTTCAGCCCATCGTGGTAGCCGGTCCCGATTTCAATCGACCGGTGCTGGTAAAAGATCGCGAGAAGTTCAACTGGCGTGGCAAAAATGATCCGGTAGTAAAACTGCTTCGCCATGGTGTTCTGGTTGAGGACGGTGAAGAGCACGACCGCTTGCGCGCCTGTATGGAACCATCGCTGACCCACACGCCATCGCTGAAACACATCCCGCAAATGCTCCACTATACAGACCAGGTGCTGGATAGTTGGCCAGATGGTGGAGAAGTGGACATGCTGGTCGAGATGCGCAAGGTCGCACTGCTCATTTTCCTCGGCACGCTATGCGGCACTGATTTCACGGAGGACATGATGGCATTATGGGATCCGATCTTGAAAACAATAAAATATATATCTCCCGGCCCTTGGATTCTATGGCCGGACATGCCACGACCGGGTTACAAAAAGGATCTGCAAAAGCTGGATGATTTCTTATATGACCTGATTCTCCAACGGCGTAAAGATGGCGGCTCAAATGACGATCTATTGGGTCGACTAGTGGCTGATCCAAGGCTGGACGACGAAATAATTCGCGACCAGCTGTTGACAATGCTCATCGCAGGTCACGATACCAGCACGGCTATGCTGTCATGGGCACTCTATCTGATGGGTAAACACCCACAGGTGATGATGGAGGCGGAGCGTGAAGTGTTGGAGGTATGGAAAAATGACGAGTCAAGCACTAGTTCCGCTTGGGGGGAACAAACACTTCACCGAATGATTTATCTTGATCAAGTCATTAAAGAGACATTGCGACTATATCCACCAATCCATGTGGGAAATCGCTTTGCAAAGGAAGAAGTAAATCTTAACGGCTATACTGTTCCTGAAAATTCGCGGCTGATGGTTTCCATTTTTCTAACGCACCGAGATAAGACGGTATGGGATGCGCCGGAAAGCTTTTGCCCTCATCGTTTCGACAGGTCACAGCAGTCAGGATCAACGGAGAGAAAGCCATCATTGGCATATATTCCATTTGGAGGCGGGCCACGAAATTGCATTGGAGCCACCTTTGCCCAAATTGAGGGGAAGGTCGTTCTATCCCTAATTTTGCAGCAGTTTGAGGTTAAGTTGTCTCCTGATCAAGAAATTCGCCCATACATGGGGGCAACATTGGAACCTAGACCCGGCGTCAGAATGAATGTAAAACGTAGAAACTAGAATTGAGAACGCTTCGCGTGAATGTGAAACAAGAAATTAAAAACCAGAAGAATGGAGATAATGAATCTTTATACTCTTCGAGTCCTAGTCCGCAAGCAGTATGGACGCTGGGTTTTTCCTTAGCAGCACTGCCATTATTGGCGCAAGCAGAACGCATCTACGGTGATCTGCCGCAATTGACAAAGCAACATTGTCCGCCTGATTTACCATCTTTGTCCATCATTGTTCCTGCGCGCAACGAAGAACACAATTTACGTCGTTTACTGCCGTCACTTGAATCCCAGAATTACCCTGGTGAAATGGAGATTATCGTCGTTGATGATCATTCAAATGATGGAACGGCGGGAATGGTCAAATGCGGATTGCGCGATTCAGGGTATGTGGTGAAACTTATCTGTGCGGGTGAGCTACCTGCGGGATGGTTGGGTAAACCGCATGCCAGCCACATTGGGGCCAAGGAGGCCCGTGGACATTGGTTGCTTTTTACCGACGCTGATACAGAACATGAACCATTTAGCGCCGCTAGCGCGGTGGCTTTCGCCGAAAAATATGGACTAGATGGCTTAAGCGTTTTCCCACGCCAGGAGATGCGTGGTTTCCTCGATGGCGCAGTCTTAACCGTGGCTTTTACTGGGTTGTTTACCGGTCTGAGACGTTCAACAACAATGCTTAATGGACAATATGTATTGGTGCGGCGTGATGCATATGAAGCCAGTGGCGGATTTGCGGCTGTACGATCAGAAATGATGGAGGATCTGGCTTACGGGAGATTATTGGCTGACCAAGGTTACCATGCACCGATCATGCGTGCAGAGTCGTTAGTTAGCGTGCATATGTACGACAATTGGCATCAGATGTGGAATGGTCTAACAAGGTTGGGTTCCGGATCATTACGCTATAACGGTCCAATGGCATTAATACCGGCAATATTTGTCACGGCCGTTTTGATGCCCCTTTGGACTCTCCTCTTCAATCGCTATCAGTTACGCGAGATCCCCAGCTTGAAGTTTATCTGGTTCATGACCATCATGGGGCTTGTTCCTTGGGAGAAAAGATTTTACAGAAAAGATAAGAGTGAAAGCGGGCTCTTGAACGCAATGCTTGGGGCGATTTTGGCGCCGGCGGCAGCTATTTTCATACAGGGCGCCGCGCTATGGGGAATGCTATCTCGACTCGTGGGTCGCGGCGTCTCTTGGAAAAATCGTAGGGTATAAGGTCTTCCCCGAATAGCGGCAGCCAATTCGGACGTATATCCAACTATGACGTATTTTAGTTTTTTGGGAATTTTCTTGCTGATTCCTATCGGCCTACTGATAATCTTGATATTTTGGGATCGAAATCAGGGTCGCGAAATACCAGCTGCATTACACGCCTGGCCGCTTGCAGCAGCCATATTCCTACATGTCGTAATCGCCGTCTTGTATACAACGATTTGGGATAACTATCTGATTGCTACCCGAGTCTGGTGGTACGACCCCGCTTTGGTGACAGGGGTAACTATCGACTATGTACCCATTGAAGAATACACCTTCTTTATATTTCAACCGATCCTGGCTGGACTATGGCTACTCTTCTTAATGCAGCGGATTCGCTTGCCAGTTGCGCAAACCCAAGAACCAGAATTGAACGGGGTATCCACCTCAAGAGGTGTTTGGTTGCGAGTTGGATCCGTAGTAGTCACGACGGCTATTTGGCTTGGATCTATTATTCTGTTAGCTAGCGGCTGGCAGCATGGTATCTACATGGGACTAGAGCTAGTCTGGGCTATTCCACCGATTGCATTGCAGCTTGCCTTTGGAGCTGACATACTCTGGTGTTACCGTCGATTGGTAGCGGTGGTGATAATTCCACTGACCCTCTATCTGAGCGCGGCCGATGCTATTGCTATAAACTCCGGTATCTGGACAATTAACCCAGAGAAATCAATAGATTTATTGTTGGGCAGTACCTTACCTTTCGAGGAATTTCTCTTCTTCTTGCTGACAAACACCCTGGTGATGTTTGGCATCGTACTTGTTCTGGCACAGGCCAGCCACGAACGAATCCGCACACTGAAGAATAGGCTGCATAGTACGAAGCAAGTAACAAACAAACAATCTTTCGACAGAACGGGCAACTAATGGATTCGACCTTATTTCTTATTACTTTTACGGGTACTTCTTTTCTGCTCGGTTCTTTACCCTTTGCTGTGTGGATTGGCCGGCTGACGACCGGAGAGGATATCCGCAAATACGGCGACCATAATCCCGGTGCGACAAATGTTCTGCACACCGGAAGCCGCGGCAGCTTTCTTTTAGCGATGATCCTGGACATTAGCAAAGCCGCGCTACCAGTGGGGCTGGCGTATCAACAGTGGGAGATTCAAGATTGGCGCATTGTGCCCATAGCGCTAGCTCCAGTCGCCGGACATGCCTTTTCACCTTTTTTAGGAGGCAAAGGCGGTAAAGCATTAGCCACCGCATTTGGCGTGTGGATTGGCCTCACGATCTGGACCCTTTCTTCGATATCCCTGGCGCTGCTCGTAGGATGGCTTCAGATCATTCGACCTTCCGGTTGGGCGCTTTTGCTCGCTTTCTCCTGCCTGGCGCTGATCATCCTAATCTGGTTTCCAGATCCGGTATTTATGGCCGTACTGGCCGGCCAGGCATTGATATTGCTCTACAAACACCGCACTGATTTGCAGCAACGGCCGTGTCTTCGTTGGCGTGAGTCACAAGCATGAAGAGATATGTGCGACATTGACGAAAAAGCATTAAACCGGGATATATGGAGTAATCGATGGACTTAAGCAAGACGGTTGATACAGATGTAAAACGCTTGGACGTGGTTGTTCTGGTGGGTGGCATTCTGTTCAGTTTCGCTTTTCTGGCCATGATCTGGTGGACCGGGCCACGGCTTGATGCCATAGAATTGCTGCCCGACGAGGGCGCCTCCTGGTATTACTGGAAACTTCCAAAGCCAACTTTCTGGAGCCGGGCAACGGCCTGGGGCTTTTACCTGGCACACCAGATCATTTTCTGGTGGCTGATCTATTATTCCCAGAAGCACATCAAGCGCTACAGCACCAGTCTGTACATGGTCAATATTGCTACCCTGGCAATGAATACCTTCTTCATTGGACTGCACTTTTTACAAACGCATGTATGGTAAGACGGGCTGGCGCAGGATGTTTCCATTTGAAGTTCGCAGGTGTCCGTGATCATTATGCTGGTATGGATTCTGCTTATGGAGAATTCGCGGCGGGGCCTGTTCTTTGGCAAGAAAGCGCCGATTTCAAAGGAGATTACTCGCTTTGCCCGCAAGTATCATGGTTACTATTTCGCCTGGGCAACGGTCTATACCTTCTGGTATCATTCCATGATCAGCACAAGTGGGCATTTGTTTGGCTTCACATATATATGTTCTTCCTGTTCCTGCAGGGCAGCCTCTTTTTACCCGCGTGCATGTGAATCGCTGGTGGACATTTGCGCTGGAGTTCACTGTGCTCTTGCACGGCACCTTTGTTGCCGTCCAACAGGGAAATGACCTGTGGCCAATGTTCGCCTTTGGCTTCGGCGGCATTTTTATCATTACGCGGATGTTCGGGTTGGGCCTGTCGCGAAACGGGCGCATCTTTTTCTTACTGGTTTACACTGGGTTGGCCTTGTATGTATACAGCGGCAGCGGACTGCAGAACATTCACCAGGTGACGTGGATACTGTTTATTGAATTTCTAGCCGTCCTGGTTATGGCCTTACTCTTTGGCAGTGGATTGTGGCTGGCGAGCCGGATCAAAGGGCAATCAGTAATGACTGGGAACTGAGATAGTTATGCATAAACCTTCTGTCTGGATACCTGGCGACCAGCTACTAGCAGACCATCCTGCCCTTTCGGCCGTTGAAGACAAGGACAATGTTCAGGTTGTAATCGTTGAATCCCAGCGGCGAATACAAAAACAACCATACCAGCGCAAAAAGCTAGTCCTGTTGCTCAGCGCCATGCGCCATTTTGCTGAGGATCTACGCCATCAGGGGTATGTCGTGGACTACGTTAAGGCAGATACCTTCAGGACCGGTCTGAAGAAGCATATTAATCAGAATAATTCAACTGGACTCATTACGATGGCGGCAGCCACTTATGAAGGGCGCCGTTTCCAGAAGGGATTGGAGAAGGAACTGGAAGTTCCAATATCCATCTTGCCAAACACCCAATTCCTTGTGGGTAGTTACAATCCTATTCCCGATCCCGAACCCGAAAAACGCTATGTGATGGAATCGTTCTACCGCGAAATGCGCCGCCATTTTGGCTTATTGATGGACGGAAAAGAACCGGCCGGTGGAAAGTGGAATTTCGACGCTGAAAACCGTAAAAAGCTGCCTAAGAATCAGAAGCCACCATTGCCATTACCATTTTCACCGGATGCTATCACGGAGGAAGTTATAACTGAGGTGGCAGCGATGCCAAATGGCGTGGGCACAGTAGATGGATTTGACTATGCAGTTACACGAACCCAGGCGCTGTCGGCTTTAGAGGATTTCCTGGATCATCGCCTGCGGCTGTTTGGCGATTATGAGGATGCTCTGACCAGTCAAAGTCACATCGTCTACCACTCTCTACTCTCCCCTTACCTAAATCTAGGTCTTCTGGAGCCGCTGGAATTGGCTACGGCCGTCGAACAAGCCTATGACGCAGGACTAGTGCCACTCAATTCAGCGGAAGGTTTTATCCGCCAGATCATAGGTTGGCGAGAGTTCATGTATTGGCAATATTGGCGTCAGATGCCTGGGCTAATGGAAAAGAATTCTTGGGATGCGCAACGGGAACTGCCAAGCTTCGTATGGACCGGTGAAACGGATATGGCCTGTTTGGGCTTCGCAATCAAACGCGCCCTGAACACCGGCTACAACCACCATATTGAGCGCTTGATGCTCCTTTGTAACTTCTTTATGTTGTCCGGCATCAATCCCAGAAAGGTAAATGATTGGTTTCTTTCCCTCTTCGTTGATGCATTCGAATGGGTCATGCCGCCAAACGTCATCGGCATGGGCCTGAACGCAGATGGCGGTCTCACGTCGATAAAGCCCTACATCGCAAGCGCCAACTATATCAACAAAATGGGCGATCATTGCGCCGCGTGCCGGTACAATCCCAAACAGCGTCTTGGGGAGGATGCTTGCCCATTCAATGCCCTCTACTGGAACTTTGTCTTGAAGCATGAAGATCGTCTTCGGTCCAATCCACGCACCACTCGCAGCGTCTGGGGTTTGCGTCACTTCGATCCCACCGAGCGAGAGCATGTTCGACACCAGGCCGCGGCCTTATTAGATTCCCTCATATAAACCAGATAATCACCCTATGATCGAGAGGAAAGCTATGTTACCTAAGTGGATCAAGCGCATCGTACTCGCCATTCTGGCTATTTTGCTACTCGTCGTACTGCTGTTTGCCGGCACAATCATCTTTGGTAGTTTGTTCGGCAGCGACACGGCCGATTATGCTAATGTGACATATACCGATGCAGCAGGCCAGGAACTGCTCGGCTATCTCGCTGAGCCGGATGGGCCAGGTCCACATCCAGCCATCTTACTCATCCACGAATGGTGGGGATTGAATGAAGGCATGACCATTTTAGCCAATGCGCTTGCCGAAGAGGGATATGTAGTATTTGCTCCAGATGGCTATCGTGGCAATGTTACGTCCGCGATCCCCCGTGCGCTGTGGCTGCGAATAACGACGCCTACAGATCAGGTAGAGCGAGATATGGACAGCGCGCTGGTTTACCTGCGAAGCCTGGAAAATGTGGATACGGAGCACGTGGCCTCGATGGGCTTTTGCTTCGGTGGCGGTCATTCCCTGCAGTTGGGTCTGCGCCAATCCGAGAACCTGGCTCTAACCATCATCTACTACGGCGCGGTAGTGACAGATCCCAACTTGCTTGCGCCGTTAACGGATGGCCAGCCGGTTTTGGGTATCTTTGCTGAAAAAGATAACACGATTTTCCCGGAAGAAGTGATCGAATTTGAAGCGGCCTTAAACAGCCTGGATATTGAAAATGAGATAACCATCTATCCCGGCGTTGGCCATGCCTTTGTTAACGAAGATAACTACAACGAGCCAGGACCTGCGGGAGATGCCTGGAACCAGACACTTCAATTTCTCGAGGAAAACCTGAGAGACAGTAATTAGAATTATGGAAGGGTCTGCTTTTTCATAGATGCAGACTGCACTCTCTGTAACTGTCACCGAAACCAGACTGGTGGAGATCACTATCAATAATTCTGGCTCCGGCGCCAGTCCCACAAAGGAGTGTGTCCTGAACTCCTTACGCCGTGAAATTCCTCTCTTTGATTGCCTTACGAACGTCCCGTAGTGTAACCTGCACAGTCCCCAACCGCGCCAAAACCGGAAGCGGAAGATGCGATACCTGCGCCGGCTGCAAAGCTATTGGTGGAAATAATTCGCGCATTCCAATACTTGCTGGCCAAACGACGAATGTGATCCAAATGACGAGAAGCACGTGCAACTGCTGCCCCATCAGCAAGCTGGCCGTTGATTGTCAGTTGATCAGCAGGCAAGTCTGGGTGGAATTCAACGGTTGTTATTGTATGTGCGGCATCCAGGGTTATGGAGATGCTGCCATACATGGGAATATTCCGTGATCGTCGAGGTTGCCCCAATATTTAACAAAAGCGATGTTCGAGCCAGCAATTGCCGTGGCTCGTGGGTGCGTGACTAACGTTGTGTATATGACCAATTATCTATCCTTTGCAGCAAGCAAAGCTCAGCCATTCCCGCGCCAATTATGAGGACAGGGTATGCATTGCTTTCATTCATTACCAACTGAGCCATTCTGTTGGCTCTAAGTTTACAACGCGAGAATTCCTCGTTGCCTATTCTCATACTGAGTGACTATGACCTGTGCAACAATGTCCGGCGATTTGGCGTTGGTGGGCATCCTAAAGGGCGCATTTTTCCAGAAGTCGGTCGCAACAGCGCCTGGTTTTACGAGCGTGAAGTTAACCTTTCGATTCTCTTTTTGCAGCACACTTATCATGGGCTCTAAACCAGCCTTGGCAACCGCGTAAGAACCCATTTTGGGCATGATCAAATGATCGACGTACGCACCAATGAATGCTGCTTGCCCACCGTCCTTGATCAAATGGACAGTTTGGCTGATGGTCAAAAACGCGCCGTTAAGGTTTGAGTCAAGAACCGCCGACCAATCATCCGGGCTCATCCTACTAAGTAAATCTGCCTGCAGCTCACCGGCGGCATAGACCCACAGATCAAGACCGCTCGTTTGATGGGCAAGATCGATCGCTATATCCCTGATAGCGCTATAATCTGTGGCACTAAACCGGTAGCGCTCATAAACGCCATCCGGAATGGCTTCCTTATCTCGCGAGGCAGCAAACACGCGCCAGCCGGCATTATTAAGGTGGTGGACGAGCGCTTGGCCCATTCCTCCAGCCGCCCCCCAAATTAAGGCATCAAGCATTTCATAACTCCAAGTTAGTAACTTCCAATTCGGTGTTTATCTCATCGAGCAAGCCGACAATTTCATCCGTAGCCGGTATATCGCTCATCGATTTTCCATAATGAACGAAGCGAGCGCTCCCCTGTTTGTCTACCAGCACTTGGGCCGGCATACGGCCGAATTTGAACAACTTTATTTCTTGGCCATATTGTTTGAGGACCGTATGGTTCGGATCAGGCAAGCCAATAAAGGGTAAGTCATTCTCGGCAAAATACTTGGCGAACTTCTGCGCATTTTCCGGGCCGATAACTAGAATGACTGTGTCTCGTTTAATAAATTGATCAATGTCCTGGCGCAACTGCGCCATGTGCGCGCGACAGAATGGTCACATAAACCCACGGTTGAACACAAGTAGAACATTCTGTTTTTGCTTAAAGTGTGAAAGGCTGACCAAATTGCCACGATAATCCTGCAATGTGAAATCTGGCGCCGGGGTATTGATTTCGACTTTTGACATTTTCTTGACTCCTTGCCTCTTTGAGGACCCTCTGGAGGTTCCTCACAGCTTAGTAATGGTCAAATATATATACAACTATAGCCCATTTCTGGCGAATTGTCAATATAATGTCTAGATATTGTATACTTTTTAATAGCGTGTGAAGCTTGCGCAGAAAACCGTCAATCCTCACTATGACAAGTTATATGGATTCTTTGACACTCTATCCTCAGAAAGCGAGCCAGCGTTACGCTCAATGATTAGCTCTATAGCATCTGCCAGATGCTCCTCGGCAATGTTATAGTCGCCGCGTTGGGTACGCAGTATATGCGCTTCATAGAGCACCTCGGCATGGCTGGAGCCGGGCGGTGGGTCGAATTTGTAGCTAGAAAGCTCATAGAGTTGACCCAGCGGATCGCGAAAGTAAAGAGAGTCCATGAAACCACGGTCAACCTCACCGGAATGATCAACGCCACGCTCAGCCAGTCGCTTCGCGGCCTGCATAAAGCTGGCACGGGATACGCTAAAAGCGATGTGGTGCAGGTTCCCAATTCCCTGGGGACTGGGTGTTGGGTCGGGCATCCAGCTCTCATTCGTAAAGATGGTGATCAATCGACCGTCCCCCGGATCAAAGTACAGGTGGTTCTGCTCAGGAACATCCAAATTTGGTTGCTCAAAGACAAATGGCATACCTAGCACGCCTTCCCAGAAATCAATGGAGGTCTGCCGGTCGGCCCCGATAAGGGTTATATGATGGACACCTTGGGATTGAATCTTTTTCATTGTAGCTTCTCCTTGTTTACTTGGAACTTGTTCTTGTCTATTATGCTATTTCGTGAAACTGCAGCAGTTCCAGCCGCCTACATCCCAGATGATAGAGAAGAATGCCGGTTCACTCATTAACGAACTCTGGCTCAACGGGCATATCGGATGCGACTACAAACCCCTGCTGTTCATCTTCAATAAGCCGGTTCGGCAAGATAAGACGAAGCATTCGTTCAAAAGTAAAGTAGCTCCAGGCCCAGTTGACTAGAACCAACAGGCGATTCCGATAGCCAATAAGCTGCGTGATGTGTACCAACAGCCAGATCAGCCACGCTGCAAAGCCGGTAAAAGCTCTTCCTACAATGTAGGCCACAGCCGAATTGCGGCCGATAACCGCCATCGACCCCTTGTCCTGATAACGAAAAGATTGCAGTTCTTCTCCGCCCATCTGGCGCAGAATATTGCGCGCGGCTGCTTCACCTTGCTGCATCGCCATCTGGGCAACCATTGGGAGAAACGCATCGTCTTGTTCAAACGCGGCCAGGTCTCCTGCAACAAAGACATTTGGTTCGTCCGGCATCTGCAAGGTCGGCAGCACGGATACTGTGTTATTTGATCTGGTGTCCATACCTGAACGAGCCGCGGTTCCTTCGCCGCCCACACCTGCTGTCCAAACGGCCGTCTCCGCCGCAATCTCCGAACCCTCGGTGAGGAGCAAGAACTCAGGCGTTACCTCTGCAACAGCCGTGTCCAGCAACACCTCAACGCCCATTTTCTGCTCTTGTTTGTTCAGACCGTTTTGAATACATATCAATTCTTACTTTTTTGGTTGGTTTTCCAATATATACATTATTATACAAAACCTATACAAATATGCTATATTTTCTCATATAGCTTGGTTAAATTCTAGCCGGAAGGTCCTTATTAGCACTTAGTTCGCTGTATCACATGCCACTACACACACTACTCGTTACTTCTGATGAAGGTAACTGATGATTTTTTCAACCATAGGGGTGTTGGGCGAACTGGAATAATTCTGCAACTTACTTTCCTACATCACGAAAACAAGTAGAATCAGTTCAGCTTCTTGGTCCATAGACCTTTGTTTTCTTTGACACTCGTCAGCCAAAGAAGTTGACAGGACCGTAAACAATGCAAAGTCATTGATGTCGAAATAACTTGAAGCCATCAGAAGTTGGTTTCGGGTTCACGGAGAACTTGATGTCTCAAGATAAATCTATCATCATCATTGGTGGTGGAATTGCAGGGCTATCGGCGGGTTGTTATGCCCAAATGAATGGCTATAAGAGCCAGATCTTCGAAATGCACCATCTTCCTGGTGGTTTATGCACAGCATGGGAACGTAAGGAATATATCTTCGATGGCTGCATACATTACCTGTTTGGTTCGGGAGATGGTTTACCTTTCAACGATATGTGGCAGCAGCTGGGTGCCGTACAGGGGCGTGAATTTATAAACCACGACGAGTACCAGCGCGTCACCGATTTTCAAAACACCTTAATCGTCTATACAAATCCTGATCAGCTTCAAGCGCATATGACTGATCTCAGCCCTAGCGACGAAAAGCTGATACGAGCCTTGTGTGATGGCGTTCGCGACTTTATGCGCTTTGATATGTCGGCCATGTACGATATTCCCAAGCCGATGATGGGTCCTCTAGACTGGCTGAAATTGGGCACAAAAATGATGCCTTATGTTCCCGCCTTAGCTAGGTGGGCGCGCCAATCCTCACGCCAATTTGCCCAAAAATTCAAAGATCCTTTCTTACAAAAAGCTGTGGCACAGATGTTTTCCTGGGAGGAAGCGCCGGTGATGATGGGCATGATGCTCCTGGCCTATCAACATTTAGGCAATGCCGGGTTCCCTGTAGGCGCCTCATTGGAATTCGCTCGCGCAGTGGAAAAGCGCTACCTCGCTTTAGGTGGGCGGATCCACTACAAGACCCAGGTGGAGAAAATCTTAACTGCAAACGGCCGTGCCATGGGCGTGCGCCTCTACAATGACGAAATCAATAATGCCGACTGGATCATTTCTGCCGCCGACGGGCATGGTACTATCTTCGATATGCTTGAAGGAGAATATACTAATCGCAAGATCCGCAAAATGTATGACGGCAGTTTGCCAACGCATCAAATGTGCCAGGTTTCTATGGGCGTCAATCGCGATCTATCGGCAGAACCCCATTGGCTGACTGTGTTGCTAGATGAGCCCATTCTTCTTGCGGGTGAAGAACGCCACGAACTCGGCATAAAGCATTATTGCTTTGATCCCTCACTGGCGCCTCAAGGCAAATCCGTGGTCGAATTAATCGTACGCACCAACTATGCCTATTGGCATCGTATCTATGGGCGGCGCATCTATGATACAGAGCAAAGCCAGGTATCAGATATCATCATTGAGCATCTGGAGAAATTGCACTTAGGCATCGAATCCGATATCGAGTTCGTCGACGAGGCGACACCAATGAGCTATGAGCGCTACACAGGCAACTGGATGGGCGCCACATCAGGCTGGCTGTTAACCGGCAAGACTATGCCTATGATGATTATGGGCGTGCCCAAGCAGTTGCCCGGCCTCAGCAATTTTTACATGGCAGGGCACTGGGTCG
>Ga0316583_10000048_pt1 | contig 23093 bp, 18 predicted proteins | sample J_170502JBrBrA_D_FD_204513 | JGI IMG/M metagenome (GOLD analysis project Ga0316583, IMG submission 204513) | Rhizosphere microbial communities from salt marsh grasses in Alabama, United States - J_170502JBrBrA | ecosystem: Host-associated > Plants > Roots > Rhizosphere | place: USA: Alabama... | reverse complement strand
GGTTCGTCGCCTTCACCGATAAGGTGCTGCCGCCGATCCAGGAGCCGCTGCTCGACGCCGATCCGCGCATCGCCTTCGGCGCCGCCGTCGACCGCAACGGCTATCTGCCGACCCACAATCGCAAGTACTCGCACCCCCAAGGCAACGATCCAGCCTGGAACGGGGCCAACTGCCGTAACCGGCGCATCTTCGACGACCGCAGCGGGCTGTCCGCCGGGCGCGGCACCTGCTCGTTCCTGCTGCAGACCTACCGGCGCGACATGGGCGGCGGCAATTTCGTGCTGATGAAGGACATCTCCGCGCCCATCACCGTGCGCGGGCGCCACTGGGGCGGCTTCCGCATCGGCTTCAAAGTCTAGCGTCCCACGTCGACTGCGGGGCCAACGCGCAACCCTCAGCCTTTGTTACCGAGCGTTGGAGGACTGGGCGACCTGGTAGCGATCTTGCCGCCGATACTGGCCGCTGCCTTCTTGACCGTCGGCGCCGGACGCCGCGTCTCGGCGACGACGGCATTCAGGCCCGTCGGGCTAATCAATGGAGCCGGCGGCGGCAAGGTCGCCGCCTCCCATAGCAACCAGCCCAGTACCAAGGGTGTCGCAACGCCCAAATAGATCAGAAACTTCATGATACGCATACGCCATCATGGCCACCATTGTTCTTTTGTGTCGGTGCCGCGGGCGGCCGGCGCGGCGAACACCTATTCCTGATTAATGCCTCGGGCGATTTTGAGGCACCCTCCAACCCAATTGCAGTAATGGTTAGCGCAGTTCCGGCGTGGTCTTGAACCAGCGCGCGTGCTCGATGAGGGCGTAGCGGTCGGTCATGCCGGCGATGTAGTCGCCGATGCGGCGCATGCGCGTCGCCTCGTCGACGGCGGCAATGCCCGCGCCCCACTCATCCGGCAGGTCGGCGGGTGACGCGACGTAGTGCTGAAACAGGTCCTGCACGACATTCTCCGCCTCGCCCATCACTCGCATCACCCAATCGTGGCGGTACATGCGCGGATAGAGAAAGCCCTTGATGGCCTTGTCGGCGGCAACATAGGCGGGCGAGAACACGATCACTGATCGGTCGGCGTTACGCACGTCGGCGACCGAGCGGGGATTGAGCGCGATGAGCCGCCGGCGGCTCTCGGCGGTGACGTCCTCGATCATGCGGGTGATGATGCGGCGCACACATTCGTGGCTGCGGCGCTCTGGCGCAAGATGCGGGTAACGCCGGTCGACCTCGGCGACGATGTCGCCGACCAGCGGCACCGACGCCATCTCGTCGAGCGCGAACAGGTCGGCGCGCAAGCCGTCGTCGATGTCGTGGGCGTCGTAGGCGATGTCGTCGGCAATCGCGGCAACTTGCGCTTCCGCGCTGGCAAAGGACCACAATTCGAGATCGTGCGCCCGCGAGTAGGCCAGGATCGGCGCCGGCACACCGTGCTCGGCATAGCGGCCTACGGGCCGGCCCTCGCGGTCTGTGAGCGGGCCGTTGTGCTTGACCAGACCCTCCAGCGCCTCCCAAGTCAGGTTGAGACCGTCGAAGTCGGCATAGCGCCGCTCCAGGCCGGTGACGATGCGCAGGCCTTGCGCGTTGTGATCAAAGCCGCCGAACGCGGCGAGCGCCCTTTCCAGCGCCCGCTCGCCGGCATGGCCGAAGGGCGAATGGCCGACGTCGTGCACCAGCGCCAGCGCCTCAGCCAGGTCCTCGTCGAGCCCGAGCGCGCGGGCGAGCGAGCGCGCGATCTGGACCACTTCCAGGGTATGGGTCAGCCGGGTGCGATAATGGTCGCCCTCGTGATAGACGAATACTTGCGTCTTATGGGCGAGCCGCCGGAAGGCGGCAGAATGGATGATCCGGTCACAATCGCGCCGGAAATCGTTGCGCGAGGCGCTTGCCGGCTCCGGATAGCGCCGGCCGCGGCTTTGCGCCGGATCAGCGGCAAAGGGCTCGCGCGCAATCGACGTGGAAATGGCCATTTCTGCCTTGCCCGGACCGCATTGACCTCGCCCGCTGGCGCACTTAACTAATTCGTCAGCCCCTGCCAACAGGATGGCAGGCGGAAGACGCGGATTTTAGGCTGATTTGAAGGCTAATCCATGAGCGAGAGCATCACAGTCAGCGAACGGGCCGCCCGCCGCATCGGCGAGATCCTCAAGGCCGAGCCGGCCGGCACCATGCTGCGCGTGTCGGTGGAAGGCGGCGGCTGCTCCGGCTTCCAGTACAAGTTCGACATGGAGCAGACCAAAGGCGACGATGACCTGGTGATCGCCCGCGACGGCGCCACCGTGCTGATCGATTCCACCTCGCAGCAGTATATGGCCGGTTCCGAGATCGACTTCGTCGAGGATCTGATCGGCGCCGCGTTCAAGGTCAAGAACCCGAACGCTACGGCGTCGTGCGGCTGCGGGACCAGCTTCGCGCTGTAAACGTCGTTTCGCCGCTCATTCCCGCGCAAGCGGGAATCCAATGCAGATTTCCAACGATTGAATTTGTCGCGCCTTGCGTCCCCGCCTTCGCGGGGACGCGCGGATATTGCGCTTACTCCGCCGCCACTGCCGGCTTGGGCGGCAGCTCCGCGACCTCCTCCACCTGCGGCTCAATACGGCGCTTGATCAGCCGGTCGACGCGGTCGAGGTAAACGTAGATCACCGGCGTGATGTAGAGCGTCAGCAACTGCGACAGGGCCAGACCGCCGACCACCGCGACGCCGAGTGGCTGGCGCAATTCGGCGCCGGCGCCGGTGCCGAGCGCGATCGGCAGCGCGCCGAAGATCGCTGCGAAGGTGGTCATCATGATCGGCCGGAAGCGCAGGCTTGCCGCTTCGCGGATCGCCGCCTCGGCGCTGAGCCCGACGCGGCGGCGCTCGATGGCGAAGTCGATCATCATGATGGCGTTCTTTTTCACGATGCCGACCAGCATCACAATGCCGATCATGGCGATCACCGACAGGTCCATCTTGAACAGCATCAGCGTCAGGATGGCGCCGATGCCGGCCGACGGCAGGCCGGAGATGATGGTGATCGGGTGGATGAAGCTCTCGTAGAGGATGCCCAGAACCACGTAAGCCGCGAAGATCGCGGCCAAAATCAATATCCCCTGCCCGCGCAGACTGTCCTGGAACACCTGCGCCGTGCCCTGGAAACCGGTGGTGATCGAGGCCGGGAGGTGCTCCTCGCGCTCAAGCTTGGTGATGCCATCGACCGCCTGCCCAAGCGAGACGTCGGGAGCGAGGTTGAACGAAATGGTCACCGCGGGCTGCTGCCCCTGGTGGTTGACCTCGAGCGGCCCGACCGTACGCACGAACTTGGTGACGGCGGACAGCGGCACCACCGTGCCGCTCGACGTCTTCAGATGGATGTAGTTGAGGTCGTTCGGACCGACCTGGTATTTCGGCTCGGCCTCCAGAATCACCGGATAGTCGTTAGCCGCCGTGTAGATGGTGGCGACTTGGCGCGAGCCGAACGCGTTGTAAAGCTCCTGGCGTACCTCATCGATGGAGACGCCGTAGACCGCGGCCTTCTCGCGGTCGACCTCGATCGTGACCTGCGGATTCTTGATGTACAGGTCGGTGGTGACGTCGCGCAGCCCCGGCAATTTGGCAATCTTGTCGCGCAGCTCAGGCGCGATCCGATAGAGCGCGGCGGTGTCGTTGGATTGCAGCGTGTACTGGTACTCGCTCTTGGTGAACTTGCCGCCCAGCCGAATGTTCTGGATCGGTTGGAAGAACACCCGCATGCCGGGCACCACGTTGGCCTTGCCCCGAAGCCTGCCAATAACCGCCCGCAAGCTGCCGCGCTCGTTGCGTGGCTTCAGCGCGACCAGCATGCGGCCTGAGTTGCCGAGCGCGTTGGGCCCGCCGGCGCCCACCGTCGAGTTGATGTAGTCGACCGCCGGATCGCGCCGGATGATGTCCGCGACCTTGCTCTGCAACTTCACCATGGCATCGAAGGCGATGTCGGTCTTGCCCTGCGTAATGGCGATCAGATAGCCCGTGTCCTCCGTCGGGAAGAAGCCCTTGGGCACGATCACGTAAAGCCACACGGTGCCGACCATGGTCGCGATCGTCACCATGAGCATGATTGACTTGTAGCGCAGCACCCAGTCGAGCGACCATTGATAGACGCGCCGCCAGCCCTCGAACATGTGTTCGAACCAGCGCAGCAGAAAGAACTGCTTCTCCTCGCCCTCATGGCCTTTGAGCACCCGCGCGCACAGCATCGGCGTCAGCGTCAGCGAGACAAATCCGGAAATGATGATCGCCACCGCGATCGTCACCGCGAATTCGCGGAACACGCGGCCGACCATGCCGCCCATCAGCAGCACCGGGATGAACACAGCAATCAGCGAGAACGTGATCGAGATGATGGTGAAGCCGATCTCGCGCGAGCCTTTCAGCGCGGCCTCGAACGGGCGCATGCCGCCCTCGATGTGGCGGACGATGTTCTCCAGCATGACGATGGCGTCGTCAACCACGAAGCCGACCGACAGCGTCAGCGCCAGCAGCGTCATGTTGTTGATGGAGAATCCGAAGGCGTACATCGCCGCGCAGGTGCCGATCAGCGATACCGGCACCGCCAATGCCGGGATCAGGGTCGCTGATACCTTCCGCAGGAACAGGAAGATGACCATGATGACGAGACACACGGCGATGGCCAGCGTCTCCTGCACGTTCGACACCGCGTCGCGGATCGAGATAGAGCGGTCGAACAGCGGCGCCATCTCGATCGCCGCTGGTATCTGCGCGCGCATCGCCGGCAGCGCGTTGCGCACTTCGTCCACCACCGCGACCGTATTGGCGTCGGGCTGGCGCTGAATCGCCAGCACGATGGCACGGGAGTCGTTAAACCAGGTGGCGATCTTGTTGTTCTCGACGCTGTCGATAACGTGAGCGATCTGGTCGAGCTTGACGGGCGCGCCGTTTCGATAGGCCACGACAACGTTACGGTAATCGGCGGCGCGACGTATGGCGCTGGTGGCGAGCAGCGTCACCGTTCGCTGCTTACCCTCGAGCGAGCCGACCGGCGCCGACGAGTTGGTGGCGGCCACCACGCTGCGGATATCGTTGAGCGAAATGTTGCGCGCGGCCGCCGCGATCGGATCGACCTGCACCCGCACGGCGAATTTCTGCGCGCCGTAAACCAGCACCTGGGCGATGCCGGGCATCTGCGAGATCTGCGGCGCCAGCACGCTCTCGGCGTAATCGTCGATCTGCGACAGCGGCATCGTGTCCGAGCGCATGCTCAGGTAGAGCACCGGGAAGTCGCCGGGATTGACCTTGCGGAAATAGGGCGGCGTGGTCATCTCGGCTGGCAGCCGGCGCTGGGCCGTAGCAAGTGCGGTCTGCACGTCGAGCGAGGCGCCGTCGATGTTACGGCCGAGGTCGAACTGGACGGTGATCTTCGACGTGCCGAGCGCCGATTCCGAATCCATCGAAGAGATGCCGGAGATGGTCGAGAGCTGGCGCTCGATCGGCGAAGCCACCGACGCCGCCATCGTCTCCGGGCTCGCGCCCGGCAACACCGCAGTGATCTGGATGGTCGGGAAGTCGACCGCCGGCAGCGCGGCAACCGGCAGGAGCCGATAGGCGAAGGCGCCGAACACGATCAGCGACGCCGTCATCAGCGTCGTCAACACCGGGCGGCGGATACAGGTCTCCGAGATGTTCATGGCACGGCTGCCTGCGCTCAGCTACCCGCGCGCCGTGGCTTGGCCGGGCCGGCGCCGCTCCCGCGCGCAGCAACGCGGCTGCCGTTTCGCAGGCGCAACTGGCCTTCGGTCACCACAGTATCGCCGGGCTTCAAGCCTTGGCTGATCACCGACTCCTCGCCGACCTGGCGTTCGACCTTAACGTGGCGCACCTTGGCGACACCGTTTTCCACCACGAACACGATGCTGCCGGACTGGCTCACCTCGATGGCGTTGGTGGGCACCACCACCGCCTCCTCGCTCCGCAGCGTCAGGTCGACCGAGACCAGCGTGCCCGGCCAAAGCCCCTCGTCCTTATTGGGCATGGTGGCCCGCACCGTCGCCATGCCGGTCGTGGGATCGACCGTATTTTCGATCATGGAAACCTGGCCGTCCTCCGGCTTCGGTGTTCCGGGAATGATGGCCTCAATGCGCGCCGTCTTGGCGGCAAGAGCCTTGCGCAGTGCCGGCAGGTTTTTCTGCGGGATCGTGAAGGAGACGTAGACCGGCGCCATCTGGTTGATGGTCGCCATCGGCGTCGTGTCCGCCTGGCGCACGAAATTGCCGACCTTGACGTTGGCGGCGCTGATACGGCCCGAGATCGGCGCCTTCACGTTGCAGAAGCTGCGCTGGACATGAAGGTTCTGCAGCAGCCCCTCGTCGGACTTGATGGCGGCGCGGTAGACATCAGCCTGGGTCTTGGCGTTGTCGAGGTTGACGGTCGGCGTGGCCTGCTTGGCAACCAGGCTGGTGTAGCGTGTCACGTCGCGCATGGCGCCCGCGAGCTGGGCCTTGTCGCGCGCGACCGCGCCTTCGGTCTGGGCGATCTGGGCTTCGATCACGCGGCAATCGAGAGTGAAAAGCAGCTCGCCCTTCTGAACGCGCGCGCCGTCCTGGAAATGAACCGCGGTGATGGTGGTGTCGACGCGGGTCTTGAGCGCGACGCTGGCGATCGGGGTCACGGTGCCGAGCGCATCGAGCCGGACAGGCACCTTCTTGCGGACGGCCCTGGCGACCTCCACCGGGACAGGTCCGTTGGCGCGGCGGGGCGCCTGGGCAGCGGCACGCTCGGCGGGCCACTTGTCGTGGACGAGCACGGCGCCGCCGGCCAGGACAAGCACGGTTGCCCCAAGAAACCAGGCTCTCTTGCTCATAAATAGTGTCTGACCCGGTCGTCTCGCCCCGACCCGGGTGCTCCCTCTTCCGTGTTGTGGCACTGCTGCGGTTGCCGCCTGCGGCCTCACGGACGGCCACATTACCATAACAACGCGCCGGAGTGCATATCCCTGCGCCGGCTGGTAAGGAATGGGCGGAAAATCGTCCGTTTCACTTCCGGCCCGGAAGCCCCCATGCGAATAGCCACCTGGAACGTCAATTCCATCCGCCAGCGCATGGAGAACCTGCAAGCCTGGCTGGCCGAGACCGCGCCCGACATCGTCTGCCTGCAGGAGATCAAGTGCACCGACGACGCCTTCCCGCGCGAGGCCTTTGAGACGCTCGGCTACAATGTGGCGGTGCACGGCCAGAAGACTTTCAATGGCGTGGCGCTGCTATCGAAACTGCCGCTTGAGGAGGTGAAGTCCGGGCTCGATGGCAACGATGGCGACTTGCAGGCGCGCTTCCTGGAGGCACAGGTTTCGGTCAAAGGCGGCGTCGTGCGGGTGGTCAGCCTGTACCTGCCCAACGGCAACGGTGGCGAGGACAAATACGCCTATAAGCTCAGTTGGATGGACCGGCTTATTAAATTCGCGCGTGATCGGTTGGAGATGGAAGTGCCGTTGGTCCTGGCCGGCGACTACAACGTCATCCCGACTGCCCTCGACGCCAAGAAGCCGGAAGCCTGGGTCAACGACGCGCTGTTCCTGCCCACGACCCGGGAGAAGTTCCGGGCGCTTGCCAACCTCGGCCTTACCGACTCCATCCGGGCGGTGAGCGACTCAGGCGGCCTTTACACCTTCTGGGACTATCAGGCCGGCGCCTGGCAGAAGGACAACGGCATCCGCATCGACCACCTGATGTTGTCGCCGCAGGCGGCCGACAAGCTCATCGACGCCGGCATCGATCGCCACGTGCGCGCCTGGGAAAAGCCCTCAGACCACGTGCCGGTGTGGGTGGATTTGGAAATCGAAGCGCTGTGACGCCGCGCGGCGATCACTCAGGGCGCGAGAGCTGGTGTTCTTCGGCGATGCGCTCGAACGTCTCGGCCGCGCTCTTGATCCGATAAGACAGCCGATTATCGCGTTCGATCGGCAGTTGCCGCACGATCTTGTAGAGGCCGTTCGCAGCGTTGTTGGGGAATTGCGAGGCGTAATAGACGCTCTGACCGGCGGAAAACTTGTGGTTCATGTCCGTCCTCGTGTTGGCTTCGGCTTGCAGCGAAAGCGCGCTTCACTGTGCGGACCGACGAAGACGCCCGGCACTTTGGCCGGGCGTCCCCTTGAAACAACCGGCGTGCGGTCAGGCGTTCTGAAGATTAGACGCCGCTTCCTTGCCGCGCTCAGTCACGACCTCGTAGCTGACGCGCTGGCCCTCATTGAGGGTGCTCATGCCGGCGCGCTCTACCGCGCTGATGTGCACGAACACGTCCTTGCCGCCGTCGGTCGGCGTGATGAATCCGAAACCCTTTTGGGTGTTGAAGAACTTGACGGTACCTGTAGCCATTTTAGCGTTCCTTGCGTTAGTTACTGCTTCCAGTTGAGCCACACGGCAGCGGTCATCGCTGCATGTGGAAACATCCGAGTTTTAGGGGTGGCCTGATAAGCGCCCTATTCGGGGGCAGCACAGCAAGGCAAAACCGAAAACTTGGTTTCAACACGCGCTCCATACACGAATTAGCGCCGCGCGTCCACTTGCCATTTTGTCATCGGCCGCGGCAGAGCCGCACAGCCAATGAGTCAGACGTAGGCACGGCTAACCACCTTGGTTCAAGCGCCCTGATTGGATCTCAAGCGCTCTGCGCCGGTGGCGCCCCAGGACGCTTGCGGGCATCGGGGCGTTTCTTTGGCGCAGCGATCAGCCCTTCGCGGATGGCCTGCTTGCGGGCGAGTTTGCGTGCTCGCCGAATGGCCTCGTTCTTTTCGCGCGCAGCCTTTTCTGACGGTTTCTCGTAAGCTCTGCGGCGCTTCATCTCCCGGAACACGCCCTCACGCTGCATTTTCTTCTTCAAAACACGAAGAGCTTGGTCAACGTTGTTGTCGCGGACAAATACCTGCAAAAAATGAACCTCCTTTATTTGGCTCTCATGGTTCCGTCATCGATTGCGCTTGTACGGGCATCGCCACCCCAAGCGCGATCAAAGACAGTGCACGCATGATTGCGGCGCGTTACGGCCTACCCGCCAACGACCGGTTGGGCCGAGAGAGCGGCGTGACAGACGGCACACCACCCTGCCTTGCCTCTACCGTCGACGCCGGACTCGACCGGCGGCTGAAGCATTCAACCGGCGCTGCCACGTCGCTCGATCTCGCGAATGATGTGGATGGGCAGCTCGTGAGCGATAGCCATGCCCCTTGCGGCGGGAGCACTACCATCTCTCTGCCATCGGCTGCCCACTGAAAGTGCGCCGATGATTCGACCGACAATGGACGTTATCGGCGAAGATGGCCATCTTTTTATTCCGCGCAAGGAGCGCGAAACCGGGATTACACTTCATTTCGGGTCGATTTGGCGACGATATCGGCGAATATTGCCATTGGGCATCGGCTGGGCCTTGAAATAGCCCTTATTCGTCCCCATCTGCCACTCATCGATAGTTGGCCGAACGACTGGGCCGCTTCGCCTCGTCACCGACGGCAAGCACGTTTCAGACCCTTCTCCAAAATCGACAACCCGAGATGAGGACGGCGAAACTTCGCCGGCCGAGTCTCACGTGCACACCGTCAGTGAAAGGAAAACTCATGAATACGGGTGTTGTTAAGTGGTTTAACAATCAAAAAGGCTTCGGCTTCATTCAGCCGGAGAACGGCGGCAACGACGTGTTCGTCCATATCAGCGCGGTCGAACGCGCCGGCTTGGGCACCCTGAACGAGGGACAGAAGATTTCGTTCGAGATCGTTGCCGACCGCCGTTCCGGCAAGTCGTCGGCCGATAATCTGCGCGCCGCCTGATTTGAGGCGCGCTGGAGCCATGCCGCTCTGACCACGGATGTACTGGTAGAAGGCAAGGCTCGAAAAGTCCCGCGGCCCGATCCGTCGGCCCGCGGGGCGATTTCGTTTTCTGTGCACTTCAAAGGAGCAGCCAATGTCGACCTTGAAAAGTGACCAGCCGCTGTCCGCCACCGCCAAGAAAGCCGAACGCGATCGCGACGCGGTGCAGGCCATGCGGGAATACGAAGCGGAGAAACGCGCGACGCAAGCCAACATGGCCCGGCTGCGCGAGGAGCGGCTCGCCAAGGAACGCGCCGAGGCGCAGGCGCCGGCCAAGAAGCCAGCCAAGAAGCCCGCCGCCAAGAAAACGGCCAAGCAGAAGTAGCAACCAGGCCGCGGCGGCAAGCGCCAGATAGCCGCCGACCACCCCCTATCGATGCAACGTCACGACCTTGGTGCCCACCGGCACACAGTCGTACGGGACCAACCGGAAGCAGTCGGATGATACCGCCTGCCCGATGGTCTCTGGCGTGTTGGTGCCGTGGATGCGGTATTCAGTGTGACCGATATAAAGCGCGCTGGCGCCGAGCGGCAACGACGTGCCGCCGTCAGTCGCGCCGGTGCTCCAGCCAGCGCTTGAGGTAAATGCCGGCGAGCGCCCGATCGTCCTCGCTCGCTTCCCGCAGTGCGTTGTCGTAGAGCCGATTGATCCAGGCTTGGTTGGCCGCCGAGGTGTCGCGGGCATTGTCCTTGGCGAGCGTCAGCCACATCAGTCCGCGCGCGGCCTGGTGCGGGACATGGTCGCCGGCAAACAGCATGGCGCCGAGCATGGCTTGCGCCTGGCACTGGCCCTTCTGCGCCGACAGCCTGAACCAGCGCGCCGCGGTGCGCGGATCGTGCGGCGCGCCTTTGCCGTCGAGGTAAAGCCGCGCCAAGAGGTACTGCGCGTCGGGATCGCGGAAATAGGACGCCGCATAGGACAAGATCTGTCGCGCCCGCTCGGGGTCGCGCTTGACGTCGGAATGCGGGATGCCCTCGAGATAATAACGCCCGAGCGCCACCAACGCATTGGCGACGAAGCGCGCCTGCCGCGTATTGGGATCGTCGGCGCCGTGATCGTTGACGACGCGCTGGAAGTACTTGAACGCCTTGAGGTCGTTCTGGGCGACGCCGTCGCCTTCCGCGTACATGCGGCCGAGTTTCCACTGCGCCAACGGATGGCCGTTCTCGGCGGCGTATTCGAGCGAGACCACCGCCTTGTGGGTGTCTCCCATTCGCAGCCAACGGGCGCCGCTGCGGAACGCCTGCGCCGCTGAGAGATGCTGCTTGGCCGGCGACACGTTCGGAATGTCGGCCGGCGGCCGCAGCCCGGCGCCGCCGGAGCCACCCTGCGGCGGCAGCGACGCCACTTCGGGCGGCCGCGGCATCGCATGGCTGTCAGTGACGCTACCGTCGAACGCAAACGCCGGCGCGGCCGCAAGGCAGGCCGCCGTCATCGCTACGCACAGCAGGGTATCAGCTGTCCGCATAGCACTCCTTCTCACTGGCGCCGCCCGGATGGGTCACCGCGCCATTGACGGCGGAGCCCACCTGCTGGGCGTATTTCCAGAGATAACCAGAACCATATTCGCTCTCGCGCGGCTTCCACTCGGCCCTGCGCTTGGCAAGCTCGTCGTCCGAGAGCTTGACGTTCATGGTGCCCTTGTCGGCGTCGAGCTCGATGATGTCGCCGTCGCGCAGAAGGCCGATCGGCCCACCCACAGCCGCCTCCGGGCCGACATGGCCGATGCAGAAGCCACGGGTCGCGCCGGAGAAGCGTCCATCGGTGATCAGCGCGACTTTCTCGCCCATGCCCTGGCCGTAGAGCGCGGCCGTGGTCGAGAGCATCTCGCGCATGCCGGGGCCGCCCTTGGGACCCTCGTTGCGGATCACCAGCACGTCGCCTTCTTTGTAGGTGCGGTTCTTCACCGCCTCGAAGCAGGCTTCCTCGCCCTCGAACACGCGGGCCGGACCGGTGAACTGCAGCTTCTTCATGCCGGCGATTTTCACAATCGCACCTTCCGGCGCCAGATTACCCTTCAGGCCGACGACGCCGCCGGTCGCCAGGATCGGCTCGTTGGCCGGCCGCACCACGTCCTGATCAGGGTTCCATTTCACGTTCGCCATGTTCTCGGCGATGGTGCGTCCGGTGACAGTCAGGCAGTCACCGTGCAGGAAGCCGTGGTCGAGGAGCGTCTTCATGAGGAGCGGCACCCCGCCAGCCTCGAACATGTCCTTGGCGACATAGCGGCCGCCCGGTTTCAAATCTGCGATATAAGGTGTCTTTTTGAAGATTTCGGCGACGTCGAACAGCGAGAACTCGATGCCGCATTCGTTGGCGATCGCCGGCAGATGCAGCGCGGCGTTGGTGGAACCGCCGGTGGCGGCCACGACCGCGGCGGCATTTTCCAGCGCCTTGCGAGTGACGATGTCGCGCGGGCGGACGTTCTTCTTGATCAGATCCATGATCATCTCGCCGGCGAGCATGCAGAACTTGTCGCGGATCTCGTAAGGCGCCGGCGCGCCGGCCGAATACGGCAGCGCGAGGCCGATCGCTTCCGAGACCGTGGCCATGGTGTTGGCGGTGAACTGCGCGCCGCAGGCACCCGCTGACGGGCAGGCGTTCTGCTCGAGCGTGTCGAGGTCTTCGTCGGAGAACTCGTTGACCGAGTGCTTACCAACCGCCTCGTAGACATCCTGAACGGTGACTTCCTTGCCCTTGAAGGTGCCGGGCAGGATGGAGCCGCCATAGATATAGATCGCCGGCACATTGAGCCGACACATTGCCATCATCATACCGGGCTGCGACTTGTCGCAGCCGGCGACGCCGATCAGCGCGTCGTAGGCGTGGCCGCGCACGGTCAGCTCGACCGAATCCGCGATCACCTCGCGCGAAGGCAGCGACGCCTTCATGCCGGCGTGGCCCATGGCGATGCCGTCAGTGACGGTGATGGTGCAGAACTCGCGTGGGGTGGCGCCGACCGAAGCGACGCCCTTCTTCACCGCCTGCGCCTGGCGCATGAGGGCGATGTTGCAGGGGGCGGCCTCGTTCCAGCAGGTGGCAACGCCGACGAACGGCTGGTGGATCTGCTCCTTGGTCAGCCCCATGGCGTAGTAGAACGACCGGTGGGGCGCGCGCTCGGCGCCTTCGGTGGCGTGGCGGCTCGGCAGCCGGTTTTTCAGATCGGTCTTTGCGTCCATAATTCTTACTGTCCCCCCGCCCAACGCACGCTCAAAAAGGTGCTTTGACTGTGGTCTTGCGTTTCTACCCGCCGGATATTCCGGCTGCTTTGTTGTCCATCCCGTTAACCGGCGGGTGCGCCCGACCGCAAAAGCGGAAATCCGGCAACGGCTTAAACGGCCGTTTCTTACCCTGCGGATGTCGTTGAAGGGTATGGCCAAATAGCGGCGCGGCGCGCCTTGACGCCCGCCGCCGGTTGGATTGCAGCGCAGGTGTGGCCGGCAGGCCACAACCTGTGGCCATATTGCGACGCACACCAGACGCACACCATATGTCGCCTACCCCAGGCCGCCGGCTAAGGTGGCATGGTATCCCTCCGACGAAACCGCCCGAGACCATGCCCGCCCGCCTCCGCCGCGCCTTCTTCGCCCGTTCGGTCCACGACGTGGCGCCCGAGCTGATCGGGGCCACGCTGCTGGTCGACGGCGTCGGCGGGGTGATTGTCGAGGTCGAGGCCTATCACCACACCGATCCGGCGGCGCACAGCTATATCGGCGAGACCGAGCGCAACCGGGTCATGTTCGGGCCGCCGGGCTTCGCTTACGTCTACCGCTCCTACGGCATCCATTGGTGTCTGAACGTCGTGTGCGAGCCGGCGGGCTCGGCGAGCGCGGTGCTGATCCGGGCGCTGGAGCCGACACAAGGCTTGGGCCTCATGCGGCGGCGGCGGGGCTTGAGCGAGCCGCGCGATCTCTGCTCCGGCCCGGGCAAGCTGGCGCAGGCGCTCGGCGTCACCATCAAGCACAATAGTCTTGCCCTCCACCGCGCACCCTTCGAGCTGCGCGCGCGCGAGAGCGAGCCGGAGATCGTCACTGGCCCGCGCATCGGCATCTCCAAGGCGGTGGACCACCCCTGGCGCTATGGGCTGAAGGGATCGAAGTTCTTGAGCAAGCCGTTTAAGCCGGCGCGCTAAACGTCTGGCAACTTTCAGGATTCCAGGACGGTCACGCCGCGCCCTTCAGCCGCTCCATGGCCTCGGCGATCTTGGCCTTGCGGGCGAGCGCTTCCTCGCGCTTTTCCTTCTCGCCCTCGACTACCTCGTCCGGCGCGTTGGCGACGAACTTTTCGTTCGAGAGCTTGGCGTCGACGCGCTTGATGTCGGCCTCGGCCTTGGCCAGCTCCTTGTCGAGACGCGCGCGCTCGGCGGCGAGATCGATGACGCCCTTGAGCGGCAGCGCCGCAACTTCGCCACGCACCACAAGCTGTACGGAGCCCTCCGGCGCGCTCGCCGCCGACGAAATATCGGACACGCGCGCCAGCCTCTTGATGAACTCGGCCCAGCGCCCGGCGCGCGCTTGCGTTTCGGGCTTGGCGCCGGCCAGCACCAGCGGGATGGGCGCGGTGATGTTCATCTCCGCGCGCATCGAACGCACCGTGGTGATGAGATCGACCACCCAGCCGATCTCCGCTTCGGCGGCTTCATCGCTGATGCCGTCGAGCTTGGGCCACTCGGCAAGCACCAGCAGGCTCTCACGCGCCGGCCCCGCTTCCGCCGTCACCCGCCACAACTCCTCGGTGATGAAGGGCATGAACGGGTGCAGCAGCTTGAGGATTTCGTCGAGCGCCCAGGCGGCGGTGGCGCGCGTCTCGTCCTTGGCGGCGCCGTCCGGCCCGGTCAGTAGCGGCTTCGAGAGTTCGACGTACCAGTCGCAATAGACGTTCCAGACGAAGCGGTAGGCCGCGGCCGCTGCGTCGTTGAAGCGATACCCCTCGATCGCTTCGGTCACCTCGCCCACGGCCTTTGCAGTCTCGTGCACGATCCAGCGATTGAGCGTCTCCTTCACCGAACGCGGATCGAAACCAGCGACACGGCCGGCGCCGTTGAACTCGACGAAGCGCGCGGCGTTCCACAGCTTGGTCGCGAAGTTGCGGTTCGTCTCGACGTGCTGGGGGCTGAGCTTGATGTCGTGGCCGAGCGCCGCGCCGCGCGCGAGTGTGAAGCGCAAGGCGTCGGCGCCGTATTCCGCAATGATGTCGAGCGGATCGACCACGTTGCCCTTCGATTTCGACATCTTGGCGCCGGAGGCGTCGCGCACCAGGCGGTGGATATAGACGTCGTGGAAGGGGATTTGCGGCTGGCCGTCGGCGTCCTTCATGAAATGAAGGCCCATCATCATCATGCGGGCGACCCAGAAGAAGATGATGTCGAAGCCGGTGACCAGCGCCGAGGTCGGGTAATAACGCTTGAGCTCCGGCGTCTCGTCCGGCCAGCCGAGCGTCGAGAACGGCCACAGCGCCGAGGAGAACCAGGTGTCGAGCACGTCCTCGTCGCGCCAGATCGGTTCCCATTTCGGCTTGCCGGCCAACTCGTCATCGATGATCTGCTGGAAAATCGAATCAAGTTCACCGGAGGGCCGGTTAGGCAGAACACGAATTTCACAGCCATATTTTTGGCGCGCCAAATCGACGGCTTCAGCCTCACTGGTCGCGACGAAAATTTCGGGGTCATCAAATATTGATGCCCACGCCTTTGCGCCGACTTCTTTGCGCCCATACCAAGCCGGGATCTGGTGCCCCCACCACAGTTGCCGCGAAATACACCAGGGCTGGATGTTCTCCATCCAATTGAAATAGGTGTTCTCCCAATTCTTGGGGACGAACTTGGTCTTGTCCTCGCGTACGGCCTTGATCGCCGGCTCGGCCAGCGTCTTGGCGTCGACGTACCACTGCCAGGTCAGATAGGGCTCGATCACGACGTTGGAGCGGTCGCCGTGCGGCACCACATGGGCGTTAGGCTCGATCTTCTCGACCAGGTTCATGCCTTCGAGCCGCGCCACGATCGCCTTACGCGCGGCGAAGCGGTCGAGCCCATCGAGCGTCATCGTTTCGTCGAGTTCGCTCGACGACGGCACGCCGGCGAGGAAATCCGCGTTGCCTTTGAGCGCGAGCTTGGCTTCGATGCTGAAGATATTGATCTGCGGCAGATTGTGCCGTTTGCCGACCTCGAAGTCGTTGAAGTCGTGGGCCGGCGTGATCTTCACCGCGCCCGAGCCCTTCTCCGGGTCGGAATGTTCATCGCCGACGATCGGAATCTTGCGCCCCACCAGCGGCAGGATGACGTTCTTGCCGATCAGGTGCTTGTAGCGCTCGTCCTCCGGGTGGACCGCAACGGCCGTGTCGCCCAGCATGGTTTCGGGCCGCGTGGTGGCGACCACGATGAAGGTCGACGGATCGTCCGGATCGAAGGTCTTGCCTTCGATCGGATAGCGCAGGTGCCAGAGATGCCCCTTGCTCTCCACCTGCACGACTTCGAGGTCGGAGATGGCCGTGAGCAGCTTCGGGTCCCAATTGACCAGCCGCTTGTCCTTGTAGATGAGGCCGGCTTTATAAAGCTCCACGAAAACTTTAAGAACCGCCTTGGACAGCCCCTCGTCCATGGTGAATCGCTCGCGCGACCAGTCGCATGACGCGCCAAGACGCTTGAGCTGGTTGACGATGGTGCCGCCCGATTCCGCCTTCCAGGCCCACACCCGCTCCAGGAACTTCTCACGCCCCATCTCGCGGCGGCTCGGCTCCTTGCGCTCCATCAATTGCCGCTCGACCACCATCTGGGTCGCGATGCCGGCATGGTCAGTGCCCGGCTGCCACAGCACGTCCTTGCCGCGCATCCGCTCGAACCGGCAGAGGATGTCCTGCAGCGTGTTGTTGAGCGCATGGCCCATATGCAGGGAGCCGGTGACGTTGGGCGGCGGAATGACGATAGAATATGTTTCGGCCTGGGCGCGCTCGGGCCGGCCGGCGCGGAAGGCCTTTTCGTCTTCCCACTTCTGGTAAATGCGGCCCTCGACCTCCGAGGGTTGATAGGTCTTTTCGATCATTTCGTCGTCTTATCTGCAAATTCGGTCGCGTAAGGCGCGTTTCGCGCGCTACAAAGCCCGCCACGCCCGCCGGAGTCAACGTGTCCTCCACTCCTTCCGCCGCCCCCGCCGAAACCGCCATCTCCGACCGGGCGCTGACCCGGGCGATCGTGCTGATGTCGCTTGCCGCCTTTGGCAGCGGCGTATCCTTGCGCGTTTCGGACCCGCTGCTGCCCCAGGTGGCGGCCGACTTCGGGGTCCGGGTGGGGGCAGCCTCGGCCATCGTCACCGCCTATGCGGTGCCCTACGGGTTCACACAGATATTCTCCGGCGCCATCGGCGACAGGCTCGGCAAGTGCCAGGCGGTGGCGCTCGCCTGCATGGCCGCCGCGGTGCTGGTGCTGCTGTGCGCCGTCTCGCAGTCGCTCACCCAGCTGACGCTGGCGCGCCTTGTGTGCGCGCCGGGCGCGGCCATCATCGTGCCGCTCGGCATGGCCTATATCGGCGACGTCGTGCCTTACGAGCGGCGGCAGACCATGCTCGCGCGCTTCATGGCCGGGCAGATGACCGGCATGATCACCGGCCAGATCGCCGGCGGCATCATCGGCGACCATTTCGGCTGGCGCATGGTATTCGTGGCGGTCGCCGGCGTGTTCATCGTCTCCGGTCTCGCGCTCGCCAGCCAGTTCCGCAGCAATCCCTGGACCAAGCCGATCGAGCACGAAGGCGGTGTGCGCCCGCGCATGATCGCCAGCTACCGCGCCATGGGCGCCAGTCGCTGGGCGCGCTTCATCGTGCTTGCCGCCTTCATCGAGGGCGCCGTCTTCTTCGGCGGCTTCACCTATGTCGCCGCCAATCTGAACACCCGTTTTGGTCTCAGCTATTCCACGGTTGGCGTGATCGTGGCGGCCTTCGGCGCCGGCTGTCTGCTGTTCGCCGGCACCGTCCACCGCACCGTGGCGCTGCTCGGCGAGCGCGGGCTTGTCGCCGGCGGCGGCCTGGTGACCATGCTGGGGTTCCTGATCCTCGCCGGCGAGCCGGTATGGGAGCTGGCGCCGCTTGCCTGCGCCATGCTCGGCTTCGGCTATTACATGCTGCACAACACGCTGCAGACCAACGCCACGCAGATGCTGCCGCAGGCGCGCGGCAACGCCATGGCCGGCTTTTCCGCCTCGCTCTATCTGGGCCAGAGCGTGGGCGTGGCGCTGGCGGCCCCTCTCGTCGACCGCGCCGGCGCGCTGCCGCTGTTCGCCATCGCTGCGGTGCTGTGGGCGGCACTGGCGGGGTGGATCGCCTGGGGCATCGCCCAGCGGCCGGCATAACGAGGCTCGGATAAACGAGCGGTCGATCCGAATTCAGCACCAAGGCTGAGTCTTTAGCGCCCGCGCGAGACGCGCTCGATCTCCGCGCGCACGATTCGCTCGACCAGCCCCGGCAGGTTGTCGTCGAGCCAGGTCTTCAGCATCGGCCGCAGCATATCCTTCACCAGGTCTTCGAGCGTGCGCGCGTTGTTGCCAAGGATGGTGTGAGCGAGCGAGTTGAAGGCGTTGTCCACCGCCATCGTCGTCGCGCTCGATAGCAGGCGCTCGTTCGCGCTCTCATCGTGGGACCCCTGCCCCATGTCCATCGCGGGGCGTTCGCCCGCCGAATCCGAGAACACCACGTCGGAGTTCGCCTCGATGGTGCGGAAGCCGGGCGGCTGCGGCGGCGCGGCTTCAGCGGTCATCTCCTCGGTCAGCACCAGCACGTCGGGCGCGGCCGGGGGCGGCTCCGGTTCTGGCTCCGGTTCTGGCTCGGGTTCCGGCATAGCCGCAGCTGGCGGCGGTGCGGGAGGCGGCTCCAGGTCCGCCAGCATGGCGTCGACGTCTTCCTGGGTGTTGGCAGCCGGCGGTGGCGGTGGCGGCGCCGCCGCCACCGGCTTCGGCGCCGGCGGCTCAGCCGCCTTGGCGGGCTTGCCGTCGTCATCGGCAATAATCCGCCGGATGGAGGCCAGGATCTCCTCCATCGAGGGCTCTTGGGCCTTTGCCGGCTGGCTCATTGGCACACTTTCCCGCGCGCAGTGATGCAATCCGAACGCCGGATTCGTCTTCGCCTGCCCACGCAGACGCGAATCGTTGCTCGATTCCCTTTATACGCCAGAGGTGTGTGGCTGTGGCAGGCCGAAAGCGCAGAAACCCGTCAATCACTTGTGGACACTGAGATGCCCACACAGCGCTGCGCAAGGGCTAAGGGCGTGTTCCGCTCCCGGCTGCTTCTCAACGGCCGTCGGGGGTGCGCATGCCGAACCAGCTGTCGCGCACCTGCTCGTAGTGGACCCTCGGATTGTAGGTCGCCACATGCAGGCCCAGCATCTGCGGCGACAGCCGGCCGACCGCCGACAGCAGCGTGTAGGACGCCACCACGCGGTCGCGCTGCGCGCTTACCAGCGACACCCGCGCGTTGACCAGCTCCTGCTGGGCGTTGAGCACGTCGAGGGTCGTACGCTGGCCGACGCGCGCTTCCTCGCGCACGCCGTTGAGCGCGATTTCGGAGGCCTGCACCGCGGCTTGCGTCGCCTGGATGTTGGCCTTGGCCGCCTCGAGCTGGCCCCACGACTGCACCACGCTCTGGCGCACCGTATCGCGCGTGGTGTCTAGATCGAGCCGCCGCTGGCCCAGCGTCTCCTTGTCCTGGCGGATCGTCGAGTATTCCGAGCCGCCCTGGTAGATCGGAACGCTGATCGTTCCGAGCACGGACGCGTAGTCGCTTTCCATGGACGCGAGGCTCGACGTGCTCAGCCAGTTCTTGGTGTAGCTGCCCGTCACGGACACGGACGGCAGCAGTGCGCCTTCCGCCACTTTCACCGCGAGTTGCGCCACGTCGACGTTGTATTCGGCAGCGGCGACCGACGGATTGGTGGCGATACCGACGGCGACCGCGCGGCCAAGCGTGTGGGGCGAGTATCGGTCGACCGGCGAGGTGGGCGTCAACTTACCAGGCTGGGTGCCGATCACCTTGCGGTAGGCGGCGACCGACGAGGTGTAGTTCGATTCCGCCGTCAGCAGCGCCGAACGCCCCGAGGCCAGGCGCGATTCCGACTGCGCCACGTCGGTACGGGTCACCTCGCCGACGTTGAAGCGATCGCGCGTCTGCCGCAACTGCTCCTGCAGCACCTCGACGTTGCTCTTCTGCAACTGCACGATGGCCGTGTCGCGCAGGAGATTCATATAGGCGGTGACCGCGTCGAGCAGCACCGACTGTTCGGTGTTACGCAGCGTCGCGCGCGCGGCCAGCACCTGGCTTTCCGCCTCTCGCGTCTTGTTGGCGGTCTGGAAACCGTTGAACAGCGTCTGGCTCGCCGAAATGCTGGTCGAGAATGGCGAATTGTAGCCGCTGTTGGTAAAATAGCTTGGTACGCCCGAGGTCACGGACTTGGTCGTGGTCGAGATCGACTGCTCGCCGCCTGTCGCCGTGACCGTCACCCTGGGACGATAGCCAGACAGCGCCTGCGGCACGTTCTCGTCGGTCGCCCGCACCGAGGCGCGTTGGGCATTGAGCGAGGGATTGTTGCGATAAGCCTTGATCAGTGCGGACTGCAGGGTCTCGGCGCGCACTGGTGCACCCGCCGACGCGACGCAAAGGATGGCACCGAGGGCCAATCCGACGCTCCAGCGGCCTAGCTCGAACCGGCCCCGAGGATCCTCACCTGAACCTGTCATTCAACGCCCCAACCGACCCCATTATCCGCCTTATTTTCGATGATCTCAGCAGACGGCGCAAAGAACATTAGGCGCCACCGCCGAGTCTTGGAACCCCTGCCACGGCCGCCATGAGCAGAATGGTTATATGCTGCGGATTTTGCGCAACGGTTTGAAACTAACGGTATTCTGTGCTGTCGATTTGACGTTCGTTGCGCCGTTTCCGGCAAGGTCGCCAACCAAAGTCAAATCCAAAACGGCATCAAAATCATAGAGTTGCGGGATTCGTTTCGAGTCCGAAGGTCATGCGGCACAAGCCGCGAGATTCCGATTACTTCGGATTCGGGACTTAGGCAGCGTCAGAAGGCGAATTCTAGCGGTTTCACGAAGCCCGGCAGCACGGCCGCCGTGGCATCGAAAACATGGCGGGCGCCCGTCTCAGCACCGGTGCGGCGGAAGATAGTCGCCTTTGCGCCCGGCCCCGCCCCCACCACGCACACCAGCCGGCCGCCGTCCTTGAGCTGCCCGAACAGCGATTCCGGGGCGGTTTCGCTGGCGCCTTCCAGCAGAATAACGTCATAGGGCGCCGCGCCGGCCCAGCCAGCCGTCAGCGGGCCGGTGACGACGCTCACATTGGTCGTGTCGGCAAGGTGGGCCTTGGCCGCGTCCGCCAGCTTGGCATCTTCTTCCAGCGCCACCACCTCGGCCGCCATGCGTGCCAGCACCGCCGCGCCATAACCAGTGGTGCAGCCGACATCGAGCACCCGGTCGGTCTCGGCGATGTCGGCGGCATGGATGAGCTTCGCCAGCACCATCGGCTTGAGGAGCCGGCGGCCGCCGTCGCCCGCCGGCACATCGAGATCGAGATAGGCGATGCCTGCCTCGGCCGGCGGCACGAAACGCTCGCGCGGAATCTCCTGCATGGCGCCGATGATACGCAGATCGGTGACGTCGGCGGTACGGACCTGGCCATCCACCATGTGGCGGCGCGCGGCGGCGAAATCGGTCATCGAGAAGGCCTCTGCAGGACGTTTCGAGCGCTGGATACGTCGGCTTTCTGCGGCAAGGAGGGGCAAAAGGCAAGCGGAGCAGGCGTATCCACAGGCTGCGCTTCGAGGGGAGCGGCGAACGTGTCTCGACCTCTTTAACGCGATTCCGGACGGCGAACAGGTTCCCACTTCGCCTGGAAACGCTCACCACAGCCGCCGTTGTGGAGCGCGCCGCCGTCCTATATAGCCAGGGGCGGAAAGCGCGGCCGGCTCCCTCGGGGTCATCCTTGGAGTAGGTCCATTTCCAATGGCCACGTGGCGGAGTGGTTACGCAGCGGACTGCAAATCCGTGCACGCCGGTTCGATTCCGGCCGTGGCCTCCACCCCCATTCGCTGCCGCGAGAGCAAATCCCGCCTTGACCGGACCGCTCCCGGCGGCCAAACAACCCCCGCTGCAACGACCGGCCGCCTTCATGCTTTGCAAAGCAATTTAGCTTTGTTATAGGCCCCGTGCCGTAGCGCCGGCATGTTCCCCGGTAGCTCAGTGGTAGAGCAACCGGCTGTTAACCGGTTGGTCGCTGGTTCGAATCCGGCCCGGGGAGCCACTTCATTTCAAAGCCTTATCGGAAAGGCTTCACGCGCTTGCTGAAGCCGCTCCGCGCGCTTGGCAGGCGGCAGCGGGTCCGATATGCGTCTTTTCCGCTTAATCGCGCACGGCGCTGGCGATTGACCTGAAGAATACTCCCCAGCACGCGCCGCCCACCGGCTTCCGTTAGGCCCATGATCCCCGTCACCAGCCCCCTCTCCACCGACCTCTATGAGCTCAACATGATCCAGGCCTACCTGGACCGCGGCGAGGACCGGGAGGCCGTGTTCGAGTTCTTTGTGCGGCGGCTACCGGAGCGGCGCGGCTTCATGCTCGCGGCCGGACTCGAGGATGCGCTCCAGTACCTCGAGAGCCTGCACTACTCGGAGGAGGAACTCGCCTGGCTTGAAAGCTCAGGTCGCTTTCGCAAGAACCTGCTCGATTTCCTCAAGGGCTTCCGCTTCACCGGCGACGTGCACGCTGTCCCGGAAGGCAGCGCCTGCTTTCCCAACGAGCCGCTCATCCGCATCACGGCGCCGCTGCCGCAGGCGCAACTCGTCGAGTCGCGGCTGATCAACATCCTGCATTTCCAGACGCTGATCGCCTCGAAAGCGGCTCGCATGGTGCTGGCGGCGCCCGGCAAGGCCCTGTCCGACTTCGGCCTGCGCACCGCGCATGGCGTCGAAGCGGGGCTGTTTTCCGCACGCGCGAGCTATATCGCCGGGTTCGCCGGCGCCGCCGACGTACTCGCCGGCCCGCGCTACGGCATCCCGGTGGTCGGCACCATGGCGCATTCCTTCGTGCAGGTGCACAATAGCGAGATCGGCGCCTTCGAGGACTTCGCGCGCGCGCGGCCCGAGGGCGTCATCCTGCTGATCGACACCTACGACACCGAAGCGGGCGCGCGCAAAGTGGTCGAGGTGGCGCCGCGGCTGAAAGCCGACGGCATCGCCATCCGCGGCGTGCGTATCGACAGCGGCGACCTTATCGAGATGGCGCGGCG
>Ga0316583_10000045_pt1 | contig 24244 bp, 15 predicted proteins | sample J_170502JBrBrA_D_FD_204513 | JGI IMG/M metagenome (GOLD analysis project Ga0316583, IMG submission 204513) | Rhizosphere microbial communities from salt marsh grasses in Alabama, United States - J_170502JBrBrA | ecosystem: Host-associated > Plants > Roots > Rhizosphere | place: USA: Alabama... | reverse complement strand
CGCCGGTGAGGTTGAGCGCCACACCGCCGACGTCGGACTTGTGGATGACTTCGCGCGAACGGATCTTGAGCGCCACCGGCGCGTTGATTTGCGCCGCCACCTTGGCCGCCTCTTCCGGGCTCGCCACCGCTTCGGTGCGGGCGAAGGGAATGCCGTAGCAAGAGAGGAATTGCGCGACCTCGGCCGGGTCGAGCCATTCGCGGCCGTCGGCCAACGCCTTCTCGACGATCTCGCAGGCGCGCTGCACGTGCGACGCCGGGCTTTCCGCCACCGCTTCCGGCGTTTCCAGCAACAGCTCCTGGCTCTGGCGGGCGCGCACCAGATACATGAAGGCGCGCACCGCGCGTTCCGGCGTTTCAAGATCGGGGATCTTGGCCTCGATCAGGCGAGCGCGACCATTACGTACGTTCTCGTCGCCCATCCAACAGGCGAAGACGTTCTTGCGCGTCTCCGGCGCCGTTCGCGCCACGGCATCGATAACGCCTTGCGCAGCGTCTTCCGACGAACCGACGGCGGTCGGGCAATAGGCCACCAGCAGCGCGTCGACGCCCCCGTCGCCCATCAGAATATCAACTGCGTTGCCGTAACGCGCCGCATCGGCATCGCCGATGATGTCGACCGGGTTGGCGTGGCTCCAAGTCGGCGGCAGCACCTTGTTGAGTTTGGCGATGGTGTCGTCGCCAAGCGCGGCGAGGTGACCGCCCTCCTCGATCAGCCGGTCGGTGGCGAGCACGCCGGCGCCGCCGCCGTTGGTCACGATGGCAAGCCTCCCGCCGGTGACCCGGGACATACGTGACAGTGTCGCGGCGGCGTCGAACAGCTCCTCGACCTCGTTCACCCGCAACATGCCGGCGCGGCGGAAGGCCGCTTCGTAAACCACATCGGCGCCGGCGAGCGCACCCGTGTGCGAGGTCGCGGCTTTGGCGCCTTCCGCGGCGCGGCCGCCCTTTACCACGATCACCGGCTTGACGCGTGCGGCACGGCGCGCCGCCGACATGAACTTGCGGGCATGAGTGACGGCTTCGGCGTAGATGAGGATGGCGTGGGTGTCTTCGTCGAGCGCGTACCAGTCGAGCAGGTCGCCGAAATCGACGTCGCTCATGTCGCCCATGGAGGCGACGCCGGAAAAGCCGATGCCGCGCGGCAGCGCCCAGTCGAGCACCGTCGTCGCCATGGCACCGGATTGGGTCAGGAACGCGATATTGCCGGGCAAGAGCTTGGCCGGCGCGAAGGTCGCGTTGACACCGAGGCCGGGCATAGCGATGCCGAGACAGTTCGGCCCGACGATGCGCAACAGATGCGGGCGCGCGGCGGCCAGCATCTCCTTGGCGCGCTCCTTGCCGGCGCTGACCTCGCCGAAGCCGGCGGTGAGGATGACCGCGGCACGGGTGCCGCGTTGCGCCAGCTCCTCGACCAACGGCGGCACAGTGTCAGGCGGCGTGGCGATGACGGCGAGATCGGGCGTGAACGGCAGGCTGGCGACGTCCCTGTACGCGTCGATCCCATGAATCGCCTCGGCGCGCGGATTGACCGGCGCGATCGAGCCTTTGAAGCCGCCGTTGAGCAAATTGGTCATCAGCGCGGCGCCAACCGAATGCGGCTTGTCGGAAGCGCCGACCACCGCGATGGAACGCGGGCGGAACATGCGGTCGAGATTGCGGATGGACATACGCGATCAGACTTTCACAGCGTTTCAAGCAACTTGGCGGTGCCGAGCAACGCCGGGAACGGGCGGGTGATGACATAGGTCGGCACCGTGGCGAGATAATCGCGGAAGCGGCCCTTGGCCTCGAAGCGCTCGCGGAATTGCGACGCGGCAAAGCGCGCGCCGAGGCGGGGCACGATACCGCCGGCGATGTAAATGCCGCCGCGCGCGCCGAGCGTGAGCGCGAGATTGCCGGCGACGGTGCCGAGCATGGCGCAGAACATCTGCGTCGCCTCGCGCGCGCGCGGATGGTCTTCGCCGATCTTGGCGTCGGTGATCTGCGCCGGGGTGAACTGCTCCTGCCGCTCGCCGGCGACTTCACACAGCGCGTTATAGAGATTGAGAATGCCGGGGCCCGACAGCACGCGCTCGGCCGAGACGTGGTCGAAGCGCCGGCGCAGGAGATCAAGCACTTCTGCCTCGTGCGCATCGGCCGCCGCCATGGTGACATGGCCGCCTTCACCGCGGATCGGCACCGCGCCACCGGCAGCCGGCACCAGGGCACTGACGCCGAGCCCCGAGCCCGGTCCGAGCACACCACTGGGCGCCTCTGCCACCGGCGCGCCGGGGCCGATCTGCGTGCGATCACCGTCGCCCAGATGCGGCAAGGCGTAGGCGTTGGCGACGAAGTCGTTGATGACGCGCAGCACCTTCAGCCCGAGTCGGTCGCGTAGCGCGTGGACCGAGAACGTCCAGGGAAAATTGGTGAGCGTGATTTCGTCGCCGGTCACCGGCGCCGCGATCGCCAGCACGGCAGCGGCGGGGCGCGCGGGCGGGTCTTCGGCGGCGAGATAGCTCTCGATCATGCCGCCAAGGTCGGGCGATTCGTCGGTGGCGAACACGCGTACGCGCGTCACCGCCCCGCCCGGTTCGACCAGCGCGAGCCGCGTGTTGGTTGCGCCGATGTCGGCGACGAGACCGAGATCTTGCATGGCGTTCAAACTATCCCGGTTGCCGGCGCGCGTCGATGACGCCGTCGTCGACGGACGCCGCGCGCAACGCCGCCGCATCGTCTTCCGGGCTAGAGGGGTTGATCGGCAGGCCGCCGCCCAATTCGAAACCGCCCCAGATAGCGACGTCCGGCACCAGCCGCAGCCGCCAATGGAAATGCGCGGCGCCGAACGCGTGCTTGGGCGCCGAGTCGATGACGAAATTATAGGGCGGGCCGGCCAGCACCTTCTTCAGGCGGCGCAGACAACGCGCCAGCAGCTCGCCGAATTCGGCCAACGCCTCGTCCTCGATATCAATGAAGGACGCATGATGGTCGAGCGGCACGATCCATATCTCGTAAGGATGCTCGGCGGCGAACGGCACCAGCGCGAGATAGCGCTCGGTTTCCTCGACGATGCGCTCGCGGTGGCGGGTCTCGCCCTGCAGCTCTTCGCACATCGCACAGATGCCGTGTTCGGCGTAGTAGTGCTTGCCCCATGCGCTGAGAGCCGCCAGCCGCGGCGGCACCATGCTAAGCGCAATCGCCTGCGCATGCGGATGCAGCAACGACGCGCCGGCGCTAGGTCCGTGATTGCGGAACAGCACCACCGTCTCGATCCGCGGCGCAGCAAATAGCACTTGGCAGCGATCGCGATAGGCGGTGATAACCGCAAGCCGCTCGTCCGCCGACAAGGTATCGAGCTCGGCATCGTGGCGCGGACTTTCAATGATGACCTCGTGGATGCCGAAGCCGGCCTGCGCCACGTGATCGGCAACGTGGGGGGGTTCGGCTTGCGCCTGCAAGGCCGGATATTTGTTCGGCACCGCGCGCACGGCCCAGCCCGGCGCGCCTGCCGCCTTGGTCTCTGCGAGGATGCCGGGCAGCTCGCCTTCGTGGCCGGGACAGAACGGGCATTTGGGATCGAAAGCCGGCGCCGGCCCGGACGGCCGCGCTGAGCCTGAGGCCTGCGGCCGCTGCCCGCGATGCGGCGCGACGATAACCCAGCCCCCGCTGGTTCTGTCTTGCCGTAGTTCACTCACGCGAGGCTAAGCCCGCTTCCGCGTGCGGCCTTGAGGCGCGGTGGCTTCACTCGCCGCCACGCGCTCCTTGACCGCCAGGAAGCTGTCCGGGCTGACCGACATGGAATCGATGCCACATTCGACCAGGAATTCGGCGAACTTTGGATGGTCGCTCGGCGCCTGGCCGCATAGCCCGACCTTGGCGCCAGCCTGATGCGCGGCCTCGATGACGCTGTGAATCATCCATTTCACCGCCTCGTCCTGCTCGTCGAACAGGCCGGCGAGCTCGGCCGAATCGCGGTCGACACCGAGCGTCAGTTGCGTGAGGTCGTTGCTGCCGATCGAGAAGCCATCGAAACGCTGGGCGAATTCCTTGGCCAGAATGACGTTCGAGGGGATCTCGCACATCACATAGACCTGCAGGCCTTTGTCGCCGCGCTTGAGGCCGTTCTCGGCCATCACCGCCAACACCTTGTCGGCTTCCTTGGTGGAACGGCAGAACGGAATCATCATGATGACGTTGTCAAAGCCCATCTCGTCGCGCAGGCGCTTCATGGCGCGGCATTCGAGCGCGAAGCCCTCCTTGTAGCGCGGCGAGTAGTAGCGCGAGGCGCCGCGGAAACCGAGCATCGGGTTCTCTTCCTCGGGCTCGAACGCGGCGCCGCCGATCAGACCGGCGTATTCGTTGGTCTTGAAATCGCTCATGCGCACGATCACCGGGTGCGGATAGAACGCCGACGCGATGCGGCCGAGGCCTCGCGACAGGCGGTCGACGAAATACTCTTCCTTGTCGTCGTAGCAGGCGGTGAGCGTGGCGATCTGCGCCTTGGCCTGCTCGTCCTTGAGGTCATGGAAATGCACCAGCGCCATCGGGTGCACCTTGATGTGGTTGGAGACTACGAATTCCATGCGCGCCAGGCCGACGCCGTCGGCCGGAATGCGCCACCAGCGGAAAGCGGCCGCCGGATTGGCGAGGTTGAGCATCACGTGGGTGCGGGTCTTCGGCGTCTTGGAGAAATCGATCTCCTGCGATTCGAAATCGGCCGTGCCTTCGTAGACGAAGCCTTCGTCCCCTTCCGCGCAGGAAACGGTGATCTCCTGCTCGCCGTGCAGAACTTCAGTGGCATTGCCGGTGCCGACCACCGCCGGTAGGCCTAGTTCGCGGCTGACGATGGCGGCATGAGAGGTGCGCCCGCCGTGGTCGGTGACGATGGCCGCCGCCCGCTTCATGATCGGCACCCAGTCCGGATCGGTCGCTTCCGTCACCAGCACGGAATCGTCGACGAAGCGGTCGATATGCTTGGGATTGTCGATGATACAGACCTTGCCGGCCACCACGGCGTCGCCGATGCTCCAGCCGGAAACCAGCTTCTTGCCCTTGGACTTGATGCGGTAGGTGCGCAAGGCGCCCGCCGTGCGGCGCGACTGCACGGTTTCGGGCCGCGCCTGCACGATGAACAAGTCGCCACTCTCGCCGTCCTTGGCCCATTCCATGTCCATGGGCCGGCCGTAATGCTTTTCGATAATCACCGCCCAGCGCGCCAGCTTCAGGATATCGTCGTCGTCCAGCACGAAAGCCGCGCGCTCGGCCTTGGAGGTCGGCACGTTCTTGGTCGGCTGCGCGCCGTCGCTGGTGTAGATCATCTTCTTGGCCTTCTCGCCCACCGTCTTCTCGACGATGGGCTTGAGCGAAGGTTTCTCCAGCAGCGGCTTGAAGATGATGTATTCGTCCGGATCGACCGCGCCCTGCACCACATTCTCGCCCAGGCCCCAGGCGGCGTTGATCAGCACGACCTTGTCGAAGCCGGTCTCGGTGTCGAGGGAGAACATGACGCCGGAGCCGCCGACATCCGAGCGCACCATGCGCTGCACACCGACCGAGAGCGCCACCTTCATGTGATCGAAGCCCTTGGCGACGCGATAGCTGATGGCGCGGTCGGTGAAGAGCGAGGCGTAGCAGCGGCGGCAGGCGTCGAGCAGCGCCGCGTCACCACGGATGTTCAGGTAGGTTTCCTGCTGGCCGGCGAAGCTGGCGTCGGGCAGGTCTTCCGCCGTGGCGCTGGAGCGCACGGCGACATCGGCATTGTCCTTGCCGGCGCGCTTGCACAGCTCGGCGTAACTCTTGCGGATGGCGGCGGCGGTCTCGGCCGGGAATCCGCCCTTGACGAACATCTTGCGGATGGCGGCGCCGGTCTCCTGCAAGGTGGCTTTGCCGGCGGAAAACTGGTCGAGGGCGTCGGCGATCTTGGCCTTGAGATCGTTAGCCTCGAGATAGCGCCAATAGGCGTCCGCCGTGGTGGCGAAGCCCGGCGGCACTTTCACCCCGCGTTCGCCCAGTTTGGCGACCATTTCGCCAAGCGAGGCATTCTTACCGCCCACCTTGGCCACGTCACCCTTCCCGAGCTTCTCGAACCAGAGCACCTGCGCGCTATTTCCCGCCATGACATTCTCCTGACCTGTTCGCGCCGCCCGTCAATTGCCCACTAATCGCTCATTAGTCGCCCTTGCGCCGCCCCTTGAGACGGAACTGCACTTCGAACGCGCCGATGAGGTCGAGCCACTCCTCCATCAGCCGCGTCATCAAGAATTTCTGCGCCACGCTTTCGCGCGCCTTGGCGCCGATGCGCGCCCGCAAGCCTTCGTCCTTCACCACCTGCACGATGCGGTCGGCCGCCTCCTCGACGCTATCGACCAGAAAACCGCTCACGCCGTCCTCAATCTGGTGCTTGATGCCGCCGACATTGCCGCCGATGACAGTAGCGCCTTTCCACATCGCTTCCGTGACGGTAAGGCCGAAGCCTTCGCGCAGCGACTTCTGCAAAACCACCGCCGCCTTGCGCTGCAGGGCGTTGACCAGGGCGCTGTCCTGCACCGACAGGATGCGAATGCGCTCCTCGGCGCTGCTGCATATGGCGGAGAACACCTCCTGACCTTCCGGATCGTCGGTCGCAACGTTGCCGACCAGTACCAGGGTGCAATCGACTTGTTTGCGCGCGATCTGGAAGGCGTCGATCACACCTTTCGGGTCCTTCCACTTGTCAAAGCGCGAGACCTGCACCACTAACGGCAGGTCGGTGGGGATGTCGTAGTGGGTGAGCCGTTCCTCGATTTCGGCGTCGCCGAGGTCCTTGTTGGTGGTGGAAAACGGGTTGATCGCCGGCATGATGAACCGCTGCGGCGCGCTCAGGTCCTGGGCGTATTCCGGCATCGACATCACCACCGCATCGTAGCGTTCGACCAGCGGCGCCAGATAGTTCCACATATCGGTGTTGGGGTGGCTGAGGTCGACGTGGCACTGCCAGATCCAAGGCGCTTTTTTCCGGAAATGGCGGATCAGCGGCAGTGGCTGCGGGTCGTGCACGACGACGACGTCGTGGTCGAGGTGCACCCGCGCGGCGTTCTCGAAGGCGACCTCCTCGTAGATCTGGGTCTTGAGGTCGGTGAGGTTGATGTCGCCACCCTGCAGGGCATTGTGCATCTTCTTGGTGATGCTGAAGAAGTCAGGCCGCCCCTGGATTGCGCGCCAGCCGGTGCGAATGCCGGAAGCGTTCATCAGAAGCGTCAGCGACGACAGCAATTCGGCGACGCCGCCGCCGTAATAGGTCGAGTTGATGTTGACGATATGCAGGTCGCGCAGGCGCTCGGCCTTTTTCAAGATCCGCTCGACCGCCTCGGGGCCGATCAGGAGCTCATAGTCATCAACGGTCGCGAGCTTGAAATCGCTTTGCTCGGGCTGGTCCGGAACGAGCATCGATCAGGACTCCTTGGGCGGCGGTGCGCCGCGACGACGATGGCCCGCGTACGTCGACATCGACGAATCATGGTGCAGGCTGGCGTTGAGACGGGCCCAGCGCCGGGCGTGCCAGGACGGCCCCTCCTGCTCGATGCGGTAGACGGCCATCTTTGCCACGTCGCTGATCACGAACCAGAGAATGGCGTAGCCCCAGACCGCCGCCGCGTAGCCCCACCCGATGGGCGGCATCAGCCAGCCGTAGACGGCGGCCAGCGTGCCGATCACCTTGGTGGTTTCACCGGCCACCACCAGCTTCCAGCTCGGCCACGGCCGTCGCCAGAACCAGCTCGGATTGCGGGTGAGGTAGATGGTGAAATGTCCGGCCACCAGCAGCTTCAGGAAGATCAAGGTCTGGATGGTCGGCCGCGGCAGCCCCAGGATGCGTTCGGCGATCCAGAACAGCGAAAACGAGGCGATGACGCCGAGCACCCCCAGCACCGTACTGATGGTCAGCACCCGGCGCATGTCCCAGCGCACCGGCCGCGGCGCGACCTTCACGTTGTCGTAGGCGATCGCCATAATCGGCACATCGTTGAGGATCGCCAGCAGCACGATCATCACCGCCGTGACGGGGTAGAAATTGAACAGGATGATCGACGTCGTCATGAACAGCAGAACGCGGATAGTCTCGGCGATACGGTAGATCGCGTAGGAGGTCATGCGCTCGAAGATGCGGCGCGCCTCCTCCATGGCCCGCGCAATCACCGACAGGCCGGGCGCGGTCAGCACCAGGTCGGCGGCGGCACGGGCGGCATCGGTGGCGCCGCTGACGGCGATGCCGACGTCGGCCTGCTTTAAAGCCGGTGCGTCGTTGACGCCGTCGCCGGTCATACCGACGATATGGCCGGCCGCCTGGAAAGTGCGCACGATGTTGAATTTGTGCTCGGGAAACACCTCGGCAAAGCCATCGGCGTTGAGAATCCGATCGGGGTCAACCTTGGCACCGGCTTCGCCGAACGCCTCCTGCGCCGACAGGATATCGGTGCCGAGATTGAGCTTGCCGGCAATCTCACGGGCGATGGCGCGATGGTCGCCGGTGACCATGCGAATGCTGAGACCGAGCTTTTCCGCTTCTGCAATGGTGGCGGCGCTGTCGTCACGGGGCGGGTCGAAGAGCGGTAGCAGGCCGAGATAGCGCCACTTGCCGGAAGAGTCAGTCCTGGCCACCCCAAGCGTCCGGTAGCCGTGACCGGCCAGATCGTCCGTCTGCTTCTGCACGCGCGCGGCCAGCGCCTCGTCGTCGCCGACCAGTTCGAGGATGGCCTGGGGCGCACCCTTAGCGACCTGGTAGGTCGCACCGCCGTCGCGCAGCTCGGCCATGGCGCGCTTGTGCACGGGATCGAACGGCGTGAACTTCACGGTCTCGACGCCGTCAAAGGCCTTGTCGTCGACGCCGTGCAGGATCGCGCTATCGATCGCATCGGGACCTTCACGGTCGCAGGTCAGCGCGGCCGCGCGGACCGTCTCGGCAGCGGCGCCCTCGAACACCACCGCATCGCCCAACGTCAGCTCATTCTTGGTCAGCGTACCCGTCTTGTCCGAGCACAGCACGTCCATGCCCGCCATCTCTTCAATGGAGACGAGACGCGAGACGATGGCCTTCAAGCGCGCCAGCACCGAAGCGCCGACCGCCATCGTGACGCTCATGACCGCCGGCAGCGCCACCGGGATGGCCGCCACCGTGAGGATCAGACAGAACAGCAGCGTCTCGACCAGGGGATCGCCGCGCCACAGCGCCACCATCAGGATCACCGCCACCAGGCCCAGCGTGATGTAGATCAGGAAGTTGCCGATACGCAGCACGGCCTGCTGGAAATGCGAGCGGGATTTGGCGGTCTCCACCAGCTTGGCGGTCTTGCCGAAGAACGTGTTCATACCGGTGGCGGTGACCACCGCCTCCATTTCGCCCTGGCGAACGATGGAGCCGGAATAAAGGGTATCGCCCACCTTCTTGTCGACCGGCAGCGATTCGCCCGTCAGTGCCGACTGATCGATGCTGGCATAGTCGCCCTTCGCAGCCTGGGCGTCGGCCGGCACGATATTGCCGAGTTTAACGACGATGACATCGCCGGGAACGACCTGACGCGCGGGCAAGTCGATCCATTTGCCGTCACGCAGGACCCGGGCCACCGGTGCGAGCCGTCGCTTGAGCGCGGCGATGGCGTCATTGGCGTTCTTCTCCTCGAAGAAACCGACGCCGGCGTTGATCAGCAGCATGGCGGCGATGACGCCAAAATCCTCCCAGCGCTGCACCACCGCGGATAGCACCGCCGCCACCTCGATCATCCAGGGGATCGGGCCCCAGAAATACAACAGGAAGCGCTTGAGAAGACTGACCTGTTCTTCACGTACGGCGTTTTCGCCATATTGCTTAAGGCGTTGGCGGGCCTCGTCGGAGGTCAGCCCGGTCAGCGGTGCTGCCGTGGGCGTGGTAGCGACGGCGTCGCTCGCGCGATCTTCAGACTTCAGCGTCATGGCCTGCTCGTTCGGTCGATGCGCGTCCCCCCGCTTAGAACGCATCTGAGGTCAGTTGGTTGTGCCCCGCGAAAGCATTTCAGCCATTGAGCGAGGTCAAAACGTTCAGATTTTGACAGCGGCAGGGTGCCGCAATGGTTCGCGACCCCCTAAAGCCGGTATTCTTTGCCCGCTTCCGTACTGAATCCATGAGAGAAGCGGTGCAATGACCCAACCGGCGACGTTTAACCAGCTTCCCGAGACGCCCCACGCATTGCCGGCGGACGCGATGCTGGCCGGTCTCGGCGTGTCGATGGGCGTCGGCCTCGATGACGACGAGGTGCGGCGGCGCACGCAAACTTTCGGCTCCAACACCATCGTGGCGCGGCGGCCGGTCAGCGCGCTCACAGTGCTGGTGCACCAGTTCGAAAGCCCGGTGGTCTACCTGCTCGCGGCCGCGGCCGCGCTGGCGTTCTATTTCGGCGAATTCGAAGAGAGCGCCGCTATTGCCGTCGTCCTGGCGGTCAACGGGCTAATCGGGTTCGTCACCGAAATCCGGGCAGCGCGCTCGATCGAAGCGCTGCGCGCGCTCGGCACCCGATCGGCGCGGGTGCGCCGCGACGGCCACGCGCGCATCGTGCCAGCCGAACAGCTGGTGCCTGGCGACATCGTGCTGGTGGAAGGCGGTGATTCCATCTCGGCCGATCTCAGGTTGGTGGAGGCGTCCCATCTCGGCGCCGACGAATCGACACTCACCGGCGAGTCGGTGGCGGTCGAGAAATCGACAGACCCGGTCGCGGCCGACGCCCGCCTCGGCGACCGCCATTCCATGCTGTTCAAGGGCACCTCGGTCACGCGCGGCAGCGGCGTCGGCGTGGTGGTGGCGACCGGCTTGTCGACCGAACTCGGCCACATCTCCAGGCTGGTGGAGGAAGCGGAGCCCGAGACCTCGCCGCTGGAGCGGCGGCTGGCCAAGCTTTCCGGCCAACTGGTTTGGGCCGTCATTGCCATCACCGTCGTCATTGCGGCATCGGGCATCGGCGAGGGGAAGAACACCTTCCTGATGGTGGAAGCGGCGATTGCGCTCGCCGTCGCCGCTATCCCCGAAGGTCTGCCGATCGTCGCGACACTGGCGCTGGCACGCGGCATGTGGCGCATGGCGCGGCAGAACGCGCTGATCGAGCGGCTGTCGGCGGTGGAAACGCTGGGCGCCACCACCGTCATCCTCACCGACAAGACCGGAACGCTTACCGAAAACCGCATGACGGTGCGGCGCTTATGGGTGCCGTCCGGCGAGATCGAGATCGACGGCGGCGGCGGCGCCGGCCAGTTCGGCGACGATGCGCAGATCGCGTCGCTGCTGGAAGTGGCGGTTCTGTGCAACGACGCCGCGCTCGGCGAAGCCGGCGGCGACGGCACCGGCGATCCCATGGAGTTGGCGCTGCTGCGCGTCGGCTTTCTCGCCGGGCTCAACCGGCCCGCGCTATTGGCGCACAATCGTATTGTGCGCAAGGAGGCCTTCGACACGACAGCCAAGATGATGGCGACCGTGCACAGCCACGGCGACCGGTTCCTCTATGCCGTGAAAGGAGCGCCGGAGGCGGTGCTGGAGGCTAGCGCCCGCGTCATCGCAGAAGCCGGCGAGACCGAACTCGACGACGCTACGCGCACCGAATGGACCGGGCGCATCGAACATCTCGGCCATCACGGTCTGCGCGTGCTGGCCTGCGCCATGAAGCGCGGCGCCGAAGCGGACGCCAATCCTTACGAGGAGCTGACCTTCCTCGGGCTCATCGGCCTGGAAGACCCGGCACGCGCCGACGTGCCACAGGCGATCCGGGACTGCCATGCGGCCGGCATCCGGGTCGTCATGGTCACCGGCGACCATGCCGTCACCGCGCGCAGCATCGGTCGCGCGGTGGGCCTGGGCGACGACGCCTGCCATGTGATCGAAGGGCGCCAACTCGCGACCCTTGCCGCCGACGAGAGCGGCAACAACGGCGACCTGCTCAAGGCCGGCATCTTCGCCCGCGTCAGCCCGGCGGAGAAACTGTCGCTGGTGCGCGCGTATCAATCAGCCGGTGAGATCGTCGCCATGACCGGCGACGGCGTCAACGACGCGCCGGCGCTCCGCCAAGCCGACATCGGCGTCTCCATGGGCCTGCGAGGCACCGACGTCGCGCGTGAAGCGGCAGCCATGATCCTGCTCGACGACGCCTTCCCCACCATCGTCAAGGCGATCCGCGAAGGCCGCGTCATCTTCGGCAACATCCGGCGCTTCGCGGCTTATCTGTTGTCGTGCAACCTCTCCGAAGTGCTGGTGGTGGGGCTGGCAATCCTCTCCACCCTGCCCTTGCCGATCATGCCGCTGCAGATCCTCTACCTGAACCTCGTCACCGACGTGTTTCCGGCCTTTGCGCTGGCCATGGGCGAGGGCGAACGCGACATGCTCAAGCGCCCACCGCGCGACCCGCAGGAGCCGATCCTCGGCAAGCCGCAATGGATCGTCATCGTATTGCAGAGCCTGGTTCTGACGGCAGGCACCTTCGGCGCGCTGGCGCTGGCGCGGCTGGAGCTCAATCTCGACAGCAAATCGGTCATCACCGTCACCTTCCTGACGCTGGCGTTTGCCCAGCTCTGGCACGTGTTCAACATGCGTGGCCTGCGTTCGGCGGTTTTCTTCAACGAGGTCACGCGCAACCTTTGGGTCTGGGCGGCGCTGGCGCTGTGTACGGCGCTGCTTGTGGTGCCGCCCTATATTCCAACGATCGCCGACGTGCTGCATCTGGCGCCGCCAACAGCCGCCATGTGGGCTATCATTCTGGCATTGAGTCTGGCGTCCACCATCATCATCCAGGCCGCCACCGGCCTGACCGCGGCGCTGCGGGCGGGGTCTTAAGAGATGACGGCGATCCTGCTGCCTTGGCTGGAGTTGCTCATCTGCGCGGCGCTGATCGGCCTCGCCGGGCCTGTGCTGACCCAATATGGCGACATCATCGCGCGGCTGACCGGCCTCTCGCGCTCCTGGGTCGGGCTGGCGCTGCTCGCCACTGCCACCTCGCTGCCGGAGCTCATCACCGGGGTGAGTTCGGTCACCATGGCCGGTGCACCCAACATCGCCGTTGGCGATGCGCTCGGGAGTTGCGTGTTCAACCTGGTGATGCTGGTGCTGCTCGACGAATTGAGCCGCGACGAGCCCATGTACCGCAAGCTCGACCAGGGCCACGTGCTCACCGCCGGCTTCGGCGTCATCCTGATCGGTTCGGCCGGGGCGCTGGTGCTGATGAGCCAGAACGGGCTGAACTTCACCTTCCTGCACATCAGCGGCTACACGCCCTTCATCATCGTGCTTTATCTGGTGGCGATGCGCGCGGCCTTTGTCTACGAGCGCCGCACGCCGCGCCCGCCGGAGATCCTGAACACCGAAACCCACATCACCCTGCGGGTGGCGCTCACGCGCTATGTCGCCGCCGCCCTGGTAGTGGTGGCCGCCGGCACGTGGCTGCCTTTCATCGGCACCGATATTGCACGCGTGATGGGCTGGCAGACCACCTTCGTCGGTACGCTGCTGATCGCGTTCACCACTTCGGTGCCGGAACTGGTGGTAACGATAAGCGCGCTTCGGCTCGGCGCTGTCGACATGGCGATCGGCAACCTGCTCGGCAGCAACCTGTTCGATATCCTGATTCTGGCCGCCGACGACATCGCGTTTCAGAAGGGTCCGCTATTGTCGTCGGTATCGCCGGCCCACGCCATTACGGCGTTCGCGGCGGTAATCATGTCCGGCATCTTCATCGTGGCGATGCTGTTCAAGCCGGAAACGCGCCTGCGCGGCACCATCGGCTGGGTGAGCATTTCGCTGCTCGTGGTCTACCTGTTCAGCGCCTATGCGGTGTATCTGCTCGGGCATTGAGCAGGCGATCACCCCAACTCCAGCGCGCCCAGCATCATGCTGATGCGGCCATCGCCCCACGCCGGCAGCAGCAGGCGCGTATAGGGCGGCGCGCCGGGGTGCGTGTAGAAGGTGGGGCCCCGCGCCTCGACCGTGGCGCTGCACTGGGAGAGCAGGTAATCGAGCCGGCCCGGCAGCTCTTCCTCGCCCAGGAACTTGCCGCGCAGGGCGGACTTCTCGCCGACGTCAGCGCCGAGGCTGTTGATGCGGAAACGCTCCGGCTCAGCGAACACGTCGATCAGCAGCAGCCGGTCGGCCACGTCCGGCAGCGCCGACGGCTTGATGTCATCCCAGAACGGCATCTCGTTGCCGCCGCGCTTGAGATCGTCCCAGTAGTCGAACACCCGCTGCAGGGTGGGCGTGAGCCGATCCGGCAGCGGATAAGGATTGTCGGCCATTCTTATCCCTCCGACGTGGAAGGTTCCGCGATCGGGGCTTTCACCCGGTCGGCGTCCCGCAACACCACATAAATGGCCGGGATCACCAGCACCGTCAACAGAGTGGACGAGGCGAGGCCGAACAGAAGCGAGATCGCCAGCCCCTGGAAGATCGGGTCGACCAGGATGGTGGCAGCGCCGATCATGGCCGCGAGCGCGGTCAGCAGGATCGGCTTGAAGCGCACGGCGCCCGCTTCCAGCAGCACCTCGCGCAGCGTCTTGCCCTCGCCGCCGCCGTGGCGAATGAAGTCCACGAGCAGGATCGAGTTGCGCACGATGATGCCGGCGAGCGCGATGAAGCCGATCATCGAGGTGGCGGTGAACGGCGCCCCGAACAGCCAGTGGCCGAGCACGATGCCGATCAGCGTCAGCGGGATCGGCGTCAGGATCACCAGCGGCAGCTTGAAGCTTCCGAACTGCGCCACCACCAGGATGTAGATGCCGATGAGGGCGACCATGAAGGCGGCGCCCATGTCGCGGAAGGTGACGTAGGTGATCTCCCACTCGCCGTCCCATAGCATCGACGGCTTGGCCTCGACCTCGGGCTGGCCGTGGAACAGGATCGTCGGCTTGGTGAGCTTGCCCCAGTTGTGCTGGTCGATCAGCTTGTCGACAGCGAGCATGCCGTAAATCGGCGCTTCGTAGGCGCCGGCCATTTCGCCCATCACCATGTCGGTGAAATGGCCATCGCGGCGGAAGATGGTCGGCGAGCCCTCCTCCTTGGTGACATGGACCAACTCGCCGAGCTCGACCACGCCCTTGTTACCGGGCACCGAGTTGGCCGGCACCGGCGTGGAGGCGAGCAAGTCGCTCCACGAGAGATTGCTCTTGGGCAGCCCGACCACGATCTCGATCGGGTTGCGGCCCTCGCCGCGGTAGGAATAACCGATGGTGGTGCCACCAAACAGCGACTGGATAGTGTCGTAGACGTCCTGCTGCTGCACGCCGAAGAATTCCAGGCGGTCCTGGTCGATGGAGATGTGCAGGCGCGGCGGACGCTGGCGGATGGAATCGCTGACGTCGACGATATAGGGCACCGACTTGAAGATCTTCTCGACCTCGTGCGCCACGGCGCGCCGGGTCTGCGGATCAGGGCCATAGATCTCGGCAAGCAGCGTCGCCAGCACCGGCGGCCCGGGCGGCACCTCGACCACGCGCACTACCGTGTCCTTCGGCACCGTCACCTTCTTCAGGCGGGTGCGCAGATCGAGCGCAATTTCGTGGCTGGTGCGATCCCGGTCCGCCTTGGGCGCCAGAATGATGTGCAGCTCACCCAATTCCGGCGACTGGCGGACGTAGTAGTGCCGTACCAAGCCGTTGAAGTCGAATGGCGCAGGCGTTCCGGCATAGGTTTCGATCGAGCGCACTTCCGGCACCTTGCGCGTGACATCGGCGAGCGCGAACAGGGTGCGTTCGGTGTCTTCGAGAGTGGCGCCCACCGGCAGGTCGACCACCACCGACAGCTCCGATTTGTTGTCGAAGGGCAAAAGCTTGACCGTCACATTCTCTGTGTAGAACAGCACGCACACCGCGACCGTGGCCAAGCCGACGCTGATCAGAAAAATCCACGCGCGCTTGCGCGTCTTCAGCACGGGCGTGGCGAAGCGGCGATAAAGCTTGCCAAGAAAGCCCTCGCCGTGCGCGGCCTCGTGCTCGTGCACCGGTTGGCCTTCTGGATGCAGCTTCACCATCAGCCAGGGCGCGACCACCATGGCGACGAAGAACGAGAACAACATGGCCGCCGAGGCATTCGCCGGGATCGGCGCCATGTAGGGACCCATCATCCCGGACACGAACAGCATCGGTAAGAGCGCCGCCACCACCGTGAGGGTGGCGACGATGGTCGGGTTGCCGACCTCGGCAACGGCCTCGATCGCCGCGCGCATGCGCGTGCGGCCGTCCTTCATCGCCCAGTGTCGGGCGATGTTCTCCACCACCACGATGGCGTCGTCGACCAGGATGCCGATCGAGAAGATGAGCGCGAACAGGCTGACCCGGTTGATAGTGTAACCCATCATCTTGGCGGCGAAGAGCGTGAGCAAGATGGTGGTCGGGATGACCACCGCCGTCACCAGCGCCTCGCGCCAGCCGATCGCCAGCGCGATCAGAATGACGATCGACACCGTTGCCAGGCCGAGATGGAATAGAAGCTCGTTGGCCTTCTCGTTGGCGGTGTGGCCGTAGTCGCGCGTCACAGTGACGGCGACGTCCTTCGGCACCAGCCGGCCTTCCACAGTCTTCAATCGCGCCAGCAGGTTCTCCGCCACCACCACCGCGTTGGTGCCGGATTTCTTGGCGAAGGCGACGCTGACCGCCGGCACCCGCTCCCAATGGCCTTTCTGTTCTGGTTTGCCGAACCAGACGCGGTGCTCCATCGGACTCGGGCCGATCACCACCTTGGCGACGTCGCGCACGTAGACCGGGCGGCCGTCGCGCGTGGTCAACAGCAGCAGGCCGATATCGGGGATGCCGGTCAGCGTCTGGCCGGCCACCACGTCACGCATAGTGTTGTTGTCGCGCACCTGGCCGGCCAGGAACGAGCGATTGGCCTCGCGCACCTTCGCCACCAGCTGCTGCAAGGTGACGCCGTAGAGCATCAACTTCTCGGGGTCGGGCTCGACCCGGATCTGCTGCGGATTGCCGCCGGAAATGTAGGTGAGGCCGATATTTTCGGTCTTATCGAGCTCGAACTGCAGCTCACGCGCGATCTGGTAGAGGTCCTTTTCGGTGTAGCGCGACGCCGCGTCCGGCTTCGGCGACAAGGTCAGCACCACCACGGCGACGTCGTTGATGCCGCGGCCGACGATCAGCGGTTCCGGTATGCCGACCGGAATGCGATTCATGTTGGCTTTGATCTTCTCGTGCACGCGCAGAATGGCGTCGTCGGCATTGGTGCCGACCTTGAAGCGCACGGTGACCATCACCCGGTCGTCGACGGTCTGGCTGTAGACGTGCTTGACGCCGTTGATGCCCTTGACGATGGACTCGAGCGGCTTGGTGACGAGCTCGACCGCGTCCGGCGCCTTGAGGCCGTCCACGTTCACGCTGATGTCGACCATCGGCACGCTGATCTGCGGCTCTTCCTCGCGCGGGATCGTGAGCAGCGCGAGCAAGCCGACGGCGAGCGCCGCCATCAGGAACAGCGGCGTCAGCGGCGAACGGATGGTGCCTTGGGTCAGGCGCCCGGAAAGTCCAAGTTTCACGGCTTCACCAGAACATCGCCCGCATGCAGGCCGGAAAGGATTTCGAGCGCGTCGGGCATGTTGGGCCGCGGCATGAGGCGGCCGCGCTGCACCGGCACGTCGATTACTTGGCCGTCTTTCTGGCGCACGCGCGCGTAATCGATGCCGAAACGCGTGATGATAAAGGACGCCGGCACCACGACGCTCTCGCGTCCGCCCGCCGAAACCCAGACGAGAATGCGTTCGCCGACGAAATAATCCCCGAGGCCGGCGACCTTGGCGTCGGCGACGACGCGGCCGTCCTGGATCTCGGGATAGACCAGCTTGATGGTGCCGAACTTGGCGCCGTCGGCGCCGAGTGCGGTGCTGTCGACGCGGATGGTGTCGCCGGCCTTCATGTTGAGCGCGTGGCGCTCGGGCACGCGCAGGCGCAGCACATAGTTCTTCTCGGCGATGGAGGCGATGGTTTCGCCCGGCAGCACCACCGTGCCGGTGGTGACCGGAACCTTGAGCACGCGGCCACCGGTCGGCGCCAGCACCTTGCCTTCGGAGAGCTGCTGCTCGATTACCGAGCGCTGGGCGATCTTGGCGCGCAGCGCGTTGTCGGCGACGTTATAGGCTGTCTGCGCCTGGTCGAGCCTGGTGCGCGGAACCGTGCCCTTGGAGAACAGGTCCTTGGCGCGATTGAGATCGGTCTCGGCCTGGCTGAACTGGGCCTTGAGACCGGCGATCTCGGCGTCCAGCGTCTTCATCTGCAGCACCAGCTTCTCGTCGCCGACGATGGCGACCACCTGGTTCTGCTTGACCTCGTCGCCGTCCTTGACCGAGAGCTCGGCGACCGTGCCACCAATACGGGCGCGCGCGGGGACGACATTGGCGCTCTCGACCGTGGCAAAGACGGCCTTCTCGTCGGCCACCACGTGGGGCTCGACGGTGAAGGTGGCCTGACTGGCGGCGGCACTTTTCGGGGCAGGCCTTTGCGCCCGCGCCGGCGGCACCAGCAGGGACGCAGCCAGCAAGGCCAGCGCTAGGACCGGCGCCGCAGCGCGCACGAGCGTGACAGGGGTGAGCGCGGCAATTCGCATGTCAAATCCTCATCGTGCCCGCCGCTTTTGGGGCAGCGGATCAGGGTCTCGTCTCGCGCAGATGACGGCCCCCCGTCATTGATGTGCCTCAAGGGCTTAGCTGGGCAATGGAGCGCGGCAGCCAACCCCGTATATATACGGATTTACGAATATGTCTTGCGCAAATCGCATTCAAGTGGACCCGAAAGATACGAGGTATGCACTCGGGTTCCGGGCGCTGGCGCGGCGGCGCTGACCAGTAGCCAAGCCGCCTAGGTCAGCCCGGCCCGGCGAAAACCCTCGAGGTAATGTTCGCGCTCGGCTTCCTCGCGGATCGGCATGGTGGCGGCGACCCAGGCCAATGATAAGTTGGGCTGCGCGCGCAAGAGATTGTCCAACGCGGCTTTCGCCGCCTCGGTGTCACCGGCCATCGCGTAGGCGACCGTAAGCACGCGATGCGCGCCGACAAAATCGCTGCGCTGGCGGATTCCCTCACGCGCCCACTTCGCCGCCTCCTGGTAATTGCGGCCGATGTACTGGGCATAGGCAAGGATGCCGTAATACACCCCCAGATACGGATCCCGTGGGCTCAGACGGATGGCGCGGCGCGCTGCTTCATCGGCTTCCTGCCAACGGCCGGAATAACCGAGCGACAGGCCGTGATAGCCCTGCGCCAACGCGAAATTCGGATTGAGCCGGAGCGCGGTTTCGTATTCGGCGAGCGAATCGTCGAAGCGGCGGGAAAAGAGATAGACATGACCCAGCGCATTATGCGCCCACGGGTCCTCGCTATCGGCGCGAATGGCCGCCAGGGCGGAGCGCTCGGCAACCGTCATGGCGGTGGCCATGTCCATCCACCCCATATGAGCGGGGAACATGTAACTGGTGGCCAGTAGCCCGAGCGCCTGGCCGTAATTAGGATCGATGGCGATGGCTTTTTCGAGCAGCGCCTGACAGACGACAAAATCCTGCGGCGTCACGCGCCAATAATGCGAGAGCGCCCGCATCACCAGATCCCAGGCATCGAGGCTGTCCGGCGCCTTGCGTTGCGCGCGGAAGTTTTCGGCGGCGTAGAGCTGCGGCTCGATCGCCGCGGCAATCGCTTCGGTGATCTCATCCTGAACGGCAAACACATCGGCCAGGCTACGGTCGTAGCGCTCGGCCCACAGATGACCGCCGGTGACCACATCGATGAGCTGGGCGGTGATGCGCACCCGGTCACCGGCCTTGCGCACGCTGCCTTCGACCACATAGCCGACGCCGAGTTCCTCGGCGACCTGCTTCAAATGGACGGCCTTGCCCTTGTAGATGAACGAGGAGTTGCGCGCGATCACGAAGAACCAGCGCAGCTTCGACAGCGCGGTGATGATGTCCTCGCTGATTCCGTCCGAGAAATAGTCCTGCTCAGGATCGCCGCTCATGTTGGTGAACGGCAGCACGGCGATCGACGGCCGTTCCGGCAAAGGCATGCCGGCCTGTCGCGATCCATTTTCCGCGCTCTGCTGCCGGACGGCAATCTCCGGCGACTCCCGTAGCGCGCCGACAAAGCGGAAGCCTTTGCGCGGCACGGTGCGGATCAACGTCTGCCGATCGCCGCTATCGCCGATGGCGCGGCGCGCCGCATTGAGGCGGCTGGTCAATGTCGAATCTGAAATCGCGCGGCCCTGCCAGACCGCCTCAATGATGTCGTCCTTGCTCACCACCCGATCGTGGTTGTCGATCAGGAACACCAGCAAGTCGAAAACCTGCGGCTCGAGGGCGATCAGCTCGGTCCCGCGCCTCAACTCGCGACGACCCGTATCGAGGGTAAAATCCTCGAAATAGTGCGCCAAACTCCCGCGCTCGGCGGCCATATCGACCATTCTGGACCCATACTCAAGGCGAGCTAGTCGCCAATCGGGACGTCTTAGAATTCAGCCGATTGCGCCCCACACCATCATCAAACCACATCAAGACGGCTGATATTAGCCGCATCTTGCCTATACCCGGATACCGTCAATCTTCCTCACCCGACCCAACTGCGATGGGGGTACCGAGCTCGTTCGGCGGTCCATGGCTCCCCGGACAGGCTCTTCTGGACGAACAATGGAGGCCGCCTCCTCCGTAAATCAAGCTGCCATCAAAGTTTTCCTGGCCGCCCTCGTCCACTGTCCCATCACCACCGGCGCTCAACCGCAGACCGCGCCGGGCCACATTTGAACGAAGGAGGGCGCTATGACCCAATGGAACATCACCGGAAAATATTTCGAAACCTGCAACTGTGACGTGGCTTGCCCGTGCGTGTTCACGAGCCCGCCGACGGAAGGCGAGTGCAAAGCAATTGTCGCCTAGCACATCGACAAGGGTCATTACGGCGACGTGACGCTCGATGGCCTCAACGTCGCGATGGCCGTGCACGCGCCCGGCAACATGGTGGAGACGAAATGGAAGGTCGCCGCCTATTTCGATGACAAGGCGAGTGCGGCGCAGAACGACGCCCTGCACGCCATTTTCGGGGGCAAGGCCGGCGGGCATCCGGAAATGCTTGCCTCGTTCATCGGCGAACTCGTTGGCGCAAAGAACGTGCCCATGCGCTATGAAGCCGACGGCAAGCACGCCAGCCTGACCATTCCCGGCATCGCCGACGCCGCCATCGAGGCGATGGAGGGCCAAGGTGGCCAGCCCATCACGATCGACAACCATCCGCTCTGCATTGCGCCCGACGAGCCGGCGACGGTGGCCAAGTCCAAGCACTTCACCTTCGCCGACTACGGCATGGACTGGAAGCTCTCGGGCCGTAACGGCTTTCTGTCCAATTTCGCCTATTCGGCGTGAGTGTCATGACGGGGTTCACGACGACCCTCGGTGGGGGAAGATGGCGCAACCATCTTCCCGCGCTCGCCGCTATCGGCGTGATCATCGCGTTGAGCTGGCTTTATCTGGCTCGGATGAATGCCGCCATGCCGCACGGTGCGGGCGGCATGGCGCAGATGATGATGCCAGCGGCCGCGCCGGGGCTTGTGGAACAGTTCATTGCCGCCTTCGTGATGTGGAGCATCATGATGATGGCGATGATGCTGCCGACGGCGCTGCCAGCAGTGACAGTGTTCGGCAACCTGGCACGTCGGCGCGCGCCACATAGCCCGACGGCCTTATCGACCGGCATGTTCGTCGGCGGCTATCTCGCGGTCTGGATCGGATATTCGGTTGTGGCCGCGGCTGGCCAGATGGCGCTTTCGCATGCGGCACTGCTGACGCCTATGCTGAAGAGCACCAGTCACGCGTTCAGCGTTGCCGTCTTGCTGGCGGCGGGCGTCTTTCAGTTCACCGCGCTAAAGGAGATGTGCGTCACCCAGTGCCGCACGCCGTTTGCCTTCTTTCTCGCGGAATGGCGAGACGGCAAGAGCGGCGCGCTGGTGCTGGGACTCAAGCACGGCAGTTACTGCGTCGGCTGCTGCTGGGCGTTGATGGCGATGATGTTCGTGGTCGGCGCCATGAACACGCTCTGGATGGCCGCGCTGACGCTGTTGATGCTGGTGGAGAAAGTCGCGCCGGCGCATTGGCGGGTCAGCCAGATGACGGGTGTCGCGCTGCTGCTGTCGGGAGCGGCGCTGGCGAGCACCCTGGTCCGCTGAGCCGGATCGTCCGGTCAGTGATGCTGTGGTCGGGGCCGTCGGTCGGCCCCGACCATTTTACTCTATTATTCCATGACTTAGCCTTGGCATTGACTCTGCCTCGTGCCGGCGCATAATTAGAACAAATAGAGAACTAGCACGTTGCAGAACCGGCGATGTCACAGAACGCGGCAAGCACCCTTGCCGCGCTGCGCAGGAGGCTTGCCTCGATCGAAGGGGTGGACCTGCCGCGCGCGCGGCCTAGCGATGACGGACCTCTCAGCGGCTGCACTGCTGCTGGTGCTATTGCGCTTGCCGCGCTCAACGAAATCGCGGCCGCGCGCGCGAGCGAGATGGCGGCGGCGACCGGCTTCGTGCTGCCGCTTTGCGCCTGGGCGACGGGCGCTGCCGGGCGGCGCGCTACGGTCTGGATCGCCGAGGACATGGCGCTCGCCGAGAACGGCGTGCCTTACGGTCCTGGCCTCGATGCGTTCGGGCTTATCCCTGAGCAACTCATCCGCATCGCCGTTTCCAACATGCGCGAAGTGCCCTGGGCGATGGAAGAGGCGCTGCGCAGCCGCGGCGTCGGCGCCGTCATCGGCGAACTGCGCGGCGGCGAAATCGGCCTGACTGCCAGCCGCCGGTTGTCGCTCGCCGCCGGACGCGACGGCGCCACCGCTTTCTTGCTGCGCAGCACCCCCTCGCCCGCGCCGCTTGCCGCCGTCACCCGTTGGGTGGTCGGCGCGGCACCTTCCGCGCATGGCTATGGCCCCGGTCCGCCACGCTTCGCCGTGCGACTCACCCGCAACCGGCGCGGCAATGCCGGCTCATGGCTCTTGGAGTGGAACAGTGACGGCCAGCGTTTCGACATCGCGGCAGCGAATCGTCAGCCTGTGGCTGAAGCGGCTTCAGACCGATCGCCGCGCGCGGCTTCAAGCGCCTGACCCGCGGCCGCACGCGGTCGCCGGCAAGCGCGGCAACACCGAAGAGATCGTCGCGCTCGATGCAGCAGCCGAAGGTATGGGCTTGAGACGGGGCTTAAGCCTCGCGCAGGCGCGCGCCATGTGCCCCGCGCTTGTCGTCGCCGAAGAAGACACGAACGCCGATGTGCGCCTCTTAAAGGACATCGCCGACTGGTGCCAGCGCTATACGCCGCTGGTCGGGCTCGACGCGCCGGACGGCGTGCTGCTCGACATCGCCGGCTGCGCCCATCTGTTCGGCGGTGAGGCGGCGCTGATCGACGACCTCATGCGCCGCGTGCGCGCCTTCGGTTTCACGGCGCATATCGGCGTCGCCGGTACCATCGGCGCGGCGCATGCCATCGCACGCTACGGGCAACGTTACGGACTTGGCGGTTTCATCGCGCCGGGGTGCGAGCGCGAACGATTGCTGCCGCTGCCGTTGTCGGCCTTGCGTATCGACGAAGCCACGGCGGCCTCGCTCGGCCGCGTCGGCTTCAAGCGCATCGGCGACATCGTCGACCTGCCGCGCGCGCCGCTCGCCGCGCGTTTTGGCCTGGAAGTGCTGCGCCAGCTCGACCGCGCGCTCGGCCTGGAAGGCGAGCCGCTGACGCCACTATTACCGGTCGCGCCCTATTTCGCCGAGCAGCCCTTCCCCGAGCCGATCGCGCGCGAAGAGGACATCCTTGCCGTCACCGAGCGGCTGGCACGGCGGCTTGCCGCTATGCTGGAGCGGCGCGGCGAAGGCCTGCGGCGCGTGGAGCTGGCGTTGTTCCGCACCGACGGCAAGGTGCATCGCATCGAGGCCGGCACCTCGCGGCCGATCCGTGACGCAAACGAAGTGCGCACGCTGTTCGTCGAGCGGCTGGCGGCGCTAGCCGATCCCATCGATCCCGGCTTCGGTTTCGACCTGGCGCGGCTCAGTGTCACCGCGTCCGAAGCGGCGCCGGCGCGGCAGGTGACGCTCGGCGATGACGATAACGGCACCGATCTCGGCCATCTCATCGATCGCGTCAGCGCGCGGCTGGGCGCGCGCCGCGTCACACAGCTCATCGCGCAGGACAGCCACACGCCCGAGCTCGCTGCCGTCAGTCTGCCGGCGCAAAGCGCGCGCGCCGACGAAGACCACGGCTGGGACGCCTTCCGCCGCTGCCG
>Ga0316583_10000044_pt1 | contig 24718 bp, 21 predicted proteins | sample J_170502JBrBrA_D_FD_204513 | JGI IMG/M metagenome (GOLD analysis project Ga0316583, IMG submission 204513) | Rhizosphere microbial communities from salt marsh grasses in Alabama, United States - J_170502JBrBrA | ecosystem: Host-associated > Plants > Roots > Rhizosphere | place: USA: Alabama... | reverse complement strand
ACGGTTTTTACCAGATCGGTCATCGGAGTCTCCTTGGAAGTATGTCAGTTGGTCAGTACATCAGTATGTCAGCAACATGGGTTAACAATTCAGCGACTGATACACTGAATAACTGAAATACTTTATTTCACCCTCGAAATCGCCACAAATGCCAAGGCCATAAAAATGGCACTGAAGATAAAGAGCCAACGGTATTGATCACCCAGGGTATCAACCATCACACCTCCCAAAGTCGGGCCAAGCACGGCCGCCGATTGGGATGAAAAATAGTACAGTCCGGTGTAGGCGCCGATGCGCCGCTCATCCCCATGATCGTATACCAGGGGGAGGCTGTTGACATTGACACAGGCCCAGAATATGCCGGTGAGGACCAGGCCGGCGACAAAGGTGGCTGCGCCCTGGATAAAAAAGTAGCCTGCCAGAAAAATCACGGTCAAGACGGCGAGTCCAACCTGGATAACCCGCTGACGGCCGAATCGCGTGCCCAACAATCCGGCGGGTACGGCCATCAGAATAAAGGTCACGGAAACAGACCCGGCATAGATAGAGGCGGTTCCCGGCAATATACCCAGGGAAAACACGGCAAAGGACGAGAGGCCTGCTTCTAAGGCATTATAGGCCATGAACCAGAGGAGAATGGCCAACAAAACAAAGAGGCCGCCCTTGTGCGGTTGTTCCCAAACGGTGCGCAAACTGGCCATCAAGCCTTCATTCTCAGGCTGCTCTTCTACCTCAACCTTTTTCGGTTCCTTGACACCTAGCAAAGCTACCGCGATAGCCGCGACCATCAGGATCGCGCCGCCGATAAATGGCGCGGCACGGCCCATGTTATTGAAGAGATACCCGCCACCAAAAAAGGCCAATAAGGAACCGATCCCGCCCATTAAGTTGATCACGCCATTAGCTTTACTGCGATCCGCAGGCCAGAAGAGATCGCCAAGCCAGGCGACGGTTGGCGAGCGGAAAAGAGCCATGCCAAAATTGGTGATCAGGATAAATACGGCGATCGCCAGGGCTGTTTGGGCGAAGGGGATGAGTACAAATCCGGCGACGGCAATGGGCACGCCGATGAGAATCCAAGGTTTGCGACGGCCGAAACGATTCCAGGTGCTGTCGCTGCGCGATCCAACCCAGGGCTGGAAAAACACATTAATTAGATTGTCCCAGGTCATGATAAACAGAGCAACGGCCGGCGTCAGGCCAAAGCCGATAACCTGGGGAATTTCGCGCCCTGCTTCTAGCAGCTGTTGTTCAAATGCGGGATTGCCGGCCTGTAAGAAAATTGGGATAAACTGGTTGAAGATAGGCCAGATGACGCTGATGCCCAAGAAGCCAAAACCAACTATGGCTGTTTTGCGGTAAGAAAATTTTTTATAATCCGTGTCCAGTGTCGTTGTGCTCATCGATTCCTCCCAATTGGACCACTTTGCGGATTGATGGATAAGTCGCCTGCGCGAAGTATTGCCCAGATTCGGGAATTGGACAAATGAGGGAAGCTGACAGCTGATAGCCGGCTTGCAGACAACAAAAAAGCCGCGCGGGTTATTTCCCGAGCGGCCTATTTTTAGTGGCGCCAGTTGGATTTGAACCAACGACCTAGGGCTTATGAGTCCCCCGCTCTGACCAACTGAGCTATGGCGCCTGAGCGAATGAAATTATAACGAAGTCGGAAATACCTGCCAAGTTTGGCTCATGTTTCAAACACTCTATGTACACACTTAAGGTGTTACAATGCTTAATGGCACGGGAATGAATAAGAGCACAAAAAGCAGCAATGTTAAGGCAGCAATTACTTTTCTTTTAGGGTTTAACTCCGTCACTTGATCCAGGGGTTCGGCATAGGTTCGGCCGAAGAAAAAAAGCAGGACCATAAGGATGATCCAGGTCGGGGTACGTGTGATAAGCATTAAGGCGGCCATGGTAATCATGATGGGCCAATAGAGCAGTTTCGCCTTTTCACCAAAGAGCACATAGGCGACATGGCCGCCATCTAGCTGGCCGATAGGGATCAGGTTAATGCTGGTGACCAAAAGCCCCGCCCAACCGGCCCAGGCCACCTGGTTTAAATGGACATCCAGGCCCCCGGAAGGTAAGAATCGGCCGAAGACGATGACCTTCATCAACGAATAAAGGAGGGAGTTCCCTTCTACAATATATTCTCCAACCGGCAGTGGCCCTACTGTCGATGTTGCCAGGCCGTAGAATAATAAGGGTATGGCAAAAATCAACCCCGCCCATGGCCCTGCCGCACCCACATCGAGCAGCGCGCGTTTATTACTCACCGGTCCTTTGATGCGAATGACGGCTCCCATAGTCCCTAAAATGGAAATGGGTAAGGGAATAAAATAAGGTAGCGTGACCGGTACTTTATGATAACGGGCAGCGATATAGTGGCCCATTTCGTGGGCACCTAAAATGAGCATGATACTCAGAGCGAACGGCCAACCACTTAATAGCGAGAAGCCGCCTTCCTGTGCGTCATAGCCGGCCCCTACATAGAGTGTTGATAAAATTGTAGCGATGAATAAGACGAGATTAATAAGATGGTTGGAAGCCGTGGGCCGAAATACAGCGGGGATGCCGATTAAGGCAACGCGATCGTCCTGCATCTTCGTGGTGGGAGTGAATCCATAAGCCTCAAACCGTGCTCGAAGATCGTCAAAACAGGCAGAAGGATCTTGCAGGAACCGGCCACGGAAGCGTACATAGCCCGGATCAGGCATATCTAGGGTTGTGTCAAATACCTGGAACAAGTCAGCAATTGCCGCTCGCAATCCCTGGACAGCATCCAATGACACAACCTGCTCGGATGGAGCCGCATTCATGAAGGGATCTCAGCCTGATTGTCATCCTCGATCATATCCGCATCGGTTTCGTCGTCGTCACCCCAACTGATGATCCAAATCGCCGCCCCGGCAACCAGGATGGTAATGACGATGAGCCAAAACCATTGGCTGGTCTGCAGTCCGACGTCCCGGGCTTCGATCAGCAATAAGATGACCATACCCAGAGCCAGAACAAACCAGGCTGTCAGGTTCGGATGTTTTGTTACCCACTGTTTTAATGATTCCATTTGCTTACTATATCCTTACTTGCAGTTATCAGTCATCAGTATTCAGTAAACAGTTAGCAACGTCAGGAACTGGTTACTGTAATAAACGCGACCAGGCGGCGCTAAATTGGCGTTCTGTATCGCGCAGCAAACCATCAGTATTGATAATGACGTCGGCGCGAGCGATTTTTGCCTCCGCGGAACCTTGAGCCTTGATCCGGGCCACGGCGTCAGCTTTTTCCATACCGCGGCAAACTTGAAGCCGCTGCATCTGAACTTCATAGCTGCAGTCCGTAACCCAAATCTCACGGCAGAAGGTCCATAGTTTTCCTTCCAACAGCTTGATTGCTTCGATCATGATCACCTTTGCCGTGGTCTCCTGAATCAGGCGGGCTATGTGCTGCGTCACGCGTGGGTGCAATATTTGTTCCAACTGCTCTAATGCCTGAGCGCTGTTAAACACAATTTTTCCTAAAACAGGCCGGTTGATCCGGCCGCCGACCGTCTGCACATCTGGGCCAAACTGCTTAACGATCGCGTCTTGCACAGCCGTATCATCATTCAACAACTCATGAACAATTTTGTCGGCATCAATGGTCAAAGCACCTTGCTCAGCAGCCAGGCGCATCACGGCCGATTTCCCGGTGGCGATATTACCGGTTAAGCCAATCACTATTTTACCCGCAAACGATGCCTGTTCGTTCAAGATACCCTTGCAAAAAACCTATGGAATGGCGCCGCACAGCATGCGCCCATCCATCTACTGATGCGCCAATTCCCAGCTATCCAGCAAGTCGGCAAGCTGCGCTTCAGTTTGCGCATAAGCTTCGCTCAGGCGGCGTATCTCATCGACCTCCTGGAGCCGGCTGGCTTGCTGTAAAGCCTCGGAAACTTCGGCAAGCTGCAGCTCTTTTTCATGAATCTGATCCTCCAAGGCCTCGAGTCGTTGAGCCAGCAGGCGCTGCTCATTTTTACTCAGTCCTTTTTGCTCTTGATCAGAACGGCCGTTGGAGGCGATCTCCGCTTCGGCTTTGCTCTCTTTGACCAGCTGCAGTTCCTGGTCACGCTGTTCCAGGTAGTTTTGATAGCCGCCTTCATAAACTTTCAAACGGCCGTCATGCAAATCCCAAATCTGGGTTGCCAGGCGATCAATCAGATAGCGATCGTGTGAAACAAGCAGGATCGTTCCATCAAATAATTCCAACGCAGATTGCAGCGTCTCCTGTGCCGGAAGATCGAGGTGGTTTGTCGGCTCATCCAGCAAGAGGAAATTAGCCCCTTGCAGTGATAACAGCGCCAGCGCAAGGCGTGCCTGCTCACCACCACTCAACGTCGCGACTTGATTATATACCTCGTCCCCACGGAAGAGATACTGGGCCAGATAATTTCGTGCTTCACTAATAGGCATTGGATGGTAGCGCAGAAATTCGTCCAATACGCTGTTTTGCGGCTGCAAAGCTTCGCGAGTCTGCGCAAAATAACCGACCTGAAGGCTGGCGCCCAGTTCAACTGTCCCGCCTAATGGTGGAAGTTCTTCCAGAATGGTCCGCAAGAAGGTCGTCTTCCCGGTGCCATTAGGACCAATCAGGCCCGCGCATTCCTGGCGATGAAGTTCAATATCTTCAGCGAAAAACAGGGAGTTAGCGGGGTAACCAACTTCTAAATCTTTCGTCCGTAACACGATATTGCCGCTGCGGTAACCGACATTGATGCGCAAATGCAAATTAACCGGTTTTGTGGGGCGGCGTAGGGCATTGATCCGATCTTGCAGCTCACCAACCGTGGACGCCGGTCTCGTCGCCAGGCCAAATTCATTTTGTACCTGTAACCACCCTTTGCTTTTTAAAACTGGTAAGACCTCCAGACCACCGGCATGGATCGCTTCAACTTCTCGCGCCAGACGGCTCAGTTTACCCTGAGCCATTTGGGTGCGTTGGCCGGCGATATTGCGGCGAATGAAATCCATCTCTTTGGCCATGCTCTCTTTCAATGCATCAAACTGCTTATTTTTCAGTTCCCAGCGATCATTTCGCTGCTGCAAATAAGCGCTGTAGTTTCCGCGATAAAGATCGATGCCCCGCGGACTCATTTCCCAAATATTGTCGACCACGCGGTCCAGGAAGTAGCGATCATGGCTGACGAGAAGGACAGCACCATCCCAGGTGCGTAACGTACCTTCAAGCCACTCAATAGCCGCGACATCAAGGTGATTGGTTGGCTCGTCCATAATCAGCAAATCAGGTTTTTCAAGCAACAGGCGAGCCAGCAGCGCTCTCGTTTTTTGCCCACCGCTGAGCTGCTCAAGAGGCTGATTCCATGTATCATCCCCAAATCCAAGACCGGTCAGAACGCGCTTGATTTGCAATTCGTAATCATACCCACCGGCAAATTCAAACCGTTGTTGCAGCGCACTGTATTGCTCAAGTAACTCCTCCGCTTCCGGGCTGCTGCTCATACGGTCTTCCATCATTTGCAGCTGTTTCGCCATTTCTTGCAAATCAGCGAAGACTACAAGCATCTCTTCGTAGACAGTATGCTCAAGCCCTGAAAAGGCATCGCTAGATTCTTGTGTCAGGTAACCGAGACGTGCATTGCGAGCGACGTGAACCTGTCCCATCTCCGGCTGGCTCAATCCTGCTAATATCATGAGCAGGGTCGTTTTGCCAACCCCATTGGGTCCAACCAGCCCGATTTTTCCACCATCGGGAACAGCGATATTTACGCCGCTGAAAACATCATAAGCACCGAAAGATTGGCCGACGTTTGTCGCCGTTAAAATAGACATAGAGGGTAATTATAATGAACAGGGAAGAACTTGCGTAGTCGCTCCAAGAAAATCGCGATGGTCGATTATCCGCAACAAAAAAGCGGCGAACGGCTATAATAGCCGTTCGCCGCCTGAACTACGATCGATTTTTCGATCGACTAATTACTGGTGATCGCGGGCAGATAGAACTGCGCAGTGATGAAAGGTGCATATCGATCGACAATTATCGATTCTTCACCTTCTACCAGATATTGTCCGGTAACACCTTGATTATCGGTAGCCTGAGCCTGAAAACGATATACACCATCAGGGTCATTTAGCTGAAGTTCAAATTTAGCCGAAGTTTGCGTAGTTCCGGTTAGCCAAGTTACCCATGTCTGGCTGCCCGGGCGTTGGAACCTGATATTGAAAGAGACGATGTTGGTTCCTGGTGGCGAAAGTCCTATCCATTCGACCGTAAATCCATCCCCTGCTTCAGGACCATTCGGGTTTTGGAATAATGCCGGATCGAAAGGATAAATCGCGGCTATCGGCTCAAGGAAGACCACAGTTTCAGCCTGGGCTTCACCCCAAGGCTGTACGTTGCCGACATTGTCTACAGCACGAGCGCGAAATTCATAAATGGTGAGGTTCTGCCCATAGCTAAATGTCGTCGATGTCGCCGTGGTATTATAAATAAGCTGCTGCCAAGTCCCATTCGCTACCCGCCACTGAACGTCATAGTAACGGATACCAGACTCACCCTGCTCCTTAGTATCACTCCAGCTAACCGTGAAGGAGGAATTTGCTGTTAATTCCGGCAGCGGATTCACCGTTGCGTTTGGAGGTTGGGCATCAATTCGCGTCCAGGTTTGGATGGAACCCGATCCGGACGGTGCCGGACCTTCATTTCCGGCATTGTCCATAGCCCGGGCATAAAAACCCATATTGGTTAGATGCCCGGCACCTGTGACGTTGGTTTGGGTATTGGTCACCTGGGCACGGCCGACTTTCCAATTGGTGCCGCCATTGGTGGTGTAGAACACATCATACCACCTGATGCCGCTGCCCGCAGAGCCGTCACTATTAGGCGGATCATATCCATTCCAACTGACAACAAAATTTGCCGGTGACCAGGAACCCGCCGAAGGCTGGACCACTTCAGCTACGGGGGCTACATTATCACTGGATGTTTCAAACTTGACATAGACATATGGAGTGAGGCCTGTTCCCGTGGCCTGCCTGGAGAAGTAATCACGTTCGAAATTCTGATCCGGCCGTTCATCACCAATAAGGATGACGCCCTTATTGTTTTGAGGATTGGCGAGCCAATCCTTAGCCTCGCTTTTTATATCTGTCACCTGCCATCCGGGTGACGTACCTAAAGTACCGCGCCCAATTTCAGAACCATAGGATGGACTGTTGTTCCAGGTTACAGATCCCTCATCCCAGGATGAGCTGAGTCTATGGGCAGCATAGCCATGGTTCGAAGTACTGTCACTCACAGAGGTTAAATAAACATGCAGTTTCGCTTCGGTGATGACCGCTCCGCTTGGTATATAATCCTCTACCTTAAATTTAAATAGCGGCCTTGTCGCACCCAAACCGGTGGGGCGAAAGCCAAATTTCAGCAGCTGATCAAAACCAAAGTTGCGATTGGGGTCGTTTGAAGCGATATAGGAATCTTTGCTGGGCGGGATGTAGACCTCACCGGCAGCCGCTGCCGCGTTAAGTTCGGAAACTATAAACTCATCTTCTACAAAAACAGGGCCATCATCCCCGTCTCCCTTGTCGTCCTGGGCAAATACGCCGGTGACCACTAAGCTCAACAACAGTAGCAGTAGCAGGGGAATCCACACTTTGAACTGCTTCTTCCGTTGATGATGGGTTTGTTGCGCTCTTTTTTGAATCATCATTTACCTCCAGTTTTTTAACTAAACAACTTACACCAAAGTACTACGTAACTAGCCTGACTTCTGCTGCTCCAATCAACCTGGCTCTTCGTTGATCATGCAAAGTAGAAAGGCCGAAAACACCGCTCAAAACAATACAATATTACCTCTAAACCAGCGGTTACCCAATGTTAACTTGAATACAATGCCTACAATTCTTTTTATCAATTAAAAAACGGTGATTTCTTTTCCGCTTGCCTAATGATATTCATGCCCCCCGCACTGCTCACATCCCTGGATAAACCTGCGCTTAGGGCCTACCCAACCGCAGTTATCGCAGGTAACTTGAGCTGTTAAATGCATATAATTGCCTATAACCATTAAGGTCGCTCCCACAATCGGGAAAATACGAATGAAGGTATCAGGGTTCATGCCCAAGACGGCTGCTATTTGAGCCATCAGGTCATAAACCAATGTAAAATCAATAAATCGCGGGCCTAAAATTGCTAATGCATATATCAAGATCAAACAAAGCCCGGTTATAAAAAGATACATCGTTGACTGCCTCTCCACTATTTTTACAAAATATATTACTTACTGCCGAATCATAGAGGATAGTATGTCACATTTTTCCCGGAAGGTCATCATTAGTCAATATCCGTATCAATTAAGCCTTGGATCTCTTAGTTCAATCCGCCAGATTGTTTCATAACAGAACACCACCGTCTCTAGCCCGTTTCACATAGAAACATTTTTCAGGCTCCTATTGCCAACACTTTGCTTGTAATGTATTCTGATTGGGTGTGCAAATCACACAAGGAAGAGGTTGGAATATCGGCCACTATGCACAAACTTTGGCTGGTGAAGCGTCACATTTCCCCTATGGGCGCGTTTTCGATTCTCAATCAATTTTACCAAACCAATATGGTCGGCAGGTATTTGTCGGCGGGTGGAAAGGAGCGTGCCTATTGATTTGATTCCCCTGAGATAGCGACTTCGCTAACTAAGCCGTTTATCGAGCTTTTAATTTTGTTTGGTTAATTTATTGTCCTACAGAGACTTTATAGAGTCATAAGGCGACTGAGAGGTTTCTGTAACTATTTAGGAGGTACTAAAAAATGTATCCGAACCTGATTGGTGAGTTATTAGGCACAATGTTCTTGATCATCCTAGGTGATGGCGTTGTGGCCAACGTTTTACTGGCACGTGCAAAAGGTGAAAATTCGGGCTGGATTGTCATAACCACAGGCTGGGCCATGGCGGTTATGGTTGGCGTGTTTGTGGCCCAATCTGCCGGTGCACCGCAGGGTGATATTAATCCGGCCGTCACGATCGGCAAGTGGCTGGTGTTCGGAACTTACACGGCTCCTCAGGCGATCATGACCATGATCTTTGAAGTGATCGGCGCATTTCTCGGCGCTATTGTTGTCTGGTTGGCTTACTTCAAGCATTGGGAACCGACCGCGGACCCCGGTCTGAAGCTGGCCGTCTTCTCCACCGGCCCGGCCATCCGTAACACGGTCTGGAACTTCGTTACCGAGCTCATCGGCACCATCGTTCTTTTGATGGGCGTCGGCGCCATCTTCAGCGGCGCGACCGCCCCCGACGGCCCGGCAGCAGGGCTTGGCCCGTACCTGGTCGGCGCGTTGGTTTGGGGCATCGGCCTCTCTCTCGGCGGTCCCACGGGATATGCTATCAACCCAGCCCGTGACCTTGGCCCGCGTATCGCCCACCAGATTTTGCCCATTCCCGGCAAAGGCAGCTCCGATTGGGGCTATGGCTGGATTCCTGTGGTCGCCCCGCTGGTTGGTGGTGTGATCGGCGCCTTCCTCTGGAATATGTTCTTCTAGAATTTAGTCCTAAGCAGTGCCAAGGTTCTTAGAGGAGAATCAGGCGGTCACGTTTTATTAGGATTTAAGGGGTTTTAGATTGAATGTAGGGAACAACCGAGAGCCAATTCTAAACCCCAGCGCTCACCAAGATAATTTGTGAGCGCACTATTGAAGGAAGGTTCTAGATGAAAAAACTTATTAATGAAATTGACGATGTCGTCAAAGAACAATTAGAGGGCATGGCTGTTGCCCATCCCGACGTGTTGAAGGTTCATTTTGACCCCAACTACGTCTATCGCGCTGACGCGCCAGTTGAAGGCAAGGTAGCCATCGTTTCCGGCGGCGGCAGCGGCCACGAACCGATGCATGGTGGTTTCGTGGGCATGGGTATGCTGGATGGCGCCTGCCCCGGTGAAGTCTTCACTTCGCCTACGCCTGACCAGATGTATGAATGCGCCAAAGCCGTCAACAGCGGCGCCGGCGTGTTATTTATCGTCAAGAATTACACAGGCGATGTGATGAACTTCGAGATGGCCGCTGAGATGGCTCATGCCGATGGTATCAAAGTGCAAAACATCCTGATCGACGACGACGTCGCCGTGAAGGACAGCCTTTATACCGCTGGGCGCCGTGGCGTTGGCGTGACCGTCCTGGCAGAAAAAATCGTCGGCGCGGCTGCGGAAGCCGGTTACGATCTCGATCAATGTGCCGATCTATGCCGTAAAGTTAATACCTACGGCAAATCGATGGGCATGGCGATCACCTCTTGTATCGTGCCCGCCGCTGGAAAGCCAACGTTCGATCTACCTGATGACGAAATGGAAATCGGTATCGGTATCCATGGTGAGCCAGGTCAGGTCCGCGAAAAGATGGCAACGGCCGACGAGATTACTGAGCGCATGGCCAAGGAGATCCTTACTGACGGCGCTTATGCTCGCGAGGTACGCGAATTTGATCGTGATAGTGGTGATTGGGTTACTGTAGATGTCATAGACCCCGTCTTCGAAGAGGGAGATAAGATCATCGCCTTCGTGAACAGCATGGGCGGCACGCCCGTGTCCGAACTCTACGCGGTTTATCGCAAACTCGATGAGGTATGCAAAGACTTTGGCGTCGAGATCGTTCGTAATCTGATCGGGCCCTATATCACTTCGCTGGAAATGCAGGGTATGTCCATTACCTTACTCAAGGCGGATGATGAGATCCTGAAGTTCTGGGACGCCCCCGTCAAGACCCCGGGTCTGCGCTGGGGAGTATAGTAGGTGCGTATGAAACCGGTAATCAAATTACTCGATTACCGGTTTCTTTTCTTTACGAAGGTCTTGAGAAATGACAGTAAGTAAGAACCAGATTGTGCAGTGGTTGGAGAAAACAGCCGACGTGCTAGGCAAAAACAAGGAATACCTCACCGAGCTGGATGCGGCCATCGGAGATGCCGACCATGGCATCAACATGGATCGAGGCTTTCGCAAAGTGATGGAAAAATTGCCTTCTGTCGCCGACAAAGACATCGGCAACATCTTAAAAACCACCGGCATGACTCTAATTTCCAGCGTCGGGGGCGCGGCCGGGCCGCTTTATGGCACCTTCTACATGCGTAGCGGGATGGCCGTGGCCGCGAAGGAAGAACTGGATAACGACGATGTCCTCAACATGTTGCAGTCCGGCGTGGATGGCATTGTCCAACGCGGCCGTGCGCAAATTGATGACAAAACCATGTTTGACGCCTGGGCACCCGCTCTTGCGGCCCTCGAAGCATCGCTGGGCAATGGTGACGACCTCGTCCCCGCCCTTGGCAATGCTGTTGCCGCGGCGGAGCAGGGGATGAAGGACACGATTCCTCTCCAGGCTAAGAAAGGGCGCGCCAGCTATCTGGGTGAACGGAGTATTGGGCACCAAGATCCCGGCGCCACATCGTCGTATCTCATTCTGAATGCCCTCTTAGAAGTAATAGAAAGTTAATCAAAGCGGGTGGGCAGCATTGGGACTGCCCATCCCCTATTTCCCAAAAAAGGAGTTACCAAAATGACAAAATATGTAGCAGCAGTTGACCAGGGTACAACGAGTACCCGCTGCATGATTTTTAACCACTCTGGAGAACCTGTAGGTATCCACCAACTCGAGCACGAGCAAATTTACCCCAAGGCGGGTTGGGTTGAACATGACCCGATGGAGATTTGGGAGCGCACAGATCTGGTGATCCGTGGGGCACTGCGGCGCGCCAATCTGACGGCCGATGACATCGCCGCCGTTGGTATTACAAACCAGCGCGAGACGACTGTCGTTTGGGATAAGAATACCGGCAAGCCATTCCACAATGCCATCGTCTGGCAAGATACCCGCACCGACAAGATCTGCAATGCTCTGGGAGAGGATGGCGGACAAGATCGTTTCCGCGACCAGGTTGGACTTCCTCTGGCAACCTACTTCTCCGGACCAAAAGTCAAGTGGATGCTGGAAAACGTCGAAGGCCTTCGCGAAGCGGCCGAAGCCGGCGATGCGATTATGGGTAATATCGACACCTGGATTATTTGGAATCTGACCGGCGGCAGCCACGTCACCGACGTGACGAACGCCAGCCGTACGATGCTGATGAACCTGGAGACCCTGGACTGGGATGAAAGCATCCTCGAGATCATGGGAATTCCGCGTTCAATGCTGCCCAAGATTGTTCCCTCCAGCGATCCCGCGACCTGGGGCAAGACCCTGGCCGATGGCCCGTTTGGCGGCGAAATCCCGGTCTGCGGTGACCTTGGTGACCAGCAGGCGGCTACAGTAGGTCAGGCCTGCCTCAGCCCCGGTGAAGCCAAGAACACCTACGGCACAGGCTGCTTCATGATCATGAACACCGGTGAGGAAATTGTCCCATCCACCAGCGGTCTGCTAACCACCTTGTGCTACAAGTTTGGTGACAAGCCGGCCATCTATGCGCTGGAAGGATCGATCGCCATTACCGGCGCATTGGTACAATGGCTGCGTGACAACCTCAATTTCTTCGATTATTCACACCACATCGAAGATTACGCCAAGACAGTAGAGGATAACGGCGGCGTTTACTTCGTCCCCGCTTTCTCCGGCCTCTTTGCACCCTATTGGAGATCGGATGCACGCGGCGCCATCGTCGGTTTGACCCGCTACGTCAATAAGGGTCACATCGCCCGCGCGGCGCTCGAAGCTACCGCTTACCAAACTCGCGAAGTACTGGACGCCATGGAGAAGGACTCCGGCGTAAAGTTGACTGCCCTCAAGGTAGACGGCGGTATGGTCTACAACGACACCTTGATGCAGTTCCAGGCTGATGTTCTGGGCGTTCCGGTCGTACGGCCGAAGGTTGCAGAGACGACGGCGCTTGGTGCCGCCTATGCTGCCGGCCTGGCGGTTGGATTCTGGGAGAACGAGCAAGATATCCGCGATAACTGGGGCATTGACAAGACCTGGGAACCGAATCCGGAAAGCACAGCGGGAACAGAGAATTACCGCATGTGGAAGAAGGCGGTTACGCGCACATTCGATTGGGTTGAATAAGAGCAGATATACGACTCTCTAGCCGGGCGATTTTTCCTGGCTAGAGGTCGATTCAACTTTTCAAATGTTAAACAGTCCCAACTAAGGTACTGATAGTTAAAGGGCATTGCCGGAACTGCAAACGAAAGCAAACCATTCGTAGCGTCATTGGCAATGCCCTTTCTTTAGGGATTGGGGGAATTATGGCAAAATTCCATGCACTAATTATCGGTGGAGGAGCAACCGGTGGGGCCCTAGCTCATGACCTTGCTTTGCGTGGCTTGCAAGTCACGCTGGTCGAACGTCACGAGGTCACCTCGGGTACATCCGGGCGCCACCACGGGCTGCTGCACAGCGGCGGCCGTTATGCAGTCAAAGATCAAGAATCAGCTATTGAATGCATTGAAGAAAATATGATTCTGCGGCACATTATGCCGGGTACCCTGGAATTAAATGATGGTCTCTTCATCGCGTTAACGGATGAAGATGTCGAATATAGCAAAGATTTTATCGCTGGCTGCGCCGAATGTGATATTCCTACGCGGGTCTTGACGCGCGAAGAGGCGCTGGCGATGGAACCGAAGCTGAATCCGGCTATTAAAATGGCCGTACAGGTTCCTGACGGGACGATGGATGCCTGGCGGATGCCTATTCGTTTCTTCGCTACAGCGAAGAAAAATGGCGCGACAATCAAACGCTATACGGAAGTGCTGGAGATCAACAAACAGGGCGATACTGTTACCGGCGTGCGCGTACGGGACAATATAACCCTCAAGGAATACGACATCGGCGCTGATATCGTTATTAATGCTGCCGGCGCGTGGAGTGGGAAGATCGCGGAAATGGCCGGTGCTGATGTGCCGGTACGCCCCTCTCCCGGCATAATGCTGGCCGTTTACGGACGGCTTTGCAATATGGTCGTCAACCATCTGGCGCCGTCGAGTGACGGAGACATCATTGTTCCCATACGCGGACTGTCCGTTGTCGGCACAACATCCTGGGTCGTGGAAGATCCCGATGATTTAGGACTGCCGCAAGATCATGTTCAGCGCATGTGGGAAAAAGGCGCCGAGATGATTCCCGAGGTCGCGCAATCAAAATTCCGCGGGGCCTGGTCGGCAGCACGGCCGCTGGTCGGCGCACGTGGTGCTGACACCGGACGAGAATTAAGCCGGACATTCAAATGCTTCGATCATCTGGAAGACGGCGTCGAAGGTTTTGTAACCATTACCGGCGGCAAAGCCACCACAGCTCGCGGTATGGCTGAGGCAACGGCAAATGTTGTTTGTGGAAAATTAGGTGTGGACGAGCCCTGCCGCACGCGCGAAGTCGTAACCCTTCCACATACCGCTTTCTTCAATTAAGGAGATCGGAATGGCTGAACAAGTAGTTAAATTTAAAGTCTTTCGTTATAAACAAAACGGTTCTGCGCCTCAATACCAGACCTATTCGGTTACCGTCGATGAGGACACCACTGTTCTTGTAGCCCTACAAATGATCCGCTACAGCCAGGATCCAACCCTTGCGATACGCCACTCATGCCATCACGCAGCCTGCGGCACCTGTGGTATGCGCGTCAATGGCCAGGAAGTCCTTTCCTGTGTGACCAAAGTATTGGATCTGGGAACATCAACGGTTGTTGTCGAGCCTCTACAAAACATACCTCTCATTAGCGATTTGGTTGTGGATATGCAGCACTTTATGAATCGCTACAACCAGGCCGGCATGCCTTATATGCGCCGCAGCGAGTTTAATCCCGGAGCAACAGTTCCTGATGGGATCGATTTTTATCACCGAGTCGAAAATTGCATTGAATGCGGCATCTGTGTATCCGCCTGTCCAGTAGCGGGCAGCGACCCGCAATATTTGGGTCCGGCAGCTATGGCTGCCGGGTGGCGGGTGGTTGAGGAGCCGCGTGGCGAAGACGCATCGGATGTACTCGCTTGGGTTAACCAGGATCACGGCTGCTGGCGCTGCCATGTCGCTTATGAATGCAGTGAAGCCTGCCCGTCAGACGTCGATCCCGGCGGATCGATCATGAACTTAAGAAAACGCCTGATTTTTGGCGGTGGCGATTAACCGCGAAATTTAAACGGGAAATAGAATTATGGCACAACAAATTTCATCAACTAAAGAAGATACCCCTTCCCGGCCATTAACTGCCTGGTTTGACGTGCGCAAGCGCCGCGTCGGCTCTTGGGCATTTGCGTTGAACCGCCTGACCGGTCTGGGTTTGGTGCTTTATCTCTTCCTGCATCTTGCAGTGCTTAGCCTGCTGGTCCAGGGAGAAGAAGCCTGGGACCAATTTGTAGCCCTCGCCAAAAATCCGCTGTTCTTATTCTTGGACGTCGTGCTGATCTTCGGTTTACTATTCCACGCTCTTAACGGAATCCGTGTAGCCCTGGTCGGCATGGGTATAGGTATTAAAAGTCAGCGGTCTATGTTCTGGATTCTGGCGGCGATTGGTGCCATCTTATTGGTAATTTCAGCTTTTCTGGTATTTACCAAATAAGAGGAGGATCATCATGACTTCAGCAACAATCACTCGAGAAAAGAAGATAAGTAGAGCGGCTACACTATGGATCACCCAGGTGGTGTCCGGTTTGCTCTTAATCGTCATTCTGGCATTACATATGATCTCCCACCATTTCGTGGTGGAGGGTGGATTACGTGATTATCAACAGGTTCTTGCCTATGTCCAGAATCCATTAGTCTTCGTTCTGGAATTAGTCTTTATTGTCACCGCTACCGCCCATGCGCTGATCGGGGTTCGGGCTATCATTCTGGACATCGGCTTAAGTGAAGGGGCTAAACGAACGTTAAACTGGATTCTTGCTGTTATCGGTGTCATCACGCTTATTTATGGCGCCTGGCTGGCGATCGCTTTACAGCAACTTTAATTGTAATAACCGCGGTAGTTTAGGATTTTGGGGTGGGATACCCGGACCCCCGCCGTAGATAGTTGCTCGTGCATTCCGGGTTACAGATGGTAAAACGAATACGCACGCCGGTAATACCAATGGCGGATTGGGAATGGATGTGGGCGCCTTACGATGCGCCCACTTACCAATTGATACTTGATCAAATCAATTCTCAGGACATCGTTTTGGAAATAGGCGCCGGTGATTTGCGGTTAAGCCGGAAAATAGCCCAGATAGCAAAGAAGGTTTATGCCTTGGAGCTAAACCAACTTCTGCTAGAACGATCAAGCGACGATCTAGCCGCAAATCTGGAAACAATAAACGGCGATGCGCGCATGGTTTCTTTTCCAAATGACATTACCGTGGCTGTTTTACTCATGCGGCACTGCACTCATTTCTCATTATACTTTGACAAACTCAGGGAGTGCGGCTGCCAGAGGTTGATCACTAACGCGCGCTGGGGTATGAATGTGGAAACAATCAACCTGGAATCACCCCGCGGCAGTTATCAGAACCTACAAATTGGCTGGTTCGCCTGCCGCTGCGGAAATCGTGGGTTCAAAACAGGCCCGGCTCAATTATTAACGGAGGCAGTTGCCGATCAAGTCTGGGAACTTGATTCATGCCCTCTGTGTAGGGCTTGATCGTTTTTTGCCATCTACTAAAAATTGAATTTTCGTCAACCAAGGGGTTGTCATGGTAGGTATCGTCATTGTTTCACACAGCGCCAAGCTTGCTGAAGGCGTCTATGAATTAGCCAATCAGATGGTTCAGGGCAAAGTTCCCCTAGCCTTCGCCGGCGGAATTGAAGATCCGGAAAATCCGATTGGCACGGATGCAATGAAAGTGTTGGAGGCTATTCAGTCCGTCTACAGTGATGAGGGCGTAGTTGTTCTTATGGACCTGGGTAGCGCCCTGCTAAGCACCGAGCTAGCCCTTGAGTTTCTGGAACCGGAACAAAGCGAACATGTTTATCTAACGGCCGCCCCGCTTGTTGAGGGTGCCATGGCCGCGGCCGTACAGGCCTCAATCGGTGGCACGCCACAGCAGGTAATTGAGGAAGCAAGAGGCGCTCTGTTAATGAAAGCTGGCCAACTAGAGGAAGTGGAACTGGTGGAAGCCGCTGCCGCCACACCGGTAGAACTGGTAGAGCGTGCAGCGCATCAGCTAATGCTCACCATCCCCAACAAACTCGGCCTTCATGCGCGTCCTGCAGCTTTATTTGTGGCCAAAGCCGGGGAATTTCAATCTGATATCCTGGTTTTCAAAGCCGATAAACAGGCCAACGCGAAGAGCATCAACCAGGTGGCCATGTTAGGTGCCCGCCAGGGAGATGAAATCCGCATCGTGGCCATGGGGAAAGACGCCCTGGAAGCGCTGGACGCTCTACAGGACCTGGCGAATAATAATTTCGGCGACAAAGAAGATCTCGAGGAATCGCCGCCGTCTCTTCGCAAAGAGACGGCGGCAGGTGTCGAGAGTGTTTTAACGGGAATCGCCGCCTCTCCCGGTATAGCCATCGGCCCGGCGGCTCTTTATAAACCCAGTCTTCCCCCGGTCGATAAATATCATATCGAAGATACGAAAAAGGAATGGGCACGACTAGAAATAGCGATAGGCGAGGCCGTAGAAGAGGTTAAACAGCTTCTGAGCCAGGCTGTAAAACAAGTTGGCAAATCAGAAGCGGCAATTTTTGAAGCACATTCACTCATGCTCCAGGATCCGGAACTTACGCAAAGCGTTCGGCAGCTCCTGATCTCTGAAGAGATAAACGCCGAGGCGGCCTGGCTGGATACGATTACCAAAACGGCCGATGGATATCGGGCATTAGACAGCGCTTACATGCAAGCACGTGCCGCCGACGTTGAGGACATCGGCCAACGCGTGCTGCGTAAATTAATGGCCCTGGAGCCTCCTTCGCTAGAGTTTACTGAGCCATCGATACTCATCGCCGCCGATCTCTCACCGTCTGACACCGCCAGGCTCGATCCGTCCAAAGTGCTGGGCATCTGTACGGAACTCGGTGGAGCAACCGCACACAGCGCGATTTTGGCCCGCGGCCTGGGTATTCCGGCCGTGGTAGGTATTGGATCCGCTTTATGGACCGTTGAAGATCAACAGCTAATCGCCATTGACGGCACAAGCGGGTTTTTATGGTTAGAGCCATCTGAGGTTGAACTGAGCGATTTGCGCACTCAGCAAGAACAATGGCAGGAAGAACAAAAAATGGCACGCCTGGAAAGCAGAGAACCGGCCGTTACACTGGACGGCCAGTCTATTGAAATCGCGGCAAATATCGGCAGCCCGAAGGATATCTCAGTCGCCATCGATTTTGGGGCCGAGGGCGTGGGCTTATTCCGTACCGAGTTCCTATTCCTGGATCGCGCAACAGCGCCAAGCGAAGAAGAACAATACAAGGCGTATCGCCAGACGGCCGAAGCTTTAGGTGAGCTTCCCTTAATAATCCGCACATTGGATGTCGGCGGCGATAAACCATTACCATATCTCGACCTGGGAGAGGAAGAAAACCCCTTCCTGGGTTGGCGCGGAATTCGCTTCTGCCTTGATACCCCAGAGATTTTCAAACCCCAACTCAGGGCAATCTTACGCGCAGGGGCCAACTACAATGTAAAAATGATGTTCCCCATGATTGGAACGATCGATGAAATCCGTAAGGCTAAAAGCATCCTTGCAGAGGTCAAGACGGAGTTGGCCAGGGAGCAGGTACCGTTTAACGAAAACATGGACGTGGGCATCATGATCGAAGTGCCTTCGGCCGTGGCGATTGCCGACATTTTAGCCTCCGAGGTTGACTTTTTCAGCATCGGTACAAATGATCTGACCCAATACACAATGGCCGCAGATCGTGGGAACAGTCAGGTCGCCGGTCTTGCCCAGGCGCTGAATCCGGCCGTATTACGATTGATTAAACAAACAGTCACTGCCGGTCATGCCGCCGGGATTTGGGTGGGTATGTGCGGCGAACTGGCAGGTAACTCTAAGGCGACCGCGCTTCTGGTCGGACTCGGCCTGGACGAGTTGAGCATGAGCGCGCCTTCAATCCCCTCCGTAAAAGAGGTCATACGAAACATTACGCTGGAGGAAGCACAACTCCTGGCCGAAACCGTCATGAACCTGGATTCGGCACTCGCTGTCTCCGAGTATCTGGCCTCTTCAGCGATCTGATTTAAGCCCCTATTTCAATTCATCCGGTTATGTTGTAGAATACCGACATAATGAATTCACGTTATGACAACAACAGGTTGGAAACGGCCGATGTGACCTGGTTGTCAATCATCAGACGTATCTTCCCATTCCTGTTGTTTTTGTTGTTGGTCGGTGGCGGACTGGCGGCAACTTACATATTCTTCAGCCCGGCTGAAGGCCAGGCCAAAGCGGTCTCTGCGGTGAGAAGCAGCGGGTTATCAGCTCCTTTCCTCAAGCCTGTCCCGGCAAAACCCGTGGTCCAGCGCATGGCGCAAAGTCCCGCCCCGCTGCGCATTGCCATTATTTCCGGTCACCGTAACTACGATTCCGGAGCAGTCTGCGAAGACGGGCTGACAGAAGTAGATGTTAATTACAATATAGCACGTACCGTTATTGACGATTTGCAAGGTTATGGTATTCGTGCCTGGCTTTTAGATGAATTTGACGAACGATTGTACGACTTCAGCGGCACAGCATTAGTATCCATTCATGCTGATTCCTGTGATTATTACGGCGATGAGGCAACCGGCTATAAGATCGCCGGCTCCTATATGACCGAATCAACATTATTGCTGGATTGTATGAATACGGTATATAGCGAAGTAACAAACCTGCCTTATCATGCAAACACAGTGACTCCGGATATGGCAGATTATCATGCTTTTCGGGAGATTGCGCTCGGCACCCCAGCAATAATTATTGAAACAGGCTTTATGAATCTGGATCGTGAATTCCTTACCACAGGCGCCGAAGTACCCTCCAGGGCTATTACTGAAGGGATTCTTTGTTACGTTAATGCGGTCCGTGGTGATGTAACAGACGCATTAGCCGATTCTTCATAAAAAGATTCGACGATTTCATAAAGGGACCTTGAAATATGGCAGCAGCACTCATGCAACAAGCCAGGAAAGCAATCCGCGAAGGGCGCCTCGTTGATGCACGCCGCCTGCTGCGGCAGGTTATTCATGAAGAACCGAATAATCATGCGGCCTGGCTCCTGCTCGCTCGCGCCACGCCTGACAAGAAACTTGCTGCACAATACATCGATCGGGCACGTTATCTCCAACCGGACAGCCCCCTTGTACAACGTGCCGAAGAAGATCTTGCCGCTAACAAAACGGCCGCTACAACTAAATTCTCCTACAGCTGGCTCTTGCTGCCAATCCTGGTGGGAACGCTGTTAATTCTTGGCCTGGTGGGCCTTAACTACCGGCAGAGCGCGCATCAGCAGGTTGTCTTAAAGCCCTTTGAGAGCGTTGATCGGGTTGCCGCGGCGCCTGCAGATACTACCCAAGAGGAGCCAGCAAGGACTTTTGAAACAAGTGCGAAAAACCTTCCTGATAGCGGGCGGAATTCGCAGCCGACTCCTTCTCCGTCCGGGCCGCAAACTCAGGATGAAACTGTGGTAGTGGAGGAATCTCCTGAAATCGAAGAAACTCCTGTACCAATGACTATTTCAGATTCCAATCAGGCTCTTCCTTCGGCGATATTAATGGGGATTGATAAAGAATCTGCAGCAAACGAATCGGACACGCCAACCAGAGAGGCTTTACCGAATTCAACGCCTGTGGCAGAAGATGGAAAGGATGAGCAAGCTGAAAAACCCGGCTCCGATGCGAGTTTACCTGAATCAGACCTTAATACGGCCGTCGATGAGACAGATCCCAATGAGACAAACGCGGATCTGGCGATGGCCGCAGATGACACAATTACTGATGCAGATATGGAACTGGAAACTCAGGACCTCGAAGATACCGAAAGCGAAGTCATTATTGAGGACGATACCGCGAACGATGATTTCGCCCAAACTGATGATCGCTGGATTGATGTCAATCTAACCACGCAAACCCTCACAGCATACGAGGGGCAAACCCCCGTCCTTTACTCGCTTATCTCCAGCGGCATGTGGCAGTTTCCAACAGTAACCGGCCAGTTCCATACCTATATGAAATACGAATATCAGGATATGTCCGGTTATCATCTTGGTTATAATTATGACCTGGCTGACGTGCCCCATGTCATGTATTTCTTTGAAGACTATGCCATTCATGGCGCTTACTGGCATAATAATTTCGGCACTCCTATGAGTCATGGCTGCGTGAATGTCAATCTGCCGGATGCCGCATGGCTCTACAATTGGGCACCTGTGGGTACACTCGTCAACGTACATTATTAATCCTGCCTCCCTGGGTAAAGGGAGCTATGGAGGAGGGACATAATATGCCGCTCAACATCATAGTCGGCTGCCAATGGGGTGATGAAGGGAAAGGTCACATCACCGATCTGCTGGCATCCGAGGCCAGCATCGTTGCCCGCTACAGCGGTGGCGATAATGCCGGGCACACTGTCACAATCAAGGACGAAACTTATAAACTACACCTGATCCCTTCCGGCATTATCCATTCAGGTGTCACATGCCTGGTCGGCAATGGCGTCGTACTGAATCCTGAAGTCTTTTTACGGGAAATGGATGGGTTGGCTAAAAGAGGAATTGATGTCAGTCCGGATAGGCTTCGAATCAGCCACAAGACGCATCTGATTACACCGGCGCATATCGCCCAGGATAAAGCACGGGAAATCAGTCGTGGCGCTGAAGCCATCGGCACCACCCTGCGCGGTATCGGTCCGGCATACACCGATAAGTACAGTCGCACCGGCCTCCGCGCCGGCCAATTCACCGACAGGAAAACTCTTGCCGATGCCGTTTACGCCCATATAGATGCCCATAATCAAATCCTTGTCAACACCTATCACATGGAGGCTCTTGATGCGGCGCAAATTGCTGCCGATTTTGACGGTTACGCGGAGCGTCTGGCGCCTTATCTTGTAGACAGCGAACTGGTCATCGACGAGGCGATCAATGCCGGATTACCGGTCCTGGCGGAAGGGGCACAGGGCACCTTGCTCGATATTGATCACGGTACTTATCCATTTGTCACCAGTTCAAACCCAACCGCAGGTGGCGCCTTAACCGGACTCGGCATCGGCCCCAAACATGTCGGCCGTATCGTTGGGGTTGCCAAAGCGTTCACAACGCGTGTCGGCAGCGGTCCATTCCCAACAGAACTGGCAGGCGCGGCAGCGCTGCGTTTACGTGGGACAGGGGAAAATCCCTGGGATGAATATGGGACAACAACAGGAAGACCGCGACGCGTGGGCTGGCTCGATCTCGTTATCTTGCATCACGCGCGCAGGACAAACAGCCTGACCGAATTTGTGATTACGAAGCTGGATATTTTGAGCGGTTTTAAGGAGATTCCCGTTTGTGTAGCCTATGATCTCCACGGGCAGCGCATTGAGCACATTCCCGCCGATCTGCGAACGCTTGGAGAATGTCTGCCTATCTACGAAACGTTACCCGGCTGGTCTGAAGATATCATGAGCGCGCGCCGCCTGGAGGATCTCCCGGCAAACGCGCGCCAGTACGTGGATTTCATCACCGAAAAAACCGGCGTTCCGGTCAGCTACATCAGTGTAGGACCGGGCAGAGAACAGTTTATTCCTCTTCCCTAAATGTGAATGGGCTCGCCCTCAACCCCGTGAGCAGCTTCCATTAATACTTCGCTTAGAGTGGGGTGGGCGTGTACATTACGGGCGATTTCTTCGGCCGTTAATTCGGCATTATGGGCCAAGGTAAGTTCCGGAAGCAGTTCTGTGACGTCAGGCCCTACCATATGAGCCCCAAGAATTTCGCCATATTTTGCATCGGCAACGATCTTCACAAAGCCATCCTTTTCACCTAAACCCAGCGCCTTACCATTAGCAATGAAGGGGAACTTGCCGATGTTCACTTCATAACCGGCTTCCTTAGCCTGCTCTTCTGTATAACCAAAACTGGCAACCTGGGGGACGGAATAAGTACAGCGCGGCATCATCTTAAAGTCTAAAGTGACCGTCTCATGCCCGGCAATCGTTTCCGCGGCAATGATGCCCATGGCCGAGGCAATGTGCGCCAGGCGGAAATCAGTCGCCACATCGCCAAGGGCGTAGATATTGGGCACGTTCGTACGCATATGCTCATCAATATCAATGTTGCCACGATCGGTCAACTTGACCCCAGCGGCTTCCAGTCCGATATTTTCCACATTAGGCTGGAAGTTGATCGCTAACATGATCTGGTCTACCTCGAGCGATGCCCCATCCTGTAAAGTCACTTTCACACCGCTATCCAACTTCTCGACGGTTTCAACCCTGGCGCCGGTTTGGAAATTAACACCCAACTTCTTATAGGCCTTCTCCAAAACGTCGGAAACCTCCGGATCTTCATTAGGAAGGAGATGGGGCATCATCTCTAAAATCGTTACATCCACACCATAATTAGCCCAAATATAGGCGAATTCAACCCCAATCGCGCCTCCGCCAACGATGACAATGCTTTCAGGAACGCTGTCCGAAGTGATTCCCTCAACATAGGAGATTATCCGTTCACCATCAAATTCCACTCCCGGCAGCGTGCGCGGCCGTGCGCCGGTGGCGATTATTATTGAACCTGCTTCTAAAGTTTTCTCGCCGCCATCATTCAAGGTGATCTGAATCGAATGGCTGCCGGTCAACTGGCCGGTCCCTTCATAAACATCGATATTATGCTTCTTCATCAAGAAGCCAACGCCTTTCACAAGACGCTGAGATACCTGACGACTGCGCTTGAAAGCAGTGCCATAATCAAGCTCTAAATCTTTAAAGCTAAAACCAAATTCTTTACTTCGATGCTGCAAGGTGTGAGCAACTTCGGCGTTTTTCAATAAAGATTTCGTGGGTATGCAGCCAATATTCAGGCAAACCCCGCCCATGAATTCTTTTTCTATGACCGCTACTTTCTGTCCTAATTGGGCAGCGCGAATAGCAGCAACATAACCACCTGGGCCGGCGCCCAGAACAACCACATCATACTGGTCAGCCATATTTCTCTCCGTGGTAAATTGTGAGGATTTGTGCAATAGCAGTCAGACGGTTACTTGTTTAGAAAGGCTTAATAAAACCTGCCATCTGACAGCAACTAATTATACCTTCATTACCTTTGATTATCACCTTCGAACACTATTTGGTTATAATATCGACAATGGGATTTCCTCTTTGGACTTTATTCGGCATGGGTGTTACCGCCGCCGGCGCGATGCTTATGCTGATCATCGCCTACATCGCCCAGTCACCAAAATTGCTGAGACGACTGGGGCTATCCGGTTCACGCATCGACCTGAGAGCGCGCACCTTTACCGGTTATGCGCTGGCTCTGCTGCTTCTGGCATTTGGCTTTTTCATCGCCGGCGTCCCTCTAGGTACGACACAATCACCGGCCGCTGAAGTCGCGGCTGCCACAGCAGTTCGTGACACAAATGAATCAGGCGCCATGGCACCTATTGCTTCGGCAACGCCCGGAGCTGCTGCCGAGGGCACTGAAGAGAATGAACCGGTCGAGACTAATGAACCGGCGGCAAGCGATGAACCCCTCGAACCGGTTACCGGTGCTTTCGCCGGTTCGCCTTCCTCTGCACAAACAGCAACCGCCGAAACTGAGGCTTTAGGGTCTGAGGAAGCACCCACCGCCACAAGAACACCGCTGCCGA
>Ga0316583_10000042_pt1 | contig 24815 bp, 24 predicted proteins | sample J_170502JBrBrA_D_FD_204513 | JGI IMG/M metagenome (GOLD analysis project Ga0316583, IMG submission 204513) | Rhizosphere microbial communities from salt marsh grasses in Alabama, United States - J_170502JBrBrA | ecosystem: Host-associated > Plants > Roots > Rhizosphere | place: USA: Alabama... | reverse complement strand
TCATTGAGGAAGGCCTCAAGACCCGCCAGGAAGCGGCGCGCCAGGCCATGCAGGTCATCGACAGTCAGGCGCTGCACTTTATGGGGTGGATACGCTCCCTGGACGCGGTGTCCACCATCCGCGCCTACCGGGAACAGGCCGAGCAGTTGCGCGAGACCGAGCTGGCCAAGGCGCGGCGGCGTCTGGCGCGGGGTGAGTCCGCGGAAGAGGTGTTGCAGCGCTTGGCCCACACCCTGACCAACAAACTCACCCACTCCCCCAGCGCCCAGATCCGCCAGGCCGGTTACGACGGGCGTGTTGAACTGCTCGCTGCGGCCCGTGAGCTGCTGGATATAAAAGACTCCGACACGTGACAGCGGCGGTCGCCCCATGAAGCCTTCTCTGCTGCATAAGTTTGAGAATTTGTCTGATCGCCTGCAGGAATTGAGCGCCCTGCTGGCCGACCCGGACACCATTCACGAACAGCAGCGCTTTCGCGCCCTGTCCAAGGAATACGCCCAGATCAACCCCATCATCTCCTGCTATGAACGCTACAAGTCTGTCCTGGCCGATATCACCGGCCTGCAGGAGATGGCCCGAGACAAGGATGCGGGAATGCGCCAGATGGCACAGGAAGAGTTGGGCCAGGCCGAGGAAAAAAAAGAGGCCCTGGAGCGGGAACTGCAGATGCTGCTGATCCCCCCCGACCCCCACGACGAGAGCAACACCTTTCTCGAAATCCGCGCCGGCACCGGCGGCGACGAGGCGGCCATCTTCGCCGGGGACCTGTACCGCATGTACACCCGTTACGCCGAGACCCGCGGCTGGAAGATCGAGATCCTCAGTGAACACGAGGGCGAACACGGCGGCTACAAGGAGATTATCCTGCGCGTCATCGGCCAAAACGTATACTCGCGGCTGAAGTTCGAGTCCGGCGTGCACCGGGTGCAGCGAGTGCCGGTGACCGAGTCCCAGGGGCGCATTCACACCTCCGCCTGCACCGTGGCTGTGCTGCCGGAACCGGAAGAGGTGGAGGCAGTGGAGATCAACCCGGCCGAGCTGCGCGTCGACACCTATCGCGCCTCCGGCGCCGGCGGCCAGCACGTGAACAAGACCGACTCGGCGGTGCGTCTCACCCACCTGCCCACCGGCATCGTGGTGGAATGCCAGGATGAGCGCTCACAGCACAAGAACCGCGCCCGCGCCCTCACCCTGCTGCGGGCCAAGCTGCTGGCCGCCGAGGAAGAGCGCCAGTTCACCGAACAGGCCCAGACGCGGCGCATGCTGGTGGGCAGCGGCGACCGCTCCGAGCGCATCCGCACTTATAACTTCCCCCAGGGGCGGCTCACCGATCACCGCATCAACCTGACATTGTATAAATTGGAGAGCATAATCGAAGGTGACCTGGACCAGGTCATCGAACCGTTGATCCAGGAACACCAGGCCAATCAATTGGCCGCCGTTGCAGAAGCAGTTGAATAAGGAGCTCATCGCAACTGACCCAAGCGGGGTAACGATGGCGATCGAGATCGAAAAAGCACTCAGCCTGGCGGCATCGCAACTCGACCCGGTGTCGTCATCCCCGTCACTGGACGCCGAAATCCTGCTCAGCCACGTTATGGACAAACACCGCGCCCACCTGCGCGCCTGGCCTCAGGAGCGATTAACACCGCAACAGAAACACACCTTTGAAAACCTGGTGGCGCGGCGCCGGGCGGGCGTTCCCATCGCCTACATCATCGGCCGCCGGGAATTCTGGTCCCTGGAATTTCACGTCACCCCCGACACCTTGATCCCACGACCGGAGACGGAGTTGGTGGTGGAACACGCCCTGCTGCGCCTGCCCGCGGAGGGCACCCACCGGGTCGCCGACCTGGGCACCGGCAGTGGCGCCATCGCCCTGGCCGTCGCCCACGAGCGTCCGGGGTGTACGGTCATCGCCACCGACAACTGTGCCGCCGCCCTGTCCATCGCCCGCTGGAACGCCGCGCGCCTGAAGATCACCAACGTGGAGTTCCACCGCGGCGACTGGTATCAACCCCTGGCCGGCGCGCGTTTCCACGTGCTGTGCAGCAACCCGCCCTATGTCCGCGAAGACGACCCGCACCTGACCCGCGGCGACCTGCCCCACGAACCCGAGGCCGCCCTGGTGGCGGGCGAGACCGGCGTGGAGGCCCTGCAGATCATCATCAGCGGCGCCCAGCGCCACCTGCACCCCGGCGGCTGGCTGATCCTGGAACACGGCTACGACCAGGCCGACGAGGTCACCCACCGCCTGCGCCAGCAGGGCTTCGAGGATATCGAGAGCCACTGCGACATCGCCGGGCAGTCGCGGGTGGCGGTGGGAAAGGCTCCATCGTAGATGGAGCGTTCCGAGTTTCGGGTTACGGGTTTCGAGTTAAAAAACTGATCGCAGGTCAATGAAGGGTTCGATTCAATTTTTTCCCTCTCCCGCAGGCAGAGTGGGGTGGATCAGTGGTGTTTGATCCCTTCCCCCTCTCAGGGAGAAGGTTAGGATGAGGGGGATCAAAAAAGTGATTGCGGTTTCTATTACTCCCCCTCACCCCGGCCCTCTCCCTGGGAGGGAGAGGGAGCGAAATAAACGCTTCAGAGAGGTCGTAGCATATTGTCGACCTGCGACCCTGGTCAAAGTCGGTTAACATACCCACCGGTGCTATTAAGAACGAAAAATCATGGAAGGCAACCCCGTCAAAATCCCAAGACCCCTGGTAAACCAGCTGCTGCACCACGCGCAGCTCGGCAGCGACCATGAGATCTGCGGGCTGGTGGCGGCGCGGGACGGGCATCCGACCCGCGTGGTGCCCGTGGCCAACATCGCCGCGGAGCCGGCGACCCGTTATGAGATGGACCCCAAGGGACTGATCGACGCCATGCGCGAGATACGCGAGGGCGGGGAGACGCTGTTCGCCATCTATCACTCCCACCCCTGCAGCCCGGCCGCGCCGTCCGCCATCGACACCGCCCAGGCCAGTTATCCGGAGGCGCTGTATCTCATCGTGTCGCTGAATACAAAAGGGATACTTGAAATGCGGGGGTACCGACTAACTGACAGCGCCTTTGATGAGGTGGTGCTGGAGATTGAATAGAGTCGGTCGCAGGTCGCAGGTCGCAGGTCGCAGGTCGCAGGTCGCAGGTCGACAACATGTTAGACCTACTTGGAGCGTTTATTCACCCTCTCCCTCCCAGGGAGAAGGCAAGCCCGTAGTGTTCGCCGCCGTCCGTCGCGAGCCGGTTCAAGGGGGTCAGCTTTTTGATCCCCCTCATCCTAACCTTCTCCCTGAGAGGGAGAAGGGATCAAACACCGCTGATCGATTCCCCTCTTCCCAAGGGACGGGGAAGAGAGAAGAGAATAGAGCTTCCTTGACTTGCGACCTGAGACCTGCGACTTGCGACCTTATTACATTACGAGCTGAGCTTTTTTTTGAGTAACTCATTCACCTGCGCCGGATTCGCCTTCCCCTGCGTCGCCTTCATCACCTGGCCGACGAAGAAGCCGAACAGTTTGTCTTTGCCGCCGCGGTAGGCCGCCACGTTGTCCGGGTTGGCGGCCATGACATCGTCGATGACCTTCTCGATAGCCCCGGTGTCGGTGACCTGTTTGAGGCCTTTCTTTTCGATCACCGTATCCGCGTCGCCCCCGCCGTTCCACATGGCCTCGAACACCTGCTTGGCGATCTTGCCGGAGATGGTCTCGTCGGAGATGCGCTGGATCATGCCGCCCAGCATGGCGGCGCTCACCGGGCTGTCGGCGATGTCCAGGCCGGCCTTGTTGAGGGCGCCGGCCAAATCGCCCATGACCCAGTTGGCCGACATCTTGGCCTCGCCGCCGGAGGCCTTTTCCACCGCCTCGAAGAAGTCCGCCGTCTCGCGGGCGGCGGTGAGCACGCTGGCCTCGTAGGGGGTCAGGCCGTATTCGTAGACGAAGCGTTCTTTTTTGTCGTCGGGCAGTTCCGGCAGGGTGGCGCGCACCTCCTCGATGAACGCATCGGCGAGCTCCACCGGCAGCAGGTCGGGGTCAGGGAAGTAGCGGTAGTCGAACGCCTCTTCCTTGGCGCGCATGGAGCGGGTCTCGCCCTTGTCCGGGTCGTAGAGGCGCGTCTCCTGTACCACCTTGCCGCCGCCTTCCAGCAGCTCCGCCTGACGCTCGATCTCGAACAGGATGGCGCGCTCGACGAAGCGGAATGAATTGAGGTTCTTGATCTCAGCGCGGGTGCCGAACTTCTCCTCACCCGCCGGCCGTATGGAGACGTTGGCGTCGCAGCGGAACGAGCCCTCCTGCATGTTGCCGTCGCAGATTTCCAGATAGCGCACCAGGGAGTGGATCTTCTTCATGTAGGCCACCGCCTCCTTGGCCGAGCGCATGTGGGGCTCGGATACCAGTTCGATCAGCGGCGTGCCGGCGCGGTTGAGGTCGATGCCGCTGGCCCCGTGAAAGTCCTCGTGCAGGGACTTGCCGGCGTCTTCTTCCAGGTGGGCGCGGGTGATACCCACGGTCTTGGTCTCGCCCTCGCCCAGCTCGATATGGACCTGGCCGCCGGCGACGATGGGCAGTTCGTACTGGCTGATCTGGTAGCCCTTGGGCAGGTCGGGATAGAAATAATTCTTGCGCGCGAACACCGAGCGGCGGGTGATGTCGCCGCCGATGGCCAGCCCCAGCTTCACCGCCATGCGCACCACTTCTTCATTGAGCACCGGCAGGGTCCCGGGCATGCCCAGGTCCAGGGCACAGGCCTGTGTGTTGGGCAGGGCCCCATAGGCCGTGGATGCCCCGGAGAATATCTTGCTCTTGGTCGACAGCTGGATATGGATCTCCAGGCCGATCACCGTCTCCCATTGCATCGTTTGCGCCTCTTAATTCCTGGTCATAGATGATTGTTATTTGTCACGGCCGGCGGACAGGCGACGCGCCTGCTCGGCGATACCCGCAGTATAGCCGCCCAGTTTATCAAGGCGCCTGATTTCATCAAGCGCCAGGCGGGCCTGGTCGTAACGCCCCATGGTGATGAGCAGGTCCACCGTGTCGAGGCGGAAATCCAAGTCCCGGGGCATCAGCGTCGCGGCCTCATCGGCCAACTTCACCGCCGCCGGGTAGTCGCCCAGGGCGGCCATATAGCGGCTCTTGATGGTCAACGTATAGGCCTTGTTGCGACCCGTGTTTGTCGGGTTGGACTGGGCCGCATTGATAAGAGACAGGACAGCGCCGCGGGACAGGCGGCAGGTACCCTTAGTCTGACACATGACCAGTTGCCCTAACCAGTTGGCGTCGTTGCTGATGAAAGGCACGGTCTTCAAGCGATGCTCAAGCATGGTGACGATTCCCGGGGGTAGAGGCTGCTGCATGGATTGATAGGTGATGATCAGGCCGAACAACCCGCCTGCGAAGTTTTTGTCCGCCAGTGTGGCGCGGGAGAAATATTTACGGGCGTTCTGGAAGTCGCTTTCGGGGTGCTGCTTGTTGTGCATCATGCGGGTATAGAACAGTCCCCCGACCATGTAGTTGGCTCGGGGCGAATGGGGGTGGTGCTGCAGTTGCTGAACGGCAAAACGACTGATATCGCTCCACCGATCGGCGCGCACCGCGGTGGCGTACCCCAGCACCAGGACGAGCAAAAACAGCCCGCCGTAAACCGCGTGGCGGTAACGCCCCACGGACACCGCCAACCGGTAGAGATAAAACACCGCGGCCAATAACACCGGCACCATAGGCAGGTAGTTGCGGTGTTCAAACACAAGCTCCAGGGGAAAGATGGTGGACTCCATGACGTGACCGGCGTAGAAAAACAGCACCGCCAGAGTCAGCAACGGCGCCTTGCGGCGCAGCACGACCGCCGCGGTCAGCAGCGCCCCATGGCCGGCAATGGCCGCCGCGGTGGTCCAGGGTAACGCCAGGCTTCGCGAGACGGTGAAGTCATCGTGAAAAAACCCCAGTGAGCCCGACAGCGGAAACAGTATCCAATACAGATAACGCCACAACACCCGCGCCTCGGTCATCAGCCGTTCGGACAGGGTAAAGTCCCGGGACTGATAACCATGCAGCGCCCAATCCGGGACGATCATCAGCGATAACACCAGCACCGCGGCGGGCAGCGCCACCGTGACGACGAAAAACACCGTCAAGGCCTTGCGCCCCCGGGCGGTGGGGGTCTCAAAACGAAACAGCACCGCCTCCAGTACCAGCATGAACAGCGGCAACAAGGCGCCGTTTTCCTTGCTCAGCACCGCCAGCGGCGCGAACACCAGCACCCCCGCAACCACCAACGGCATGCCGGTCTTGTCATCATCCATGCGCAAACGGCCCCACAGGTAGCAGATCAGGCCACCCAGCGTAAAGAAGGCCGACAGCTCGTTCATGCGCTGCACGATATACAGCACGCTGCTGAGATTCAGGGGGTGGAGCAGCCACACAGCGCAGGCCACCGCACTCAACACCTTGATATGCAACTCCGGCAGCGCGGGGGCGAAGCGCCGCCGGTAGGCGGTGAGGATCAGCCAGCTCAGGATGAACACCGCCGCCCCATTGGCCATGTGGATGACCACATTGGTGACCTTGAAACCATGGGCATGCAGCCCGCCGGCATAACGGTTCAGTGCGAAGGTCACCATACTCAACGGCCGGCCGAGCGGGCCGCTGTGCCCCGTCAAGGCGGCCTCCTTCAGCGCAGGCAGTGTCAGCGACGTCACGGCGAGGTGCGGGTTGGAGCCGATAACCAATGTGTCATCGAACAAAAACGGCCCTGACAGCCCGGGCCGGTACACCGCGTAGGTGGCGCATAGAATCGCCGCCAACAGGACCAGGACTGTGAGGTTCTCGATGCGATTAGGGCTGGTGTTCACCATGCGGTGGTTCCCGTCGGGCCGGGGATTTTGCCTGGATGCTTTATAGCTCGCAGGTCTCAGGTCAGGGTTTGTTTTGACTTGCGACCTATGACTCCTTTATTAAGCGAACTGCTCCGGTATACGCCGGTGCCAATCGGTCACTTGCTGGTATTGATGCGCGACATTGAGCAGGCGCTCTTCGGCGAAGTAGTCGCCGATAATCTGCAACCCCACCGGGCGGCTGCCGGCGAATCCCACCGGGATGGACATGCCCGGCAGGCCGGCGAGATTCACCGGGATGGTATACACATCCGACAAATACATGGTGACCGGGTCGTCCACCTTCTCTCCCAGGTTGAACGCGGCCGTGGGGGCGGTGGGGGTCATGATCACATCCACTTTCTGGAACGCCTGGACGAAGTCCTCTTTGATGAGGCGGCGCAGTTTCTGCGCCCGCAGGTAGTAGGCGTCGTAGTAGCCGGCGGACAGCACGTAGGTGCCGACCATGATGCGCCGCTTGACCTCGGCGCCGAAGCCCTCGCCGCGGCTGCGCATGTACATGTCCAGCAGATCCTTGGGCTGCTCGCAGCGATAGCCGAAGCGCACACCGTCGTAACGGGACAGGTTGGATGAACACTCGGCGGGGGCCACCACGTAGTACACCGGCACTGCCAAGTGGGTGTGGGGCAGACTGATCTCGATGACTTCGGCGCCGAGGCGACGGTATTCATCCAGTGCCGCCTCCACCGCCTTGGCGGTGTCCGCATCCAGACCGGCCTCCATATATTCCTTGGGCAGGCCGATCTTGAGACCCTGCAGTGAGTTGCCCAGGCCCGCCGTGTAATCCGCCACTGGGTGATCCACGCTGGTGGAGTCGCGCGCGTCGAACCCGGCCATGACAGCCAGCAGCATGGCCGCGTCCTCGGCGGTGGCCGTCATGACGCCGCCTTGGTCGAGGCTGGAGGCGAAGGCGATCATGCCGTAGCGTGACACGCGCCCGTAGGTGGGCTTGATGCCGGTGACGCCGCACAGGGCCGCGGGCTGGCGGATGGACCCGCCGGTGTCGGTGCCGGTGGCCGCCGGGGCCAGGCGCGCCGCCACCACCGACGCGGATCCGCCCGATGACCCACCGGGCACGGCCGCGAGGTCCCAGGGGTTTTTCACCGCGCCGTAGTAACTGGTCTCGTTGGAAGAGCCCATGGCGAACTCATCCATGTTGGTCTTGCCCAACAACACCATCCCGGCGCGGTTGAAGCGCTCTACGGTGGTGGCATCGTAAGGGGCGATGAAGTTGTCCAGCATGTGCGAGCCGCAACTGGTCTTCACGCCCTTGGTGCAGAAGATGTCCTTCTGGGCCAGGGGAATGCCGCACAAGGCACCGGCCGTCCCGGCCCGCAGTTGCCGGTCCGCCTCGCGCGCCCGTTCCAGGGCCAACTCGCCGGTGACGGTGATGTAACCGTTGAGCTGCGGGTCGTGGCGTTCGATACGCGTGAGAAAGTGTCGCGTCAATTCCTCGCTGGAAAAGGCCTTGCTGCGCAGGCCGCGGGACATTTCCGACAAGGTGTGTTTGTGCATGGACGAGCTCGACCGGAATATTTGTTTTATCTTGTTGATTATAAAATGATAAAATTAACAGTCACGGGGCAGCTAATGTGTTGCGGCAATCATTCGATAACCTTGGGGACGAGATACAGGCCCGCCTCCACCCTGGGTGCGACGGTTTGCAGAATCTCCCGTTCGTCGACCTCGGTCACCTGGTCCTTGCGCAAACGCTGTTTGCCCTCTAAAGGATGAGCCATAGGGACGACACCGGCGCTGTCAACCGTGTTCATTTGTTCCACCAAGGCGAGGATGTTGGACAGGTCCCGCATGTATCCGGGGATGTCTTGTTCATCCACTGCGAGGCGCGCCAAGTGGGCGATTCTTTCAACCTGGGTTTTGTCCAGCATTTTGTTGTTCCACCTGCTATATTGTGGGCCGGTGCGTTATATGTAAGCTTACGAAAGTTAACACAGTAATCATCTTGCCGAAAATACCGGCCGTTGCTAGATTGGAAATTTTATCGTCGCTTAAGGATGACATAAATGTTTGCACGCTTACGTGGACTGTTTTCGAATGACTTATCCATTGACTTGGGCACCGCCAACACCCTGATCTACGTCCGCGGAAAGGGCATCGTCCTCAATGAACCGTCGGTGGTGGCCATTCGCCACGATCGTGGGCCGGGCGGGCCGAAGACCATCGCCGCCGTGGGCGCCGAGGCCAAGGTCATGATCGGCCGCACACCGGGTAATATCACCGCCATCCGGCCACTCAAAGACGGCGTCATCGCTGACTTCACCGTCACAGAAAAGATGTTACAACACTTTATCCATAAAGTGCATGAAACGCGCTTTTTCCGCCCCAGCCCGCGGGTCCTGGTGTGCGTCCCGTGCGGTTCCACCCAGGTGGAGCGGCGCGCCATCAAGGAATCCGCCGCGGGCGCCGGCGCCCGCGAGGTCTATTTGATCGAGGAGCCCATGGCCGCCGCCATCGGCGCCGGCATGCCGGTGGGCGAGGCCAGCGGGTCCATGGTGCTGGATATCGGCGGCGGCACCACCGAGGTGGCCGTCATCTCCCTCAACGGCATCGTTTACGCCTCATCGGTGCGCATCGGCGGCGACCGCTTCGACGAGGCCATCATCAATTACGTGCGACGCAATTACGGCAGCCTCATCGGCGAGGCCACGGCGGAGAAGATCAAGCAGGAAATCGGCTCGGCCTACCCCAGCACCGAGGTTACGGAGATCGAGGTGCGCGGTCGCAACCTGGCCGAGGGCGTGCCGCGCAGCTTTACGCTTAACAGCAACGAGATCTTGGAGGCCCTGCAGGAGCCCCTGTCCGGCGTGGTCGGAGCGGTCAAGACGGCCCTGGAGCAAACCCCGCCGGAGCTGTCCGCCGATATCGCCGAGCGCGGCGTTGTCCTGACCGGCGGCGGCGCGCTGCTGCGGGACTTGGACCGCCTGCTTTCAGAGGAGACGGGGCTGCCCGTCATCATCGCCGAGGATCCGCTGACCTGCGTGGCCCGCGGCGGCGGGCGGGCGTTGGAGATGATCGATGAACGGGGTACGGATATCTTCGTTTCCGAATAACCCGCCCCCTAGCTTCATGCTGCAGGCTATACCACGTTCTTCTAGTCATTAGTTACGCAAGCAAGAGGAACCGGGATAAAGCCTTTATTCATACAAGGACCCTCCCTCAACCTGCGCCTGACGGTGTGCGTAGCGATATCGCTTGCACTGATGATGATGGACCATCGCCACGCCCACCTGGACAGTCTGCGCAAGGGGCTGTCGGTGCTGGCCTATCCGTTGCAATTCGTCGTCAACCTGCCCGTGGAGGCCGGCGAGTGGCTGTCCGAGACGGTCATCAGCCATCAGACGCTGGTGGAAGAGAATGCCAGCCTGCGCGCGCAGAACATGCTGCTCAACTCTCGTCTGCAGAAACTGTCCGCCCTGCAAACGGAGAACATGCGCCTGCGCGAACTCCTCGACTCCTCGTTCAAGGTGGCGGACCGGGTGCTGGTGGCGGAGCTGTTGGCAGTGGACCTGGAGCCGTTTTCGCGCCAGGTAATTATTAACAAGGGCACCATGGATTCGGTGTATGAGGGCCAACCCCTGCTGGACGCCAACGGCGTCGTGGGTCAGGTCGCCCAGGCGGGCCCGTTTACCAGCCACGCCATTCTGATCACCGATCCAAGTCACGCCATCCCGGTGCTGGTCAACCGCAACGGCCTGCGCACCGTGGCGGTGGGGACCGGGGCCGGCAATGAATTGGATCTTCAGTACATCCCCAACAATGCGGATATCAAAGTTGGTGATCTGCTGGTCACCTCCGGTTTAGGGGAGCGCTTCCCACCGGGCTATCCGGTTGGGACCGTCACCCGAGTGGCACCGGACCCATCGCGGCCGTTCGCCGAGGTGGAGGCCAAACCCAGCGCCCACCTGGATAGCGGCCGTGAGGTGCTGCTGGTATGGCCGTCGAAACAGGCGCTGGTGGATAAACCGAGGAACGCGGCGAAGGCCCCGGCCGCCGCAATCAAGCCCAAGGCACCTGCGCCATGAAAGGCGCCCCGCATCACAGCGGCTGGGTCATCGTTATGAGCTTCATCGCGGCGCTGATGCTGACCATCGTGCCCATGCCCGGGTGGACCGTGACCCTGCGCCCGGAATGGGTGGTGTTGGTATTGATTTACTGGTGCATGGCCCTGCCGCAGCGGGTCGGCGTCGGCACCGCATGGTTCATCGGACTGATTCTCGATGTACTGCAGGGGGCCTTATTGGGTCAACACGCATTGAGCCTGAGCATTGTGGCGTTTGTGACATTGAAACTCCATCAGCGGGTACGCGTATTCCCCCTGTGGCAGCAGGCGTTGCTGATACTGCTGCTCACCGCCCTGCATCAGCTGTTGATGCTGTGGGTCAAGGGCATCAGCGGGCAGGCGTCGCAGGCGTGGGATTACTGGCTGCCGTCCATCAGCAGCATGTTGTTGTGGCCGGCCTTATTCATCCTGCTGCGTCGCGTGCGGCGCCACTTTCATGTAACTTGAGCAGGTCGCGTAAAGCGCCGTCATGCCTTTGCCCCGGGCATCTGTGACGGCCTCCCCAACAGGGCATGAATAACGTCTCGTACAATTCAATCAGCTGAGCACACCGACCGGCATCATGGCTTATCAAGCAGACATCAAAGACCACATCCGCGAGACCCGCCTGGTCAACGAACGGGCGGCGGTGGTGTTGTTTATCACCATGCTGCTGGTGGTGGTGGCGGTGGGACGCCTGGTCTATCTGCAGGTACTCAACCACGACCACTTCACCACTTTGTCCCACGACAATCACGTCAACATCGTGCCCGTGCCGCCTACCCGCGGACTGATATACGACCGTCACGGCGTATTGCTGGCCCAGAACGTGCCAACCTTCAGCCTGGAGATCACGCCGGAGCAGGTCAAGGATATGGACGGCACCCTGAAGGCGCTGGGCAAGATCATCCACATCGACAAGGACGACCTGGAGCGCTTTCGGGTCAACCTGCAGCAGAACAGGCCGTTCGAATCCATTCCCCTGCGCTACCACTTGAGCGAGGAAGAGTTGGCCCGCTTCGCCGTGAACCGCCACCGCTTCCCCGGGGTGGACACCGCGGCGCGCCTCATCCGCGACTATCCGTTCGACTCCCTGGCCGCGCACATCATCGGCTACGTGAGCCGTATCAATGTGCAGGAACTGCAGTCGGTGGACCCCTCCAATTACCGCGGCACCGACCATATCGGCAAAACCGGCGTGGAAAAATATTATGAGAACCAACTCCACGGCAGCGTCGGCTTCGAACAGGTGGAGACTAATGCCCTGGGCCGCAAACTGCGGGTGCTGGAGCGCGATCCGCCGGTCCCCGGTGAAAACCTGTACCTGACCATTGACGCCAAACTGCAGGAGACAGCCCAGGCGAGCCTGGGCGACAACCGCGGCAGCGTGGTGGCCCTGGACCCCAACAACGGCGAGGTGCTGGCCATGGTCAGCACCCCCTCATTCGACCCTAATCAGTTCGTGGTGGGTATCGACTCCAAGTCCTACCAGGCACTGCAGACCTCCCCCGACAAGCCCCTGTTCAACCGCTCCATCCGCGGCCAGTACCCGCCCGGCTCCACGCTCAAGCCGTTCATCGGCCTGGCGGGCCTCGATTACGGGACCATCACCGCCCAGACCACGACCTTCTGTCCCGGCTACTACATGCTGCCCGGCGACGTACACCACTACCGCGACTGGAAGCGCTACGGCCACGGCGTAATGAACCTGCGCAGTGCCATCACCCAGTCCTGCGACGTGTATTTTTACGACCTGGCCCAGGCCCTTGGCATTGACCACATACACGACTTCCTGGAGGAGTTCGGCTTCGGCGAGCGCACCGGCATCGACATGACCGGTGAATTGCCCGGCCTGTTGCCTTCGCGGCAGTGGAAGCGCAATAATCGCCATCTGCCCTGGTATCCGGGTGAGACCCTGATTACCGGCATCGGGCAGGGGTTCACCCTGACGACACCGCTGCAGTTGGCTGCCGCCACCGCGGTCATCGCCAACCGTGGCGTGTACGTGCGCCCCCACCTGCTGTATGCGGTGCAGAAGCCCGGCAGCAAGGACCTCGCCATTCAAGCCCCGACGCCCCAGGATCACCACGCCGTGGCCATCGCCAATACCTCGGAGTGGGACGCCGTGATCTCCGCCATGACCAATGTGGTGGACAGCATTCACGGCACCGCCCACCGCATCAGCCACGGCCTGGACTACAAGATCGCCGGCAAGACCGGCACCGCCCAGGTATTCGGGCTGCGCCCCTACGACGAGGACGGATCGGAGCCGGACTCGGAGCCGGACAATCCGCGGCTGCGCGACCACGCCCTGTTCATCGCCTTTGCACCGGCGGATAAACCGCGTATCGTGGTGGCGGTAGTGTTGGAAAATGGCGGCCACGGCTCATCTGCGTCGCCCATCGCCCGCGCCGTCATCGATCAATACCTGCACAAAAAATCCACATGACGACCAATGGCGCACATCGCTATGCCAAGTGGGGCGACCGGCGCCGCTACCGCTGGTTCGTGCGCGGCCTGCACCTGGACCTGCCCTTGATGTCGGGTCTGGTCCTGCTGGCCATTACGGGCCTGGTCATCCTGTACAGCGCCAGCGGGCAGGATGCCGATATCATCACGCGCCAGCTGCTGCGCCTGGCGCTGGCGTTCTTTGTGATGCTGGTGTTGGCCCAGATACCGCCCCACCACATCGCCTTCTGGGCGCCGTGGCTGTATGGCGCCGGCCTGGCGCTGCTGGCGGCGGTGCTGTTCGTGGGGGAAATCGGCAAGGGGGCGCAGCGTTGGCTGGACCTCGGGCTGTTCCGCTTCCAGCCCTCGGAGATCATGAAGATCGCCGTGCCCATGATGATCGCCTGGTATCTGGCCGACAAACGCCTGCCGCCAAGCCCTTCGCAGCTGCTCACCGCCACTGTGATGATGATCGTGCCGGTGGCCCTGGTGGTGCGCCAGCCCGATCTGGGCACCGCCCTGCTGATCGCCGGCTCCGGTTTTTTCGTGCTTATCCTGGCCGGCATCCGGTGGCGGCTGGTGCTCAGCCTGGCGCTGATCGTGGCGGCCTGCATGCCGCTGATGTGGTATTTCATGCACGATTACCAGCGCAACCGGGTACTGACGTTCTTGAACCCGGAGAGCGACCCACTGGGGGCCGGGTATCATATAATTCAATCCAAGATCGCCATCGGTTCCGGCGGCATCTTCGGCAAGGGGTGGCTCAACGGTACTCAGTCCCACCTGGATTTCCTGCCGGAGCGCTCCACCGACTTCATCTTCGCGGTGCTGGGAGAGGAGTTCGGCCTCATCGGGGCCCTGCTGGTAATGGCGATTTACGTGTTTATCCTGGTCCGTGGCCTGTATATTGCAACTCAAGCCCAGGACACCTTTACCCGTTTACTGGCCGGGGGCCTGATATTATCGTTCTTCATATATGTGCTGGTTAATATAGGCATGGTGACGGGGCTGCTGCCGGTGGTGGGCCTGCCGCTGCCCCTGATCAGCTACGGCGGCACATCCATGGTGACACTGATGGCGGGGTTTGGGATACTCAACTCCATCCATACTCATAGAAGACTCATGTCCACCTGATGAGAAGCAAAATGATCAACATTAAGGTGATAAAGAGGCTCATCGGTCTGTTTCTGATCGTGATGTCCGTCCCCGGGGCGGATGCCGACCCACCGCTCACCAGTCAACCGGCCGTCGCCGCATTCGTCGACGAAATGGCGCACAAACACGGTTTTGACAAGAACGGCCTGTCCCAGATCATCAATGAGGCGCAGTTTCAACAAAGCATCATCGACGCCATCACGCGGCCCGCCGAGAGCAAGCCGTGGTATGAATACCGGCCTATCTTCATCACCGACTCGCGCATCGTACACGGCGTGCGGTTCCTCGATGACTACAAGGACACCCTGCACCGCGCCGAGACCCAGTACGGCGTGCCGGCGGAGATCATTACCGCCATCCTCGGGGTGGAGACATTTTACGGACAGCGCATCGGCCGCCACCGTATCCTCGATTCCCTGGTCACCCTGGCCTTCGGTTACCCGGCACGGGGGGATTTCTTCCGTTCCGAGCTGGAGGCCTACCTGCTGCTCACCCGCGAGCAGCACCTGGATCCGGTGTCCATGAAGGGCTCATACGCGGGGGCCATGGGCCTGCCGCAGTTCATCTCCAGCAGCTACCGCACCTATGCCGTGGATTTCGACGGTGACGGGAAAAAAGACCTGTGGACGGACCCCGCCGACGCCATCGGCAGTGTCGCCAACTACCTCAAGGTCCACGGTTGGCAGGCGCATGGGGAAATTGCCGTGCACGCGCGGGTCAGCGGCGAGGGCTACCGCGACGCCCTGGACATGGGCATCAAGCCAAGCATCGAGGTGGCGCAGCTCAAGAAGTTCGGCATCGCCCCGGACAAACACCTGGCCAAGCATCTCAAGGGCGCGCTGATCCAGCTGGAGGCCAAGCAGGGATACGAGTATTGGCTGGGGTTGGAGAATTTTTACGTGATTACCCGTTATAATCACAGTCCTTTGTACGCCATGGCCGTATATCAATTGAGCCAAGCGATCAAGGCGGGCCAGGAGCACGAAATCGCCGTCAACAATTAAAGGGAATCCGATGGTGCCGAATACGCAGCGTTATGTATCACCCGGCCCATGGGAGCGCCGCAAGCGATACTTCAAAACGGCCTATCTGGCGCTTATTCCCATCACCCTGATGATCAATGGCTGCGGCGCCCTCGGCACGCCGGGCTTTCTCGAGGGCGATGGCGCGCCGGAACACCCCATCGACGTGGCGTCCGTCCCCGACGCCGTCCCCAAGGTGGTGACGCCCAGCCGCTACGGCAACCCGCAATCCTACGCCATCGACGGCCAACGCTATTATGTCCTGCACACCAGCACCGGTTATGTACAGCGGGGCATCGCTTCCTGGTACGGCACCAAGTTTCACAATCACCGCACCTCCAGCGGCGAGGACTATAACATGTACGCCATGACGGCGGCCCACAAGACCCTGCCCCTGCCCACTTACGTGCAGGTCACCAACTTGAACAACGGCGCCAAGGTGATCGTGAAGGTCAACGACCGTGGCCCGTTCATGCGCAATCGCCTCATCGACCTGTCCTATGCCGCGGCGTACAAGCTCGGCATGTTGGATACGGGCACCGCCCCAGTGGAAGTACGCGCCATCGACCCGAAGGCGTACGCCCGGCAACAAATGGCGCGGGCCAAACAGCACACGATACCGGAAAAATACGCCCTGTATCTGCAGGTGGGCGCGTTTCTCGATCGCAACAACGCCGAGCAGATGCGCTCAAACGTAAAGCACATCGCGGGCGAGAAGGTGCGCATCACCACGGCGCAGCTGGACAATGATCAGCGTGTTTACCGCGTGCGCATCGGCCCCCTCGCCGATGTCGACCACGCCGACAGCCTCGCCACCAAGCTGTCACAGCACGGCATCACGAATGCCAATCTGGTGGTCTACTGACGTTACAAATGATTACGGCACCGCAAGTCTACACCTGCACGGCATTAGGCGCTAAAATAGCCTGGCCCGTGCAATGCGCAAAGACGCGCCAAGCCGTCTGTTTATCGGTCCGTCATAACTGGAAGTATCGGTCACCATGAAGTTACCCAAACTATATCAGAGATATCTACTTTCCCTGCTGGCGTTGTTCGCCGTGTCCGGGGTGTCCGCGGCCCCGTCGCTGGTCCCCGCAGTGCCGGCCATCGACGCACGCAGTTATGTGTTGATAGACTTTGACAGCGGTTACGCCATCGCCGAGCGGGACGCGGACAAGCGCATCGAACCGGCCAGCCTCACCAAGCTCATGACCGCCTACATCATTTTTCATGAACTCAAGTCGGGCAATATCCACCTCGATGACAAAGTGCATATCAGCGAGAAGGCGTGGCGCACGCCCGGCTCGCGCACATTCGTGGAGGTGGGGTCCCAGGTGACAGTTGAACATCTGTTAAAGGGCATGATTGTCCAGTCCGGCAACGATGCCACGGTGGCGCTGGCCGAACACGTGGCCGGGGGCGAAGACGCCTTCGTCTCGCTGATGAACAAGTACGCCGCCTCCATGGGCCTGACCAACACCCACTTTGCCAACGCCACCGGCCTGCCCCACCCGGATCACTATTCATCGGCCCGCGACCTGGCCAAGATCGCGAGCGCGATCATCCGCGAATTCCCCGAAGACTACAAACTGTTTTCCATCAAGGAATTCACCTATAACAACATCAGCCAGTACAACCGCAACAAGCTGCTGTGGCACGACGAGCGCGTGGACGGCGTCAAGACCGGCCACACCGATTCGGCGGGCTTCTGCCTGGTCGCCTCCGCAAAAGCGGATGACATGCGCCTGGTGGCCGTGGTGATCGGCACCAAGAGTGAAGACGCGCGTGAGGCCGAGGACCAGAAACTGCTCAATTACGGCTTCCGTTTTTATCAGACCCACCGCCTGTACAGCGCCGACAAGCCGCTGACCACGGTGCGGGTGTGGAAGGGGGATACGGAGCAACTGCCCCTGGGGCTGAAGAAAGATCTGTACGTCACCGTGCCCCGCGGGCAATACGACAATCTCAATGCCTCCATGGTCATCGACACCAACATCATCGCGCCGGTTCAGAAAGGGCAGAAGCTGGGCACCGTCAAGGTGGTGCTGAAGGATCATAGCGTCGCGGAGCGACCGCTGGTGTCCCTGAGCAGTATCGCCGAGGGCGGATTGTGGCAGCGCCTGGCCGATGAAGTCCAGATGCTGTTTCACTGACCGGCGCGTCGTCAACCCCGTGCACTTCACGGGACGGCACCGACCCACAGCGCCGCACATCAGCTCGTTTATTTTCTATCTTTGAGTACGTCCGCCAATGGCCATTCCCATCGTATATCTCAACGGCGCATTCGTCCCCCAGGACCAAGCCAGCGTCCCGCTGCTGGACCGCGGCTTCATGTTCGGCGATGGGGTGTATGAGGTCATCCCCGCCTACGGCGCGCGGCCGTTTCGCCTCGAGCAGCACCTACAGCGCCTGGACAACAGTCTGGCGGCCATACGCTTGGCCAACCCCCTGACCCACGACCAGTGGCGGCGTGTCCTGGAGGTGTTGATCGCCCGCAACGCCGGCGATGACCAGTCAATTTACCTGCAGGTCACCCGGGGGCCGGCACCGCGCAATCATGCCTTCCCCGACCATGTTCAGCCCACGGTGGTTGCCCTCAGCACACCGTTGACCCCCCTGGCGGCGGATATCCTCGCCCACGGCGTGGCCGCCATTACCAGTGAGGATATCCGCTGGAAGTACTGTCACATCAAGGCCATTACCCTGCTGCCCAACGTCCTGCTGCGCCAACAGGCCCTGGACGCCGGCGCCGCCGAGGCCATCCTGGTGCGCGACGGGCTGGTGACCGAGGGGGCGGCGAGCAACGTCTTTATTGTGGCCCAGGGACGGCTGATAACCCCGCCCACAGGGCCGTTTTTATTGCCCGGCATCACCCGGGACCTCATAATAGAACTTGCTCGCGGCAACGGAGTGCCCTGCGATGAGGCGGACATCCCGCAGGCGTCACTGCGCCAGGCCGATGAGATCTGGCTGTCCAGCTCAACCCGGGAGATCCTGCCGGTCACCCGGTTGGATGATCGCGTCGTGAGCGACGGCAAACCGGGCCCGTTGTGGCGGCGGCTGTATGACCTGTATCAGGCATATAAACAGGCATTGAGACAACCCGCGGCATCCCAGCACTGACACGCACTCGGCAGGTAACCCCCATGGCCATGGCCAATACCGACATACTCAGCGGTGACGCGCTTCACCGGGCCACCGGTCCCATGACACCCGGCACCGGCCCGGTGATCGTGCGCCGGCTGGGGCGTGCGGACTATGCCGCGGTGTGGGCACGGATGCAGGCCTTCACCGCCCATCGCACCCCGGCCACCGGCGACGAACTGTGGCTGGTGGAGCACCCGCCGGTCTACACCCTGGGCCGCAACGGCAAGCTGGAGCACGTGTTGAATCCCGGGGCGATCCCGGTGGTGCACACCGATCGCGGCGGCCAGGTCACCTATCACGGCCCCGGCCAGCTGGTGGTCTACTGCCTGCTGGACCTGGCGCGGCGCGGCATGGGTGTGCGCCGGTTGGTGACGCTGCTGGAAGAGGCGGTGGTCGACGTCCTGGCGGGCCACGGCATCAGCGGCGCCGGCCGGCGCGACGCCCCCGGGGTGTATGTGCACGGCAGGAAGATCGCCGCCATCGGCTTGCGCATCAAGCGCGGATGCAGTTATCACGGACTGAGCCTCAACGTAAACATGGACCTGGAACCGTTCACCCGCATCAATCCCTGCGGCTATCCCGATCTGCGGGTAACGCAGCTCCGCGACGAAGGCGGGCCGGGGCAGCCGCAGGACAGTGCGAATCAACTGGTGACGCGGCTGCTGGACGGGCTGGCCCGCTGCGAAAGAGACCCTACGACATGAACAGCGACGCCGACGAAGTAGAGATTCAATCCCCCAACCCCCTCAAGGGGGCGGCCAAGACCGGCCACCTCAAGCGCCTGGCCACGGTGCCGGACGCCGGACTGCGCAAGCCGCCGTGGATTCGCGCCCGCTCCCCCAACTCCCCGGAAGTGGCCCGGCTCAAGGCGGTGCTGAGAGGCGCCTCCCTGCACACCGTATGCGAGGAAGCGGCGTGCCCCAATATCGGCGAGTGCTTCGCCCACGGTACGGCGACCTTCATGATCATGGGCAGCATCTGCACCCGCTGTTGCCCGTTCTGCGACGTGGGCCACGGCCGCCCCAAGCCCCTGGATCTCCACGAGCCGGGAAACCTGGCGCGCACCATCCGCGCCATGGGGCTCAACTATGTGGTTATCACCTCCGTGGACCGGGACGACCTGGATGACCGCGGAGCGGGACATTTCGCGGCGTGCATCTGCGCCGTGCGCCGACACAACCCGGACATCACCGTTGAGATCCTGGTGCCGGACTTCCGCGGCCGCATGGCGGCAGCCCTGGACCGATTGGGCCAAGCCCTGCCAGACGTGTTCAATCACAACCTGGAGACCGTGCCGCGCCTGTACGCGGTGGCCCGGCCGGGCGCCACCTATGGCGAGTCACTCACCTTGCTGCGGGAATTCAAGGCCCGCTACCCCGAGGTTCCCACCAAGTCGGGCATTATGGTGGGCCTGGGTGAAGACAATTCAGAGGTACTGCAGGTCATGGAGGATCTTCGCGCCCACGGCTGCGACATGCTCACCGTGGGTCAGTATCTGCGGCCCTCCGTGAATCACCTGCCGGTGGCGCGCTATGTCACCCCCGCGGAGTTCGATGAGTTCGCCCGGGCGGGCGAGGCGATGGGTTTCGCCCAGGTGGCCAGCGGCCCCATGGTGCGCTCTTCCTACCACGCGGATCTGCAGTACGCCGGGGAAAAACTCTCCGGCCCGTACGACGCCGGCCAATAATTTCCACAGGCGTGCGTCACAAGCGACCTCGGTAGTCCCGCAGGGAAAATCCCAACAGGGGAAAGTCGACCCCCCGGGTCAGGGCCATGACCTTGACCAGTTCCCCCATTTCCTGGGGCAGGGTCAGCACCTTGATCTGCTGGGCCGCGTCGAACTGGCACTGGGCGTCACCCTCGGACGGGGCATGATCCATCTCATGGATGCCAGTGGCCATGAGAAAATTGGCCTGGTTCGTGTAGCCGGCGACAGCCAGCCCCGCGCGGTGCGCGGCCTCGGCCGCGGCGGTGAAATCCACGTGGGCGGTGATGTCCTGGAGACCGCTCAGGATCAAGGGATTGTCGTGGGGGTGATGGCGGTAGTGGCACATCAGCGTGCCGTCGCGGCGCTGCGGGTGGTAGTATTCACGGCGCGGATAGCCGTAGTCGAAAGTCAACACCACGCCGCGCTTCAAAAACCCGGAGACACCCTCCATCCAGTGCCCCAGCAGCACGTTGACTTCGGACGTATAACCACGCCCCAGGCGCGCGAGGCCCACCTCCCGGTCGATTGCGTCAATCGCCGCCTGGACGTCAGGGCCGCTCACCGGCCCTTGCTGCCAGGCAAATCCGTTGCCGTCCCAGGTCACGTAATACTCACCGGCCATGCCGGCGTCCATCATATAAAAGCGGTGTACGGGAAAGGCGTCCAAGACCTCGTTGGCGAGCACCACGCCCTCAAAGTCCCCCTCCGGTAACCGCTCCAGCCAGTGAACGCGCGCCAACTGCCCGGGTATCGCCTGTTCAAGGGTGTGGCGCTGGCGCTGGCGCAGCTCTGCGCTGACCTCCAGGATGTAGTAGTTGTCCGGCAGGCTACCCGCGGCCTCCAACGCCGCCAGTACGTCCCCGGCCATCACCCCGGAGCCGGCGCCGAATTCCAGGATATCGCGGCCACCCGCCGCCAAGACTTGGGTGCACTGCCTGGCCACGCAGCGGGAGAACAACGGTGAAAGCTCCGGCGCGGTGACGAAGTCCCCGTCACGACCGAATTTGCGCGCCCCCGCGCTATAATAGCCCAGTCCGGGTTCGTATAAGGCCGATTGCATGTAGCGTTGGAAGGTAATACGCCCACCGCAGGATTCGATCTCCCGGCGGATGCGCTGCGTTACGCGCTGACTGTGTTCCAAGGCCTCACGGTCGGGGGCCGGCAGCGGGGATTGGGAGGGGGCGTCGTCGTGCATAGCGGTATCCATTGGCCATTGTATCAACGGGCTGGCGCGATATGTCGCCGGCAGGGCGCAACACCCTGGAAATACCTAACACTATGACGCAGACTCATTCTCAGACACTGGACGGAAAAGTCGCCTTGGTCACCGGCGCGGCGCGGCGTTTGGGCGAGGCCATCGCCCGAATGTTACACGGCCATGGGGCCAACCTCATCGTCCACTATAATACATCGGTTGGGGACGCCCAGCGATTGCAACAGGCGCTGAACCAGCAGCGTCCGGACTCCACGGTCCTGGCGCAGGCAGATCTACACGACCCCCGAGCCGTAGCAGCGCTGGTGGATAAGGCGGTTTCGGCGTGGGGACACCTGGATGTCCTGGTCAACAATGCCTCCACATTTTACCCCACCCCGTTCGGGACGGTGACCGAGGCCCAGTGGGACGACTTGCTGGGCAGTAATCTCAAGGGCCCGTTCTTTCTGTGCCAGGCCGCCGCGCCCCATCTGAGCCCCAGGCGCGGGTGTGTCGTGAACATGGTGGACGTCTACGCCGAATCGCCCCTGGCGTTTTTCCCCGCCTACAGCATCGCCAAGGCCGGCATGCACATGTTGACCAGGTCGCTGGCCAAGGAGTTGGGCCCCCACGTGCGCGTCAACGGCATCGCCCCGGGGACAATTCTGTGGCCCGAGTTGCCTCAGGATGAAGAAGAGAGGCAACACCTCATCGCCCATACCGTGCTGCAGCGCCGCGGTGAACCGCATGAAATCGCCGCGGCGGCGCTATACTTGATCCGAGACGCCACCTACACCACCGGCCATGTATTGACCGTGGACGGAGGACGGCATCTGTATATCTAAGCAAGATCTGAATAATTTGTCATTCCGGGCACAGCATAGCGGAGACCCGGAACCCAGTGCCTTTAACACAGTGAGTGACAGGATTTCGGGTTGCGCCGGAATGACATCAAAAGCATCTTTCAGACCTCCCCTAACCCGTCGGTTTAACTAAGTCTAAGTCCTTCCGCGCCCCGGGCGAGCGGTACACAGAGAAATACACCCTGCAATCTGAACGGCGCGTCAGGGCTCGGCCCCGGCATCCAAAGTTATGTCCACGGGCCAGATGGGCTGGCTGGATTTATCGAATCGCGACCACAGGTCGAAAAACCGCTCGCCGCTCACCGGATGGCGGACATTACCCGCGATTTCCGCCAATGGCCACAGGGCATAGGCGCAGGTGGTGGCCTCCGCCCGCGGGATGACCAAGCCGTCCACGTTCAGGACAGTGTCCCCATACAGGATCATGTCCAGGTCCAGGGTACGGGAGGCAAACCTGGCACCGCGCCGGTCCCGTTGATGTTGGGATTCGATTTCCCGTAGCGTGGCGGCCACGGCCCGCGGCGTCTGGTCCGTGACAAACGACACCACCAGGTTATAAAAATTCTCTCCTTCCATCCCCACCGGCTCGCTCTCATAAACGGAAGACACCATGACGTCACCGTAGTGCCGGCGCAGCTCCGCGACGGCGGTACGGACGTGATGCTCCTTGTCGATATTGCTGCCGATGCTGACGAAGACACGGACCACGGGCCGCTACCTACAGCGTCCGCTCGATCACGACCCCGATATCCCGGGCGCCGCGCACCGCCCCCTGCTTGTTCACCCTGAGCCTGACCCACGGCACATGGAACTCGTGAAGGATAATGGCGGCGACCCGCTCGGCCAGGGTCTCTACCAGTTGAAAATCACTCTGGCTCACGAATGCGATCACGCGCTTGGCCACGGCCTTGTAGTCCAGGGTATCCTGGATTTGGTCCGAGGCTGCAGCACGGCGCACGTCCGCCGCCATCTCGATGTCGAATATGACGGCCTGTTTGATGCGCCGCTCCCAATCGAAAATGCCGATGACGGTGTCGATGCGCAGGTCGTGAATGTAGATGGTATCCATGTGTGTTACAGCTGCCGGCATGTCGCGTTGAGGGGTATTCGGGAGGCCCGGTTCATCTGGTATGCTTATGTCCCAACAGCATACCGCCGATCAACGAATCATCCCGGATCCGTCTATGAAAAAACCTGTTTACAGGGGCCGTTACATGGCCCGTTCCCGGTCAAGCGGGGACTCAGGTGCAATGCTCCGATGATTGAAACCCTGGTCATCATTATCGCCTATTTGATGGGCTCGGTGTCCAGCGCAGTCATCATTTCCGCCGTGATGCACCTGCCGGATCCACGCACCCAGGGGTCGGGCAACCCGGGCGCAACCAACGTCCTGCGCCTCGGCGGCAAGCGGGCGGCGGCCATGGTACTGACCGGGGATATGCTCAAGGGTTTGATCCCGGTGTTGATCGGCAAGGCCCTGGCCCCGTCACCGACGGTGGTGGCGGCGGTGGGCCTGGCGGCCTTTCTCGGCCACCTGTTCCCGGTATTTTTTCGATTCAAAGGCGGCAAAGGGGTGGCAACGGCGCTGGGGGTATGGCTGGGGATCGCCACACCCGTGGGCCTGCTGTTGTTGGCAATGTGGGTAATCACGGCGCTGCTGTTCCGCATCTCATCCCTGGCGGCGCTTGCGGCCACCGTCACGGCGCCGCTGTGGTCGCTGTGGTTGCTGGACGCCCCAGTGTATTCCGCCATGGCCGTGGTCATGAGCGCGCTGCTGATCTGGCGCCACCGGGTGAATATTCGCAACCTGGTTAACGGCACCGAACCCAAGATCGGAAAAAAACGCCCGGATCCCGCCGGCTAAGGGCTACTCAACCAGCGACAACTCATCCATGGGCCAGCGCACCCGGGCCTCGATCTCCAGCGGGGCGTGTTGACCCGCCTGCAGCCGCCGCCAGCCGGCGTAGGCGATCATGGCGCCGTTGTCGGTGCAAAATTCCGGAGGCGGGTAATAGACCCGCACCCCCGCCTGTGATGCATATTCACTCAGGCGCTGGCGCAGGGACATATTGGCCCCCACACCACCGGCGATAATCATGCGCCGCAGACCGGTCGCCTCAACGGCGCGGCGGCACTTGATGACCAGCGTCTCCACCACCGCCTCTTGGAATGCACACGCGATGTCGGCGCGGGTCTGGGCATCACCGCCGTGTTCGTGCAGGGTGTTGACGGCATAGGTCTTCAAACCGCTGAAGCTGAAATCCAAGCCGGGCCGGTTGGTCATGGGACGCGGGAAGTGAAAGCGCCGCGGATCACCCTGCTGTGCCAGATCGGCCAGTGCCGG